>JGI24707J26582_10002930_pt1 | contig 12585 bp, 13 predicted proteins | sample BioPla1DNA1_FD_26582 | JGI IMG/M metagenome (IMG submission 26582) | reverse complement strand
TGTCATAGATCAATTGCAGAAAGAAATAGCCCAGCTAAAGACTAGAAAGATTGAGCTACTAGATGAAAATGGCTATCCTAGGGATTATCTAGAGATGCGCTATCGTTGTTCACAATGTGAAGATACGGGTTATGTAGGCTATCCTATTAAAGAAAAATGTGGCTGCCTTNTTCAGCGACTACTGGAAAAGTCCTATCAGCTATCCAATATCCAGGACCTTGATTTTGAAAACTTTTCTACATTCGATCCGATGGTCTTTTCGGATGAGCTTTTAGAAAATAGTAAGCTTAGCCAAAGACAGTACATGGTCCAGCTTAGGGATAGGCTTATAGATTATGTTTCAAAATTCCCTGACAACCATAGAAAAACTATCTTGTTTACCGGTAAGACTGGTCTTGGCAAGACATTTTTACTCAATTGTATGGCCAAGTCCATAATGGATCAAGGTTATACAGTGATTAGAATATCCGCCTATAAGCTATTCGATCAGCTCTTTTATAGCTCTATATCGGATAAGAATAATTATGAGGGTCTACAAAGACAGCTCTTTGAGGTAGATGCTTTGATAATTGATGACCTGGGCACTGAAACCAGGCGTAACAACTATACTTCCGAGGATCTTTTTAATATCATAAACGAGAGAACCCTACAACGAAGTCACACCTTCCTATCCACTAATCTAAGTCTATCGGACCTTAGACAGCGGTATTCTGACCGAATTACCTCTCGACTCTTCGATGTCTCCAACACTATGCTGGTTAGATTCAGAGGCAGTGATATTAGGCTAAGACAAAAATAAACTAGAAGTAAATAGTTTCTACATTAAAAAAGCCCATCAGAATTCCTGATGGGTTCTTTCGTAATTTGCAAATTTAGTAAACTGACCTAGCCATACCAATTCCACTGTACCTGTAGGGCCATTACGTTGTTTTGCGATGATTACCTCGGCTATATTTTTCTTCTCCGTATCTGGATTATAGTATTCATCTCTATACAAAAAAGCTACCAGATCAGCATCTTGCTCAATAGCACCTGATTCTCGAAGGTCACTTAACATAGGTCTGTGGTCGGTCCTTGCCTCAGGGGCTCGGCTAAGCTGAGACAATGCTACAACCGGCACCGAAAGCTCCCTAGCCAAGGCCTTTAAGGATCTGGAGATTTCTGATATCTCCTGCTGCCTGCTTTCCGCCCTGCCCCTTCCGGACATGAGCTGTAGATAATCTATAATGAGCATACCCAGCCCATTCTCCAGCTTCAATCGACGTGCCTTTGAACGCATCTCCATTACCGATATGCCAGGGGTATCATCGATATAGATAGGGGCTTGGGATAGAGGTCCTGCGGCTTCTACCAGTTTAATCCATTCATTTTCACTAAGATCACCGGTACGAATCTTTTGTAGCTCTACATTGGCTTCAGAGCTTAGCATACGCTGTACCAATTGATCCTTGGCCATTTCCAAACTAAATATAGCTACCGGTACCTTGGCATGAAGGGCTGCATGCTGGGCTACATTCAGTACAAAACTGGTCTTTCCCATAGAGGGACGAGCAGCCACTAGAATAAAGTCTGATGGTTGGAGCCCTGAGGTCTTCCGGTCAAAGTCATCAAAACCGGTGGGCACCCCAATGATCTGCCCCTTATTCTTGGACAACTCCTCAATTCTGGCATAGGTCTCCAAAAGGACAGTCTTGATGGGCTCAAAGTCGCTTGCAGTATTCCTCTGAGTAATTTGAAAGATACTTTTTTCAGCGTAATCTATAATTAGATCAATCTCTTCCCTGGCCTCATAACTCTCTCTAATAATCTCATTGCAAGCCGAAATGAGCCTACGCAAGATAGCTTTTTCCTCTACGATGCTTACATAGTATTTAACATTGGCAGTACTTGGTACCGACATGGAGAGATCACTTATATATGTTACGCCTCCAACGGCTTCCAATGTACCCCGCTGTCTTAACTGCTCCGTTACTGTAACCAGGTCAACGGGCTCACCCCGCTCATATATCTCCATCATACTGTCGAATATTTCTTTGTGAGAGTCGGCATAAAAATCCTGGCTGTCAAGAAAGTCAGTAGCCGCAGCCACTGACTCTTTGTCCAGCAACATACAGCCTAATACCGACTGCTCTGCCTCCGCATTATGGGGAGGCATTCTAGATAGAGTATCCATCATGCTCATACTCTATACTTCCTCTACCTTGACTTTTAGTTTTCCGCTGATTTCGGGATATAGCTTAACTTCAAGTTCCATCTCTCCCAGTTGTTTAATAGGTTCGGCCAAGACTATCTTCTTTCTGTCGATATCAATCTTGTGCTGCTTTTTCAGTTCCTCAGCAATCTCCTTGTTGGTTACAGAACCAAAAAGCTTACCATTCTCCCCACTCTTGGTCTTTATAATCAAGGTGAGCTCTGATAATCTCTTTACCATTGCTCTGGCCTCATCAGCTTCCTGCTCTCTTCGCTTTTGCTCTGCCCTCTCCCTAGCTTTTAGTTCGTTGAGCTTGCCCTGAGTAGCCTCTGTTGCCAATCCTCTGGGAAAAAGATAATTCCTAGCATATCCGTCACTTACGTTTATGACATCTCCTTTAACTCCTGAACCTTTTACATCTTTAAGCAAAATCACTTTCATTTGCTTTCACCTTCCTCGCTTAAGTATTCTTCTACAGCATTTGTTATTCTGCTTTTAGCTTCCTCCATAGAGATATTCTCCAACTGGGCTCCTGCAATAGTCAGATGACCTCCACCGCCCAGCTTCTCTAGTATTAATTGTACATTAATATTACCCAAAGATCTACCACTAATAATTACCCCATCACCAACCTGGGCCAAAACAAAGGAAGCATGGATCCCACGAATGGTAAGGAGGCTGTCAGCTGCCTGGGCCGCAATGAGGGATGGATTCTTTACCCCTGGAGGACATTGTGAAGTAGCGATACCAGGAGCCAATATACGAGCCTGTTTCACCGTCTCAGACCTTGCTATATAGGTCTCTATATCGTCTTTAAAGAATTGGCGAGCTGATGTAGGATCCGCTCCTGCCCTCTTCAAATAGGAGGCTGCTTCAAAAGTACGCACCCCGGTTTTAAAGGTAAAGCTCTTGGTATCCATTGTGATGCCTGCTAAAAGTGCATCAGCCTCAAGTGGCTTTAGTCTAAGTTTCTCATCAAAATACTGTACTATCTCCGCTACCAGCTCACTGGTCGAAGAAGCATAGGGTTCTAAGTAGGTTAGAATAGAATTCTCAATAGATTCAGCGCTTCTGCGATGATGATCTATTACTACCACCTTTTCTATTAGATTTAAAAGCTCAGGCACCTCTGTAAAGCTAGGACGGTGTGTATCTACCACTATAAGCAGAGAATTAGAATCTAGCCCATCTATAGCCTCTTTGGGTGAGATGAATAAATCTTGATATTCTTCTCTTTTTACTATTTCTTCTACAAGGTATTGTACTGAAGGATTAGACTCCTTTAATATAATATGGGCTTCCTTATCTATATGTTTGGCACATCTATATAGGCCTAAGGCCGAACCTATAGAATCCAAATCCGGCAACTCATGACTCATAATAAATACATCTCTGGATTGCTCCATAAGCTCACGAAGTACGCCGGCTATAACTCTGGATTTGACCTTGGTTCGTCTTTCCACCGCCTTGGTCTTACCCCCATAGAAGTATAGCTTGCTCCCACGCTTTACTACCGCCTGATCTCCACCTCTACCTAGGGCCATATCTAAGGCGGTCTGAGCATAGTTTGCACTCCGGGCTGGAGTATTAGCTTCAACCCCTACTCCAATACTTAAAGTAGGGGTCATTTGATTGCCCATATCTATTTCGCGAACATGGTCCAATATATCAAACTTTTTGGACTCTAATATATCCAGTATATCCGAGTCCATTATCATAAGGAATTTCCCTCGTTCATATTTCTGCCAGCCTGCATTAAGGCTCATAGCCCATTTACCCAGCCTGCCTTCTATCTCAGCTATGACCATGGGTCTATCCGTCCCATCGGTATTGGCTAACACTTCATCATAATTATCAACATATACGTAAGCTAATACCAGCTGGTCTTTTCTGTACTTCTCCTCCATACCCTTTTGGGCTGTGCTATCCTGCCAATAGAATATAAATACCGTCTTGGATTGGCCAATATCCCCCTTCATCTGTATGGGCGAACAGGTCACACTATACACCTTGTCATTGAACTTGACCTCTTGAGACTTGCTCTGCACTATCGACAAGAAGTTAAAACCTAAATCTTCTAGGTATTTACCTAGATTGTTGCCTATCAGCTCTCCTTCCTTAATAAGCTGATTAAAGGGTGGATTGTACCAAATGATGGTACCATCTAGCTCAGTCACCACCATGGGTATAGGAACGGTCAGAATAGTCTCTTTTGTAGTCAAGTCCAGGGTCAAAGAAGGGTCTTCTCGATATTTCATCATTTCCTTATCCTGACGATTTCGGGCTCTAATTTTATAATAAAGCTCTTTAATTATAGATCTTTTCATAGGATCCCACCTTTAAACTAGTCTCCTCTACGGATATCATATGCCCTTCTAACAGCAAAGATTTGTTCAAAAATACCCAGAAATGTTAAGGCAAACGACAGTAATATAAATGCTGCCACTAATATCAATACACCCACAAACCCAGACACCTGCTTCTCTGCTAAAAAGAAACTCACTACCGACAAACCCTGTATAGTGAAAACAAAGGTAAAAACCGAGGAAATGGTATATAAAACTACATCAAAGTTTGGCAGATTGATCAAGGTCCCTATAATTGCAACCAGCATAAGGCCAAAAAATCCTCGTCCTGTCCCCCTAGGAAGAAACCATCTTCTGAAAGGCGGCAAAACAGGAACCGATAGGCCTTGCTTCTTTAATAAGAGCCTGGATACCAGAAAATTTAATCCTCCCAGCAGCAGTGAAGTTATAAGCAGCGTAGAAGGAATTAGGGGCACCATATCCTTCATTTGTCCAATAGTCATTTGAATAAACCCTTCAGCTGAATATCCATTGTCTATAAGCCCTAAAGTCTTGTAGAATTCCANAATTCTATTTACTTGGACCAGGTTAGAGTTTAATATGGTTTCTATCCTGTTCCATAGAAAACCAAAGAAGCTTTCACCTGTCATCCAAGAGAAAGCCTGTATGGACACTATTACGGATAAGACTAAACTTCCAGCAGATAGAACTATAGACTCGTTCATGTCTAGTTTTTTCCTATAGACAACCATTAGACTTAAAACTATAAAAACATTTAACAAAAAGACTATAATACCCAAATAAGGATGAATAAATAATCCCATTATAAAAGAAGAGACTACTAAGCCAACAATCCCTGCCAAGGTCCCTCGCTTAATCCCTACCACCACCAGTGGAACGGGAAATAATAATATCAAGATACTTAATATAGGTATAATAGAGAAGACCATGGCCAAAATGCTAATTATGACCCCTACTAATATGCCTTCTATAACTGCCCTTAAAGGTTTTTCCATTATATACACTCCATAATAATTTCTAAGAATCCACGCCAGAATCCCTTAAATATTGTTGAAGCTCCGATAGATCTCCATAGTTTTTTTCTATCTCATTTTCTTCTATTATCCCCAATCGAATCTGATCTTCGATGGTTTGATCAATCAATGCATAGTGAATGCCCAATCTCCTGCCAAGAAGATAGCAGGCAACAATAATATTGCCTAGGCAGCTAGCCAAAGCTTCTTGGGAAACTTTAGCGCCACTAGCCAGCATAGTGAATATTCGGGCTACCGAGTTGAGCATTTGGCTTTTTAGCCACTCTATCAATCGAATATTTTTAGTAATATCAAAGTCTCCGGCCCTTCCCCGCGCCACTATATCAACTCCATTTCCTAGATATCATAGCAAAGTCTTAATAATACTATTCGCTATCAGCCGTATTTTTCCTACCTATTAAGAATAAAATCTTGGATAGGAGCCTAATATTTTGATAAACCTGCATTTTTCTTCTAATCTATCCAATGCAATTTTTATGGTTGTGTCATCCTTATGTCCTTCCAAATCGACTAAAAAAAGATATTGACCGAGGAGTGTGCGCATAGGCCGAGATTCAATTTTGGTCAGATTTATATTCATATCTGCGAAGATCTTAAGAGCATGATACAAACTCCCGGGACGATGATCTACGGTAAAAGCCAAAGTTGTCTTATCATGTCCTGTCCTTTGGGCTTCCCTAGGATCAATAACTAGAAATCGGGTACTATTGCCATCATGATCATGAATTCCCTCTTTTAGGATATTCAGTCCGTAAATATCAGCAGTTCGCCGATTGGCTATAGCCGCCCAGGGCAATTGACTATCCCTGACCAACACGGCCGCTGCAGCAGTACTTTCCGTGACCTCTCCTTTGACACCCTGTAGGTGCTTATCCAGAAATCTTCTACATTGAGCCAAAGCTTGAGAATGAGACAAGACCTTGGTCACATCTTCCATGGCCACTCCTTTGTTGGCCATTAGACAATGATAGATAGGGATAACAATCTCCCCCACTATATTTAAGTCAACTTCATGGACCAATATATCAATGGTTAAGTTGACAGTACCTTCAACTGCATTTTCTATAGGAACTACTCCTTGGCATACTTTGCCTTCTACCACTGCATAAATTAGCTCCTGTATACTCTTATGCTCAACAAGATCACAAGCAAGATCCCTTGTATAGATAAGAGCCGCATCATGGGTGAAAGTTCCTTCCGGACCTAAATAACCTATTTTTCTCATTTTTTATCTCCGCTAACGCCTTTAGTATAAAATTCATTGTATATGGAAGCCGATACTTTGTCAATTTTTTTGTTTCCTTACATACATTGTATAAAGTAGGGAAAATGGAGGTGTGCCCATTTGAGAACCTTTAAAAAACTTCGTTTTGCAAAGTTAGGCCTCTTAGGTACTTTGGTCATTTTATTATGTTTGGCATTACTGACATTTGTATTTATCGATCGAAATATCAATCCTGCCATTATAACCTTTTCTGAGGCCAGAATACAATCCATTGCCCAAGTTGCTATTATCGATGCAGTAAAGGATACCCTAGGTAGCAATATTAAATATACAGATTTTGTCAACGTGTTAACGGATACAGACGGAAACGTAGCCATGATTCAGGCCAACACCATGAAAATGAATGATCTTGCTGCACAGGTCTCCAATATCGCCCAAGAGACCATACGTTCCAAAGGGGATGAGGGTATTGCCATACCTCTAGGTACCATTACAGGCAGTAAGCTCCTGGCTGGTATGGGACCAAAGATCCCCGTTAGGATAATATCCTTCCCTGCAGTCTCCACAGACTTTGAATCGGAATTTGAATATTCGGGGATAAACCAAACCCGCCATAAAATATATCTAACCTTACAAGCCCGCATACGCATTGCCATACCCTTAAACACCGCAGATATAAACATTTCCTCACGTGTGCCTGTCACAGAAACTATCATAGTGGGAGATGTTCCCCATACCTACATAAATGTTGATGATAAAGGTGATATGCTTAACCTAGTTCCTCTTGAATAGGGAGCTCCAAGCACCAATATAAAAAAGCGAAGAGCCATCTAAATAGGCATTTTCGCTTTTTATGTCATATAATAATCATTCGCTTGTATAGGGCAATAGTGCAATAGCTCTCGCCCTCTTGATGGCTAATGTTAGTTTACGCTGATGTTTAGCACAGTTACCGGAAATTCTTCTAGGAAGAATTTTGCCTCGGTCTGTTATATATTTACGAAGCTTGTATGCATCTTTGTAGTCAATTTTATCTACCTTATCGATGCAAAAGACACAAACTTTTCTTCTGCCTCTTCTTGCTCCGCCTCTATGTCTTCTTCTTTCTTCAGCCATATATCTCTACCTCCTTGTCCTCAAAATGGAAGTTCGTCATCGTCTCCTTCGAAGGGATTGTAACCAGGAGGGCTGGTGTCGTGACTATCCTGAGTCCCATCGGAGTCAGAACCCCTACCTGTATTTCTATCTCCCCATTCTAAAAATCTGACATCATCTGCTACCACATCAGTTGTATATCGGCGTTGTCCTTCTGGTGTCTCGTAGCTTCCAGTTTGTATCCTGCCAGCCACTGCTACCAATCGGCCCTTATTCAGGTATTTGGCACAATTTTCAGCTAAACCCCTCCATACTACAATAGGAATAAAGTCTGCCTCTCTTTCGCCTTGCTGATTAGTGAAGCTACGTTCTACTGCCAGGCTAAATCTGGTTACAGCTACTCCTCCAGTAGTATATCGAAGCTCCGGATCCCTAGTCAACCGTCCAATCAATACAACTTTGTTTAACATAATCGACACCTTCCTTATTATTCATCGTCACGTTCATCATCACGTACAATGATATAACGGATTACATCATCAGTGATCTTGTAAATACGTTCCAACTCACTGGGTAGTTCAGAGCTCGCACTAAATTTCATCAATACATAGTAGCCTTCACGAAAATCTTGAATAGGATATGCTAATCTTCTCTTTCCCCATTCGTCAATGTTGTCTACTTGTCCACCTTCTGTGGTAATTAGATTGGAAAACCTTTCAACCATAGCCTTGACAGCTTCCTCTTCCATTGTAGGACGTAGGATATAAATTGATTCATACTTATTCACACTATTCACCTCCTTTTGGACTTAGGCCCTGTGCTATTACACAGAGCAAGGATGTTACAAGGCTAAATTATATCACAACTAATCTGCCTGCACAAGAAAAACTTTAAACCCTATAACAACATTATATCACAAATCAAACTTTAAGGTTCTGAAACAACTTTCTTAAATGTATTATATGCCGCATTTATCATTTTCACTTCAACCTCATCAAAGCTTTTCTTTAGCTGCTGACTTAAATCATCGTACAAAATTACAGTTCCACTATTAGATCCTCGAGCTTTTTCTGCCTCACCTAGTATGTAATTCTTCTGGTTTTCATCTTCATCAACAATTCGCCATTTTACCATTACATCTCTGTGAAAGTAATAACGCTGTCCCGCATTGCTTGGAATAGCTTGGGTAGAATCATAGTTTAAAGATTGCTTCACAAAAATAAAGTTTATGGCTCCATTATCCGTATAATAGTAATCAGTTATTTCCACATAACCATCAAAATATTCAATACTAACAATTTTGTTAACTATTCCGGTGTCTGGATTACGATATATCTCATATTCCATTTCGTTTTGTGTTTGCTCATTAATTAGTTGTTTTCTCTCAAGATCATAGTAATATATCTGGCCATCACTATCGCTCTCTAGGGAAAACTCTTCCAAAGTATAGAACAGAGTATTATCCCATTTGTACCCTTTATTTCTTACAGCAGGATTATAGTTACTCTCATATACATTTATGGAGTTTAATTCTGTACTGTCATCATTTGGGTTCTCTATAGCACCCTCGGTGTTCGTTATTACCTTGCATATAGCAAGCTCACTATCGTCTTTAGTATTCTTGGCTGTTATATTGGCCTGAGCTCCAGCAGATAAAGCTTTTGCAACACCATCTTGGCTAATCATAATTTCATAGGGATTATCACTTGACCAAATAATATGACTCTTTTCAACGCCATCGGCTATTAAGAATTCCCACAAATTTATATCTTGGCCTAGATCAACAACTATTTCATTCTGTTTAAATCTTATTCCATCTATTTTCCCATCCTGTTCTTCCTCTTCATTATCAACATTCCTATTATCTGCAATCTCTTCTTTATTATCAGCATTCTCATTTTCCGTAATCTCTTTTTTATTATCAGCATTCTCTTTATTTTCGTCAGGATCCGGCGATTCCGTCATTGCAGAATTGTAGTTCGATGTAGGATTCAAATAGGGGATTAACTTCTCTTTTACAAAATAAAAACCTACACCTGCAACGGCAATTACTAATATGACAGACATAACAATTAAAGCAGGCGACCATTTGGGCTTTGTACTCGTCTTTGGAGCTGGTTGGCCCGCCGGTTGCACCTTTTTATTCACTCTTGGAGCCGGCTGGCTTGCCGGTTGTGGTGTAGTGGGAACCCCACTTGTACCAATTTGAGCTCAGCAAAACCCACAAAACTTTGCACTGTTTGGTATCTCTTTTCCACATTTACTACAAAACATAGTTCTCCTCCTTAACGACTAAAATATTCATCTAATCCATTAGCAATCCCTTGAACAATCTTATCCTGATAATCTGGATCAGCCATTAATTTATCTTCTTCAGGATTAGTCATAAAACCCATCTCTACAAGGGTTACCGGAACTTTACTCCAGTTTATACCGCTCATATTATCCGTCTCCAATATCCCTCTAGGTTTTGCACCAGTAGCTTCAACCATATTGTCCAAAATGGATTTGGATAAAGCTTTACATTCTTCATAAAGATGACTTATGTAAGGATTGAATGGTGTAGGGCACAGGGTTAGCATTCCTTTTACATTCCTATCCTCGCTTCCATTGGCGTGGATGCGTACAAATGCATCTGCCAATGCATCATTGGCAACAGCCGCCCTTTCCCTATTACTTATATCTACATCATGAGTGGTACGAATCATAATAACTTCATAACCCCTGCTTATAAGTTCTTTCTCCAGTTTCAGGGATACTTCTAGATTCAATTCATACTCATTTAATTTAGTGACTACACCTGAGGTTCCCGATGAAGCCTTTGGCTTTGTTTCAGTTGCATTAGGCCCTACAGGCTCATGCTGAAGATTTGCTTTTCCTTGATGTCCTGCATCTATGACAATTTTCTTTTTTGGAATTACAGGCTCATCTGTGGTTATGTATTCATTAGCAATAAAATAAACTTGCCCCTCTGATGCCACTTTACTCCATTGATTATTATAAGCAACCCTTTGGATTGGCTGGTCTTCTTCTAGGGTGAATATTATATCCGAATCGAAAGAATCCTCACTATAGACATTAATATCAGATAGGGCATATACAAGGTCATTAACTTCTTTATAAATATTTTCATCTAAAACAGAATCCGTCGCTTCCTGTTCTTCACTTTTGTCCAAATGATTTTCTGATTCATCATCTTCTATATGACCTGTTTCATCTTCTGTATCACCGGGTGGATCTAAACTAGAATCCTCTTCATTAATTAAACCATCTCTTATATCCTGAGTATTAGATGAGCTGCCATTCTCACTATTTGATATACTCTGGCATCCCACAAAAAGCAATAGACAGGATATAAGGAGCAATACTACAAAGTTTTTTCTCTTCATATCAACAAACCTCTTCCTATCATTCAGTGAAGTTTTATAATATTAGCTAAGGCCCTTCAACAGACTTGCCGAAAGGCCAAAGAATTTATATCCTTACTCACTTTATAAAGAGTTAGCAAGATATTGCAAGTATGCATTTTTCATCTTTTTTGTATCTCACAAAATCTTAATAAGCATTGTTTTGGCTTCATTGAATTCTATGCTTACCTTATTGTCTTTTTCCAGCCTTTTCATGATGTCGCTAAACTTTTTGAAGCCTATCTGTCTCTCATCAAAATCTGGATAATCATTCTGAATCTCTGCCTTTATTATACTTGGGTTCACGCGTTTGAAGCCGTTTTGCTTAAACTCATCTAGCTTCTCTTGAAAAACAGTAACCCAGTTGGAACGATTAATACTCTTTACTACCGGTGTCTTCTCACCTTTTAATTCTATTTTCAAAGAATTATTCTCTCCAAAGAGATGAAGGGCACCATATTTCTGCTCGATGCTACTGAGCAGCTTTCCAAAGGAATTATAACCATAACTTTTTTCACTAAAGTCTGGCTTGAGGCGAAGCAGTGTCTTTTTAAGTTCACTTACAAACATGGTTCCGTCTGCATCACCTTGATCGTTGATAATCTTCTGTACTAATTTCAGTAAATCTCTTTGAGTGCTGATGGAATCGTCTTCCCCATATAAATCTTCGCTTTTGGTAGCAGTAGTAACAGTCTCTAAAAAGATAAATTCGTTACAGGCTTTAATGAAAATATTGGAAGCCACCTCCGACCGAGATATACCCAGCACAAACTTTCCCATGGATTTGAGCTTGCCTACTAAAGGCGTATAGTCACTATCCCCAGATACTATACAAAAACAATCGATTAAGGGATTGGTGTAGGCTACCTCTAAGGCATCTATTACCAACTGAATGTCTAGGTTGTTCTTTTGATTAAAGCCATATCTTATGGATGGTAATACATTAAATGTATTAGATAGTAGGGTTTCTTTCAATCCCGAAAAACATTCTTGATACCCATAGACCTTGCCTATAAGAATATCACCACGGATTTTTACCTTCTCTATAACCTTATTGAGCGTATTAACATTACCTCCCGTATTCTCCAGATCAATAAATACGGCATAATTCTTTTTATTCATCACCACTCCACCTTATNTCATGTCTTAAACATCAATTACCTTAATCTTACTATCTTTCCTGATAATTTGCAATTAGTTCTTTAATAAAGTATGGGCAAAGTTATTGTTGGCATGTTTTCTCTTGCAAAATCATTCGTTAATAAATTCCAATAAAAACGCAGTCATTTACCATCTTCCCCTTCCT
>JGI24707J26582_10002928_pt1 | contig 12588 bp, 8 predicted proteins | sample BioPla1DNA1_FD_26582 | JGI IMG/M metagenome (IMG submission 26582) | reverse complement strand
CCACCCAGAGGTGGGGTCTTTTACTTAGATGGATTAAAATAAAGTAAGAAATGCGACTTGAATAATTCCGATAATAAGACCAATTAAAGCACCGAAGACTTTCGCTACTTTGAGCACTAATTCTTCTAGCTGAAAAAGATCGAATGAATTTATCTTTTCTTCCACGAAATTGGCCAAAAGTTGAGATTCCTTAAGCTCTGCACTGATATCATCGCCCAGTTGAGCAAAGAGCTTTTCCACTTCGTTTTCCACCAGATCGTGCAACATGGAGCGAACCTTACTACCTATGGAGTTCATGATTAAGCGTGGCAAGACACGTTCAATTCTAAATGCTAAATTATCGGTAATATGCTTAGTTACCTTTGCCCTATTTGCACTGGTATTCACGGCATTAACCAGTTCATCTGTTGGAAGTAGATCCTCATTTAAGACTTGGGCTATACTTTTCGCAATATCTGCCTTCCTTTTCGGTAAAACACCAAGAAAATCCCAAAAGAATATTTTAATAGGTTTTCTTGGCCAGAAAAGCATTTTAATTGCAATGACATTTGTACCCCAGCCTATTAGAGCGGCCACGAACGGTAAAGATATCATTTGCCATGTCATTTAGTGCTCCCCCTCGTGATAAATATGATTTAAGTATGGCTCGGCATATAGTCTTACCTATTTGGGAAGAGGTCAACCCCTAGACTACAAAACAAAATGCGAATTAATATGTTGAATAATGGGAGGTAATCACATGAGAAACATCAAGTTAATTTTGTTAGGCATATTATTTGTCGTTTTGCTAACCTACCCAACCCAAGCACTTGAGACAAATTCAATAATGCAAAGAATGGAAAACGGGTTTCCCAATCAAGTTGTCGTTTATGAGCAAGTTTATAATTACGAAACACCATACTTATCGGTATCTGCAACGATCCCCCAAGTTACTATGTTTGCCAACAATGAATGGGAAAAAGACTTTAATAAACAATTAGTAGATAACTTCAACCGGTTTCTGGCGGAGGTAGACGAAGTTGCGAAGAAAAATAGTGATTACGCCGGTAAGCGCAATGAATTTACTTATGAACTATTGGTAAATTATGATGTTAAACTAAACAGGGGAGGGTTATTAAGTCTAACGATTCGCTCATACTATTATACCGGGGGTGCCCATGGCATGACGGTTGTGGATTATGTTAACGTAGACCTAATCACAGGTCACCACATTCATTTTAGTGATCTATTCGAAAGTGAACAAGATTTGCAATACGTTTCCCAGGTTATAAATGAAAGGGTCACAGAGGAACCCGAGACCTATTTAATCGACGAATTTACCTCGGATCTCTTAGATGCAGATCAAGATTTTTATTTGCATGAAGATGGTGTCATGGTGTGCTTTGGACTTTATGAATTGGCACCATATGTTGCAGGTATTCAAGAATTCGCCATACCAACACCATAGGGTAGAAATTCTACCACATCTCCGTCTTTAATGGGGGTAGTGAACCCCGCTTCATCTCCATTAACTAAGATTCGTCCGCCTCTTTGGCTAAAAGCCTTATCAGGTTCATATTCTCTAAAGATGTCCGTAACTATAAACGCATTCAGCGGTTTTGTAGGTGGGTTGTATTGAATCTTATCATTTGGTCTAATTATATAATCAAAGGACACGGGTTTACCATTGGCTAGAGGAATCGATCTTTCCGGGTTCAATTCGAGATGTTTTCCATTTACTTGAATGATGATCTTGTGTTCTTTACTTAATTCTGAGTTAAAGACATCTCCAATGGTATAATTTTCCCGTCTATATTCCGCGGAAATGTTAGGGCGCAAACGAGTGTCATGGGGTTGCTCTTGGCCATCAATGAACAATTTCACATTTTTAGGTCCTATTTTTGGCTTGCTGTTTAGGAAAAAAGTAAATTCTTCTTCGGCAGTGATACCTAGGTGTTGGAAGAGTTCCTGAAAATTTGTAATTGTTTTTAGGGTTATTTTATCCCGATCTTTTATAACATAATCCAGAGGTTGCTTTATACCATTAACCAAAATTTGAGGCTCAACTTCAATTGATTCATCATTAAGAGTAAGTTGGAGCATGTTGGCAGATGCCTCAGTAAACTCGCCTAAAGTTACATGAGGTGGTTTACCTGGTTTACCGGGTACGACGGTTAGTAGATCACCATCTTCTAAGGGTGCACTAAGATCTGTTTCCACACCATTTCTTTTGACTAATGCCCCTTCGCCCAGTGTGCCGGGTAAGGGAACATACCGACCGTTTAGTTCAACGGTATATGCAGGTCCCGGACGCCCCACCAATTCTGAAGGTACTATATTTGCATGCAAAAGTGCTTCTCCCACCGTAGAAGAAGCCATCTTCAAAATTTGATGTTGTTCNCCATTAACGCTGATTTGAACGAGCTGCATAGCCCGATCATCTAAATGAATGGTCCCTATTCCGATTGGTGTAATAACTTCCGGGCCGCTGTATTCGGGCCACCCTTGTATATTTTCCAAACTGGAACGGTCACGCATTCTCACGAGATTTTGGGGCAGATCAAGTTGTTTAGCCAATAAGACATCTAATTTAGGAGTCCTACTGCCACCACCGATTAAGATTATTCCTTTTGGCGCCCCACCATTTAGGGCCATAACCTCTTGTGCGATTTTTGTCGCTAGGATTTCCACATGGGGAAGAATTACCTTAAGCAAGTCATCGTAGTTTATTTCCAGAGCATTGCCCAATGCGTCTTTACACTTGAAGGATTGNTCTTTAGAGGTATTAACCTTAACTTTTTCGGCAACTGTCAAATCAAGTAAAAAGTATTCGGCTATGGCTTTTGTGATTGAGTCTCCCGCGCAAGATACCATTCCATAGGCTTTTACTGTTCCTTGTGCCGAAATGGCCAAGTCAGAAGTACCTGCNCCCACATCCACTAAAGATATGTTTAGCATTCGCATACTTGGGGGAACAACTAAATGCATGGCGGCAATGGGCTCAAGTGTAAGGGATGCCATTTTTAATTCAGCATTTTTTAGGGCTGTTCCCAAAGAGTTAATAACAATTCGAGGCAAAAAGGTGGAAATCACGTGAACTCTAGCCTCTTTGCCTTGGTGATCCAGTAACGAACCAATGGGCTCATCGTCTAGATAATATTGAACCACACTGTAGCCAACACACAGGTAGCTGTCCATGACCCCACTTCCGTTGTCTTTGGCCAATTTNTTTATGGCGTTACGCACAGCATCAAGTTCTAACGCTCTAATGTCGTTATCAGTAAGGCGTTGATTGGGGACTAAATCCATGGAGCTAATACCCGTTTCTGTTAATAGAGAGCGACCTGCTGCGGCAACAGCCACTTCATTAAGTGGTGTGCCCAGTTGAATTTCTAATTCGCTTTTTATCTTTTTTATTATGGTTGAGACCGCGTCAATATGGTGGATTTGACCGTCGGCCATCGCGCCGGGAAGCTGTTGATGAACACTGGCGTATTTCAGTTCATAGCCATTTTCGGCCGGGCCTAAAATCAGACCGGCGATTTCACGGGTTCCGATATCAAGTGCAAAGATCTCAGTTGTATTCATTAATCCTCACCTCACTTAGTTTTATTTCAACATAAACTTAGATGATCCTGTTTTTTTGGATTAGAAGGAGAGCTTTGATTAAGGTAGAAAACATGTTAAAAATATANAAATATGAGGAGCGATATTTTTGGGAAAATTGCAAGAAAGNCATGAGATTGCCTCCGACTTAAAATGGCGCTTAGAAGATATTTATGATAGTGATGATCGTTTTGCGGAGGCCTTGGCGCATTTAAAAAAAGACAAAGACAAAATAGCGGGCTTTCGGGGAACAATTACCTCCGGTCAAGCATTGCTAGATGCACTTCGTGAACGAGATAAGATGGATTTACTGGCTAGCCGGCTCATTGCGTATTCACACATGCGTAAAGATGAAAATAATGCTGATTTGGTTTACCAAGGTTTAGCTGATCAAGCCTTAAGTGTTTCTGTGATGCTCAGCAGTGAGTGGGCTTTTTTAGAACCGGAAATTCTATCGTTGGATGCCGCGGTTGTTAAAGAGTGGGTCCAAAAGACATCAGGGCTTGAACTGTATGAACACTATTTAGACGATGTGATGCGCATGAAAGCTCATACCTTACCGGCAGAACAAGAGGAACTTTTGGCGGCGGCCGGAGAGCTGGCAGCTACACCGGCTAATATTTTTCGCATGTTTAATAATGCCGATTTAAAATTCCCCATGGTGAAGAACGATCAGGGAGAAAAGGTAGAACTTACCCACGGACGCTATATTCAACTTATGGAGTCGCAAAATGTGAGCGTAAGAAAAGGTGCTTTCGAGGCAATGTATGAAACCTACAGTGCATGGAAAAACACATTAGGAGCAATGCTTATTGCTTCTGCCAAGAAACAACTTTATTTTTCGCGTTCCAAAAAATATAAATCTTCTTTAGAAGCCGCATTACATGCAGATAACGTAAATCCCGAGGTTTATACTAATCTTTTACATTCCGTGCACGAACACTTGCCTTTATTCCATCGCTACGTTAGATTACGTAAGAAACTTCTAAAATTAGANGAGCTGCACATGTATGATGTATATGTACCCATGGTTCCTGACGAAGATATGGAATTTTCAAGGGAAGAAGCGAAAAAGATGGTTCAAGATGCGCTACACCCATTGGGAGAGAGATACCTAAGTGATCTAAGTAAAAGCTTTTCGGATGGGTGGATAGATTGGTTAGAAAATAGGGGTAAAACCAGTGGTGCCTACTCCTGGGGAACTTACGGGGTTCATCCTTATGTTCTCATGAATTACCAGGGCACCTTAAATGATGTGTTTACTTTAGCCCATGAGTTAGGCCATGCCATGCATACCTTTTATTCAAATCAAAATCAAGAGTTTATTAATTCACGTTATACAATCTTTGTTGCAGAAGTTGCTTCAACACTTAACGAAGCATTGCTCATGGATGATTTGCTCAAAAAAACTCAAGAGCCGAAAAAACGGGCATTTCTTCTTAATCATTATTTAGAGCAATTCAAAGGAACGGTTTTTAGACAGACAATGTTTGCTGAATTCGAGAAGACTATTCACGGCAAGGTTGGTGCAGGTGAGCCAGTAACGGCAGATTTGCTTTCTGAGATNTATTACGATTTAAATAAGCAGTATTTCGGCGAAGACATAATCGTTGACGATTATATTGCCATGGAATGGGCTAGGATTCCCCATTTTTATCGTCCGTTTTATGTATATAAGTATGCCACCGGGTTTTCGGCAGCGATTTCTTTATCGAAACAGATTTTGGAAGACGGGGAACCCGCGGTAAATCGTTATTTAGAGTTCTTGGGAAGTGGGTGCTCAGACTATTCCATAAATCTATTGAAAAATGCAGGAGTAGATATGAGCGAACCAGCTCCAATTGTTCAAGCTATGCAGGTTTTCGAAGAACTTTTAGTAGAGCTAGAGCAAATTTCAGAAACACATAAATTCTAAATTTTATTTATGNGGAAAAAGGTGGGTCATGAATCCACCTTTTTGGTGTCTATTGCGATATATCGACATAATACAAAGGGTTTTTACGTAAAAGAAAGAATATTATTATAACTTTCCTAAGAAATCACCATAGTACTAAACAGAAGTCGATGTATTGTAAGGAGGTCCAAAGACTTGGTAAATCACCTGACATGGGAAGAAAAAGTCGGTCAAATGATGATGTTTGGTTTTTCCGGCGACAGAATTCCTCAACATATTAGCAAGTTTATTTTAAGACATAATCTAGGTGGAACAATCTTATTTCCGCAGAATATAACAAATCACGAACAAGTGAAATCATTAAACTCCGAGTTACAGAAATTAGCCTTTCAGAGTCCGAGCAAGATTAATTTGATGATCGCCATTGAGCAGGAAGGCGGTGTGGTCAAAAATCTCTGCGACGCATTAAATATTTCCCCGGGCAATAGGGCGTTAGGTGCAACGCATAATATAAAATGGGTGGAGAAGATTCTTAGCATCATCGCGGAGGAGCTATGCGCTCTGGGTTTTAACATGAATCTTGCCCCCGTTGTCAATGTGAATACAAACTTGGGCAACTTAAAAAACGCTATGCGCTCTTTCGATAGTGATCCCCTCGTAGTGGAATCCATGGCAGAAGCCGCTATCAAAGGCTATGGTAAGCATCTTTTGACAGTTGCTAAATATTTTCCCGGACATGAAGACTTCGGTGTTGATTATTCATTACATACTCCCATGATAAATCAAGAGTGGGAAAGACTTTGCGAAATAGAGTTAGCACCTTTTGAGCGGGCAATTTACAGTGGTGTTGATGCCCTTCTTGTCACGCATATTCTTTTTCCCGCGTTGGAGAAGAACCTCTTACTTCCGGCTAGTTTGTCATCCCATGTTTTAACAGGCTTTCTCCGACAACAGTTAGGTTTTGAGGGCTTAATTATTACTGATTGCGTAGAAGATTATTTGCTCGCAAATCATTATTCCATGGGTGAAATGGCAGTTATGGCCATTAATGCGGGGGCGGATATATTATTAATCAGACATGACCAAGGCAGGCAAAACGAAGCCTATAAGGCGGTTGTTGAAGCCGTACTGAGTGGTCGCATAACCATGGAACGTATTGATCAATCGCATACACGAGTTAATCGGGCAAAGAAACGCCTAATACAGAATGGGGAAAAAGAAAGGCCTTTGGGTAAGAAGATTTACCATTTAGTAAATCAGGAAGTGATTAAACACGCACTAGATGTGGTGAGAGAGGGGGCCGGTTTACCAATATTATTGGTGGAAATGTTAGGAGAAAGCAAGGCTTTTGATCCGGATGCAATGATTGAGAGTTTGGTAAGCACCGGATTCTCAGTGGAAAAAGAGCAACTTAGCTTAACATACACCCCGCAGGATAAGGATAGATTAATCTCCATGGCCAAATATAGACCATTAACAATCTTTTTAAGTTGGCAAGCATACGAAAACGAAAACCAGATTTATCTTATTGAAGAGATGAGTAAAGTGAGTCAGGACTTAATTGTAATTGATATTTCAAATCATAATCTGGAGGAATAAAGATGAGGTATGGATTTTTTGATAATGAAAATCGAGAGTATGTTATTGAGCATCCCGATGTTCCCGTTTCTTGGACTAATTATTTAGGGGTTAAGGATTTTTGCACGGTAATATCTCATAATGCAGGGGGATATTCTTTTTATGAAACCCCCCAACATAAGCGCATTACTCGCTTTAGACCTAACGCCGTTCCATTGGATCGTCCGGGCCATTATGTTTATTTACGAGATGATGATACTAATGATTACTGGTCAATTTCATGGCAACCGGTGGGTATTGATTTAGAAGAAGCAGATTATGAAGCCAGACATGGACTTTCATATTCTAAATTTTCTTGTGCTTATCGTGGGATAGAAGCGGAGCAAAAACTATTTATTCCTGTGAATGACGCAGTAGAATTGTGGGATGTCACAATAAAAAACACATCTGACAAACCGCGTAATCTAAGTGTGTTTTCGTATGTTGAGTTCTCGTTTCACCACATCGATATAGATAATCAGAACTTCCAGATGAGCCTTTATGCCAGTGGGACAGACTATGAAGATGGATTAATCGAATATGATTTCTTTTATGAGCCATGGACGTTTCATTATTTCACTTCAAACATTGAACCCGATGGTTACGATTGCTTAAGGGATAGCTTTATCGGTTCCTATAGAACCGAGACTAACCCCATAGGGGTGGAAAATGGTAAATTGTCTAACAGTAGTGAGCTCGGTGGAAATCATTGTGGTGCTTTGCATAAGGCAATTACTTTGGCACCCGGCGAGGAAAAACGGATTATTTTTATGTTGGGTGTTGGAGATCGTGAAGTTGGTCAAAAGATAAGACACAAATATTCTGTTCTGGATACTGTGGACAAAGCATTTGCCGATCTTAAGGCTTATTGGGAGGCTAAATTAAATGTGTTTCAATGTAAAACACCACATGAAGGTTTAGATACCATGATCAATGCTTGGACACTTTATCAGGCGGAAACTTGCGTTGTTTTCTCGAGATTTGCTTCTTTTATTGAGGTAGGTGGTCGAACGGGCTTGGGCTATCGCGATACGGCTCAAGACGTTTTGAGTGTACCCCATACTAATCCGGAGAAGGTGCTTCAGCGTATCGAAGAATTGCTACGAGCCCAGGTTCGGCAAGGGTATGGTCTGCATCTATTCGAACCGGAATACTTCGATCCGGATCGTCCGGCACCACCAAAGTTTAAGTCTCCCACAGTTATGCCCGAACCGCCTTTAGAAAGCTTAATTCACGGGCTTGAAGATACTTGTTCAGATGATCACCTGTGGTTAATTCCTTCTATTTGCGAGTATGTAAAAGAAACCGGTAACCTGGATTTCTTTAAAAAAGTCTATCCCTTTGCCGATGGAGGAGAAGCGACGGTTTGGGAACACATGAAGCGGGCGTTGGATTTTTCCGCTGAGCAGGTGGGGCAAACCGGAGTCTGCAAAGGTTTGCGGGCAGATTGGAACGATTGCTTAAACCTAGGTGGCGGAGAAAGTTCAATGGTATCTTTTCTCCATTACTGGGCACTACAAGTTTTCGTGGAAGCAGCCGAGTTTATCGGTGAAAAGGACGATGCCGAAAAATATTCTGCATTAGCAGATAAAGTCCGTGGCACAGCAGAACAGCATTTATGGGACGGCCAATGGTATCTACGGGGTTTTACCGCTAAGGGCAAAAAGATAGGAAGTCAGGAGAACGAAGAAGGTAAGGTGCATCTTGAGTCTAATTCTTTAGCTGTACTATCAGGTGCCGCCTGTGAAGAACGCGGCCTCGCCGCCATGGATGCAGTATATAAATATCTATATTCCGAAAGGGGTATTCATTTAGTTTGGCCGGCTTATACTAAACCCGACGATGATGTGGGTTTTGTAACAAGGGTGTATCCGGGCGTAAAAGAAAACGCAGCCATATTCAGTCACCCAAATCCTTGGGCGATGATTGCCGAATGTCGCTTAGGACGCGGTAATAGGGCAATGAAATTCTATGATGCTCTTTTACCTTATAACTATAATGATGATGTGGCAGTAAGACAGGCAGAACCATATTCATATGTTCAGTTCACTATGGGTCGTGATCATACTGCTTACGGAAGAGCTCGTCATCCCTGGTTAACGGGTACGGCAGGCTGGGCTTATCATGCCGCAACACAATATATTCTCGGCATTCGAGTGGGCTATGATGGCTTAATTGTTGATCCTTGTATTCCTAATGACTGGAATGAATTTTCAGTTAGCCGCGAATGGCTAGGTGCCACTTATCAAATTACCGTTAAAAACCCCGATGGAGTGGAAAAGGGAATAAAAAGCATTCTTTTAAATGGTAAATCAGTAAATGGAAACATTCCGCAACAAAAAGCCGGAACAGTCAATGAGGTTCTGGTCACCATGGGGTAATAATAAATTAAAATAATAGTTTAACCGATTTGAGGTATGGAGGCCCTTATGCCTAAGGAATCTAGAGTCTGACGCACTTGGTTTTCATCAAGATTAACACGCCCAGACTTCCAGCAACAAAAAGTGGGTATATCTCGCGCAATTGTGGCTAGATGACGATAGAGAAGGGCTTCTTTTTTGTTGTTCATTAAGTTTTGTCCAGCCTTTCCCGAAAGAAGGTGAGCATTTTCAATGACTTTATCCAATGAGCCATATTCGGTTAACCAGCGAACTGCGGTTTTAGGGCCCACCAAGGATATGCCCGGTATATTATCGCTAGTATCGCCCATTAATGCCTTTAAATCGGGTATGCGTTCGGGGCCGACTCCCATTTCATATTCAACTAACTCCGGAGTAAACATTTTATTTGCCTTGCTATTGGGTGCCACAACGGATACTTGTTCAGTCACTAACTGCAAAGCGTCCCTATCGGTTGTCACTATGTAGCAGTGGGTATCACGGGGTATACTGTGGCTTATTGTACCTATCACATCGTCTGCTTCATATCCTTCTAGCTTGATTAGAGGCACATTAAGGCTATGCACAACTTCTTCAATAAGGGAGATTTGTGAGCGAAGTTCGTCAGGCATGGGAGGTCTTTGGGCCTTATAGTCAGAATAGAGTAGATGTCGAAAAGTTGGAGCAGGATGATCAGAAGCTACAAAAATGTAATCAGGTTGAAATTGCTCCATGAGTGCCGCCACAGTGTTATAAAACCCCAAAACCGCATTAATGGTTTGACCATCTTGCCTTCTTATTGAGGTTGGTAATCCAAAAAAAGCGCGATATACTAAGGAAAAGCAATCCAAGATCAAACATGTTTTAGACAAATATATTACTCCTTTTAAAAGCATTCATCACTTATTATAACACAATCGCCCACTAACGTGGAAAGAAAGGGGTGGCTTAGTGGTGCTTAAAGAGAAAGTAAGTAAGAAGATCCATTCATCTAAAGGACTCCTTGAAGAAGTGGCCCTAAAAATAGGTAATAATCCGGAGATGGGATTTAATGAATATATTGCATGTAATACTTTAATACAAGTCTTGGATAATGCGGGATTTAAAGTTGAATCGGGTCTTGCTAATTTACAAACGGCTTTTCGTGCCGATTTGGGCAAAAAAAGGCCTAGAGCGACATTTATCTGCGAATATGATGCTTTACCGAATTTAGGTCACGCTTGCGGTCATAATTTAATTGCCACAGCTAGTCTAGGTGCCGCCCTTGGTATAGCCCCCTTCTTGAAAGAACTGGCGGGTAGTATATCGGTGTTGGGAACCCCAGCGGAAGAAACAGGTGGCGGCAAAGTTATTTTGGTAAATGACGGTGTATTTAATGATATGGATCTGGCCCTAATGTTTCATCCGGCAGGCCAGAATTTACTTATGTGCAGTACTAATGCATTAGATGCCTACGAGTTCATCTTTATAGGGAAAACGGCCCATGCGGCAACGGCACCTGAAGAGGGAATAAATGCTCTAGATAGTGTGATTCAACTTTTTAACGGAATTAACGCTTTAAAGGGACGCTTAAATAAAGAGGTAAGCGTGCAGGGCATTATTTCAGAGGGAGGAGATGCACCTAATATCGTGCCCGGGCGGGCAAGTGCCAGATTTTATTTAAGGGCACCAAGTAGGGTGCAACTTGATAAAGTAGTCGATGATGTTATCAAAATCGCTAAAGGGTCTGCACTAATGACCGGGACGCGCCTACGGATCAATCAATTCGAATATTCCAATGAGAATTTTGTCCCCAATAAAACCCTTTCCTTAGCCTTCGGTGCAAATCTGCAAAGGTTAGGCGTAGAAGATATTCAAGAATTTGAAGTTGATAAGGGTTCAACAGACATGGGAAATATCTCAAAGATAGTTCCGTCCATTCACCCATATTTAAGTATTGGACAGGGATTGACAGCCCATACCAAAGAATTTGCTGAGGCAAGTTTAAGTGAGGAAGGCTTAAAAACTGCAATTTTGGCCGCAGAGGCCATGGCCCATACAGTAGTTGATATGTTCACCAACCCAAATTTATATAAGGCGGTAAAGTCAGAACATGAAAGTCATGATTAGGTTTCGCTTATTAATTTATGGATTAATTTTATTGTTTCTTTTAATTACACCTATTTTCGCATCAACGCAAGATGGGGATTTCATTAGCTTACCCGCAGATAAAATTTTACGGATATCTCGGACAAGTGTTGATTTTGAACATCATGATATTTTAGAGATCAGTGCCGAAGTGGAATCTTTTCACCATTGGGAAGATGATTCTTGGGAGGTACCCCTCGCCGCCGTGCTCGTGGGGTTTGAAGAAGTGGTTGCCACGTTAAAAGATGGTGTGATCATTCGCTTTGATGTTTATGATCCTTTATATATTCGAAATGTAAGGGTGGCTATTAGCACAGAAAACTTCGCCCATCTAGAACACGAAAAACTCCGGTTTTCGCCCACTTCAAAATTATACGTCGAAGAAAGGGGAACGGGACGTGGATTCAAGGTTGAAGAAGGCGAATCAATAGAGGTTTATGTTAAAGACAGTAAGCTTAGTATCATTGATTCAAAAGGTACTGTTTGGGGATTTGAACAGTCGGTGAATTTACATACGGATTCCCAAGGAATGATTCAAATTGATTCCTTTAAGCGGGGGACAACCCATAAGTTTTCGCCGCAATATCGCGGTCGATTTGAATTGTCATTAATAGATGAAAATCGTTTTTTGGCTATTAATGAGATAAATTTGGAAGACTATCTCTATCAGGTTGTACCAAGTGAGATGACATACACTTGGCCGCTGGAAGCTCTAAAAGCTCAAGCGGTGGCCGCCCGCACCTATGCCGTTGCACAGGTTATTTATTCTCGTCGCGGCCATTTAGGTTACCANGTAAGTGATAGTACTAATTCCCAAGTTTATAACAATCAACCCGAAAGACCCAGCACCACCCAGGCCATCAAAGAAACAAAGGGTCAAATTTTAACTAAAGACGATGGTACCATCAGTTCAACATACTATCATTCCACTTCACCGCGAACTCCGCTTACTACCGGTTCTATCTGGAAAAATAGAGATGACTTATC
>JGI24707J26582_10002924_pt1 | contig 12601 bp, 16 predicted proteins | sample BioPla1DNA1_FD_26582 | JGI IMG/M metagenome (IMG submission 26582) | reverse complement strand
TTAGAAGAACGAGTTAAGAAGCAGAGTCTGATCACGCCGCGGCCCCACCGAAACGATTTGGATGGGACAACCCACCTGTTCTTCTAAGAAGACCAAGTAGTTTTGGGCCTCATTGGGTAGATCCTGCAGCTCTTTTATCTCACTGATATCTGTCTGCCAACCGGGAAGCTCCACGTAGATCGGCCTACATTCCTTGAGGGTTTCCAAATCGGTGGGGAAATGTTCGAGCCGCTCGCCCTTGTACTCGTAGGCCACACAGACCTTGATGCTCTCCAAAGCGTCCAGCACATCCAGGAGTGTCATGGCAAGCCCAGTCAGTCCATTTACTCGCACTGCATAACGCACCATTACCGCATCGAACCAGCCACAGCGGCGGGGTCTACCTGTGGTGGTGCCAAACTCCTTCCCCCGCTCCCTGATCAGATCGCCTATGGCATCGTGCAGTTCGGTGGGAAATGGACCCTCACCTACTCTAGTTGTGTAAGCTTTGACTACGCCGAGTACGTGTTTGATGTGATTGGGCCCAAGACCTGCCCCTGGGGCTGCTCCACCGGCGGTGGGATTGGAAGCGGTAACAAAGGGATAGGTACCGTGATCCACATCTAACAAGGTGCCCTGGGCTCCTTCCAGCAAAATCCCCTTCTCATCTAACCGAGCTTGGTGCAACAGCAGAGATGTATCCGTCAAACGGGGGACAATTGCTTCAGCGTAGGCCATGTATTCCTCAACCACTTCCTCCAGCTCAAACCCGGGATGGTTGTACACTTTCTGCAGTATCTCATTCTTGAAAGGCAGGGCCCTGGCCACAGCCCGCTCCAAACTGGCCCGGCTCTTCATATCAACTGCCCGCACACCGATACGCATGTACTTATCAACATAACAGGGCCCAATACCCCGTCCGGTTGTACCGATTTTCTCCGCTCGCCTTGCCTCTTCCAGCTCATCTAGGGCCTTGTGGTACGGCATAATCAGATGGGCCCTTTCGCTGATGAATAGATTAGAGGTATCGATATTAGCCCTGTGCAGGGACTCCATTTCGGCACACAACACTTCTGGGTCAACCACAACACCGTTCCCGATCAAGCACGCCTTATCCGGATAGAGGATGCCCGAGGGAATCAGGTGCAGTTTATAAGTCTCATCACCGACTACAACAGTGTGTCCTGCGTTATTCCCACCCTGGTAGCGGACAACCACATCCGCCCGGGCCGCAAGTACGTCCGTGATCTTACCCTTACCCTCGTCACCCCACTGGGTACCAACCAAAGCTATAACTGTCATTATTCAACCTCCTCGGCCAAACGGAAGAAACGCTTCGCATTTGCCGTCGTAATCTCCGCCATTTCCTCCACCGAAAGGCCATGTAATTCTGCCAGTTTCTCCACGATGTAAGGCAGATAAGCGGGCTCGTTGCGCTTGCCCCGCCTAGGCACGGGTGCCAGGTAGGGACAGTCCGTTTCCACCAGAATCCGATCAAGACTGATCTGCTCTACCACGGCCCGCAGTTTGTTGGCGTTCTTAAAGGTGATGGGCCCGCCAAAGGAAAAGACATGACCCCATTTACTGTATGTCTGGGCCGTTTCCCAGCTGCCAGAATAGCAGTGCAGGAGGCAGGTCAGATCCTGGTAGTCCTCCATAATCTCCAGCGTATCCCGGGTTGCCTCCCGGCTGTGGATTACCGCAGGTAGGCCCAGTTCCCGGGCCAAGGCAAGTTGCTCCCGGAAGACCTCCCGCTGCCTCTCCCGGGGAGAATTATCGTAGTGGTAATCGAGTCCCATCTCACCGATAGCGACAACTTTAGGATGCTGGGCGAGCTTAGAAAATTCGCCCAGCATCTTATCATTCCACAGACGGGCATCGTGTGGATGGAGACCCACAACTGCCCAAAGGCCTTCATACTGCTCCGCCAGTTCCACTGCCCGCAGGGAAGAAGCTAGATCGTAGCCCACATTAATGATTGTGTCCACGCCTACCTGCTGTGCCCGCTGAACGACGTCTGCCACGTCGTCCTGAAAACGGGGATCGTTTAAATGGGCGTGGCTGTCAATCATCGAAAGGCGTGTCATCTCAGCTCACCCTGCTTCCGGCGGGAATAGCCTTGGACACAGTCACTATCTCAAGGCGCCCATCAGGCGAGGTAGCTGCCAGCAGCATACCCTGGGACAACTCTCCCCGGAGCTTAGCGGGTTTGAGGTTTTTGACCACAATAATCCGCTCGCCCACGAGCTCATCACACTCATAATGCTGGGCGATGCCGGCCACAATCTGCCGCTGCTCGTCGCCCACATCCACCTGTAGTCTCAAGAGGCGATCCGCCCCCTTAATCTTTTCAGCCTGCAGGACTTCAGCCACAACCAATTGGCACTTGGCGAAGTCCTCAATACCGATCAGTACGCCTTCCACTTTCTCTTCCTCCGCCTTCTTAGGTTTAGTCTCTGCCTTGGCCTTCTTCTCTACTGCCGGTTGGGGTGACTCTTTCTCCCGTTCAATCCTGGGGAAGATGGGTTCGCCCTTGTTCGTAACTGTACCGGGCTTCAGTTTACCCCAGACCGTGTCTGCCAGCGTCTGCCCATCGAGATCGGTTAGGCCGAGCTGACTCCAAATCTTAGCGCCAGTTTCAGGCAGGAACGATTTCACCAGAAGGGCCACAATGCGCTGCAGCTCCACGAGATTGTACATTACAGTGCGCAGTTCACTTTTATCCTCCTGCTTAGCCAGGTTCCAAGGTGCACGTTCATCCACGTACTTGTTCCCCCGGCCAATCAGCTGCCAGATCTTAACCAGGGCTTCATTCAGTTTTAGATCCCGCAAGAGACCATCAACCTGTTTCCCAAAGTCCGCAGCGAAGTCGATCAATTCCTGATCGACGGGCTGATTCTCACCGGGTTCTGGTACAACACCGTCGAAATAACGCTGGAGCATGGACAGGGTACGGTTGAGCAGGTTGCCCAAGTCGTTTGCCAAATCCGCATTGGTCCGCTCCACCAGCGCCGCCTCCGAGAAGTTGCCATCCTGACCGAAGGAGATCTCCCTCATCAAAAAGTAGCGGATGGGATCAACGCCGTATTTATCCGCAAGCACGATGGGATCAACAACGTTGCCCTTGGATTTTGACATTTTGTCGCTGTCAAAGAGTATCCAGCCGTGGCCGAACACCGTCTTGGGCAGGGGCAGTTCCAAGGCCATCAAAATGATAGGCCAGATTATGGTATGGAAACGCATAATCTCCTTACCCACCAGATGCAGATCGGCTGGCCACCACTGAGACATGGAGTCAGTGTTATCCGGGTAGCCAATAGCGGTTAAGTAGTTGGTCAAAGCATCAAACCAGACATAAACCACATGCCCCTCATCTACCGGGACAGGGATGCCCCAATCAAACGTGGTGCGGGAGACACAGAGATCTTCCAGGCCACTCTTGATAAAGTTGACCATTTCGTTTTTGCGCGATTCGGGCCTGATGAAATCCGGGTTCTCCTCGATGTGCTGCAGGAGCCGATCGGCGTATTTACTCAACTTAAAGAAGTAGCTTTCCTCCGTTAAGAGCTCTACCGGACGGTTACAATCCGGGCAGTTCCCGTCCACCAGCCTGTTTTCCAGCCAGAATGTCTCACACGGGGTGCAGTACCAGCCTTCATAGGTGCTTTTGTAAATGTCGCCCCGATCGTAGACCTTCTGAAACACGGTCTGCACTGCCTTATGATGCCTCGGTTCGGTGGTGCGGATGAAGTCATCGTATTCAATATGCAGCGTATCCCAGAGCTTCCTGAAGTTCGCCACAATCTCATCCACATAGGCCTGGGGCTCAATTCCCCTTTCCTCGGCCGCTCTCTGGATTTTCTGCCCATGTTCGTCTGTACCTGTGAGGAAAAACACCTCACGCCCAGCAAAGCGATGCCACCTGGCCAATGAATCGGCCACCGTTGTGGTATAGGCATGCCCAATGTGCGGATTATCGCTGGGATAATAAATCGGGGTTGTGACGTAGAATCGTTCTTTTTTCACAGCTCTTCCTCCTCAAAAAACACTTTTGACCAGAAAAAAACTCCCGTCCGTTCGGGACGAGAGCATCACTCACGTGGTACCACCCAATTTCACTGTTGGCCTGGAAAACAGCACAGTTAAAAAAGCCAACAGCCTCAAACGGATTACGATATCGGGATCCAACCGGCGACCTACTCCTAGTTCAGTCTGCAGCTCCTGGGCCATCTTCAGCCTAGCCATTCCCATCAGTTCCCAGCTCCCCTGACTCTCTGTGGGGAAGGACTAAACCTACTCTTCCATTCATCGCACTACACTATGCTGTTCAACTACTGAAAGCTTAAGCCTTATCTCAAGTTTTGTCAAGAGTAGGGCAACAGCAAAGACCTCATAATAACTATAAATGGCTAGGTGAGAGGCGTAATGCATTGAAAAAGAAAACAGCATTCCAGTTCGCTCTCTTGTGTGGGGTCCCCTTCGTTATGGTACTGGGCAACTCCATGTTGATTCCGGTGTTTCCCCAAATGAAAAAGGCGATGGATCTGACCCAGTTTCAAGTGGGCCTGATTGTCACCTTTTTTTCGGTACCGGCGGGAATACTGATCCCCCTGGCCGGTTTTCTGTCAGACCGCTTAGGCCGCAAGCCCATCATGGTCCCCGCCCTGTTCATCTATGGACTGGGTGGGCTGATCTGCGGTTTTGCCACTCTGTTCTTGGAAAGACCCTATCCACTCCTCCTTGTGGGCCGGGTTGTACAGGGTGCCGGGGCGGGAGGTACTTATCAATTGGCGATGGCCTTAACGGGCGATACCTTCCAGAGTGATGAGCGGACAAAGGCACTGGGCCTCTTGGAGGCGTCCAACGGGCTGGGGAAAGTGTTGAGTCCTATTTTGGGTTCTCTAATTGCACTTATCTCCTGGCAGACACCCTTTTTCGTTTACGGCATCTTGGCATTCCCCATCGCACTTGGCGTATGGTTTTTCGTACCGGAAAAGGAAGACAACCGCAGCAGGGACACCCTTTACCAATACTGGTTAAAACTGAAGGATGTCCTACAGGAAAAGGCTAAACTGCTTTTTTCCAGCTACTTCGTGGGCATGACCGCCCTCTTTCTCCTCTTTGGCGTACTGAGCTACGTCTCGGATATTCTAGAGTCGAAGTACGGTTTTTTTGGTCTGAAGAAGGGCTTNATCCTGGCAATACCGGTGTTTTCCATGGCCCTCACTTCCTATTTAAGCGGTCTTTATCTATCCGATAAGCAAAATCTCTGGAAACCGATCATTATCGGCGGGATGGTGGGCACGGCAGTAAGCCTGGCGCCCCTGGCGTGGATTGAAAGTCTAGTCCCCTATCTGGGCTTACTCTTCCTGGCCGGAATAAGTATAGGTATCATCCTTCCTCCCATCAACTCGCTGATCACAGGTGCCACGAGTACGGATCGACGGGGTATGATAACCTGTTTGTACGGGACTGTGAGGTTTTTCGGGGTAGCAATCGGGCCGCCCACCTTTGGGCTGGCCCTGGAAGCGGNAAAAGCATTTCTATTCTTGGGCTCGGCAGTAGTTGCCCTCACTGCCGCCCTGGTTGCTTTGGTCTTTATTTCCCTGCCCACAGCCGATTTCAGTACAAGATAGACATTTTTTTCGGAGCGGCAGAAGATTTTGCCAAAAATTGACCTTCCCACGCAAAATAGTTATAATGTCTATGGTAAATATTAACTGTAGACTTATTGTGAGGAGGGAGCACATGAAATCCACGGGCATAATCAGAAAAGTAGACGATCTCGGCCGCGTAGTCCTACCTGTCGAACTGCGCCGCAGTTTAGGCATTGGCGAACGCGATCCTTTAGAAATATTCGTAGAGGAAGATCGGATAATCTTGAAAAAGCCTTCCATAGCATGCATCTTCTGTGGTTCTGAAGACGATGTTACAGACTATATGGGCAAAGGTGTTTGCCAGGGGTGCAGGACGGGCCTCAAAGCTTAATCTGTAGGGCAATTTCATAGATTTTGTTTCTTGGGAGACGATATTCCCCGCTGACTTGTTCAACAGCAGACTTTCTGCTCAAGCCGCTTTCCAGCAGCTCGGTCAACTTACGGATAATATCGTCTTCTGTGATCTCCAGGGTTTCTTGGGGGGCACCGTCTACCGTAACAACAAACTCGCCCCTGGGCTTGTGCTCACTGAAGTGCCCTATCAGTTCTGAAAGGGTACCCCGGAGTGTTTCTTCATAGATTTTAGTCAGTTCCCTGGACACACTTGCCTTACGATCGCCGAACGCAAGCAAGAGATCGTTTAGTGTCACAAGCAGCCTGTGGGGAGCCTCGTAGAAGATAATAGGAAAGGCCAGGTCCTTTAGACTGGCCAACTCCGCTTGCCTTTGCCCCTTTTTCCGGGGCAGAAAGCCGTAAAATGCAAATTGGGGGCTGGGAAACCCGCTCTGGAGATAAGCTACCAGCGCCGCATTGGCGCCTGGTAGAATTTCGCAGGGCAGACCCTCATCAATCGCCCTTCTGATCAGCCAACCGCCCGGATCGGAGATTCCTGGCATACCGGCGTCAGATACCAGGGCGATTTTTTCACCCTGTTGGAGACGCTGCAGTACTTCCTCCGTTTTTTCCTTCTCGTTGTGTTCGTGGAAGCTCTCCAAACGCTTACTGATTTCGTAGTGATTGAGGAGCTGGGCTGTGCGGCGGGTGTCTTCCGCTAAGATCAGGTCAACCTCCTGCAGCACGCGCAGTACCCGCAGGGTAATATCTTCCAGATTGCCAATGGGTGTGGGACAGACATAAAGCACTACTTATCACCTGTCTCCTTCGGTGCTTGCTTGGGTTTCCTGCGCCGCGGCCGCCTTCTACGCTTAGAACTCCGCTTACCCTTACCGTCCTTACCGTCCTTACTCTCGGGACTCTCCTTACTCTCCTTGCTCTGTTTTCCTTTCTTCGGCGTTTTGGCCCTCTTCTTAGTCTGTTTTTGGTCCGACTCTACGGACTCCTCACTAGGGTCAGGTGTGGTTCTCCGCTCTATTTCAGCCGTTTCAACCATCATCTGATAGTCCACTTCCTGGATGGTGTCTTCAGCCAACAGATCCTCGTAATACCCCGGTTCTTCCTCGATTTCATGGTATAACTCATCCACATTGATGTGGCTGCAGCCAGGACAAGATGTACCGAAGGCTTCCTTCGTGTCTTCGTATATATCATGTTCATATTTCAAGCAGCACATCAACCTACCGCAGATACCTGAAATCTTGCCGGGGTTGAGGGACAAATTCTGCTCCTTGGCCATGCGAATGGAAACTGGTTGGAAATCGCCTAAAAAGGTAGCACAGCACAGGCTGCGGCCGCAGGGGCCAAGCCCGCCAATCATTTTCGCCTCATCCCTAACTCCAACCTGCCTCAGTTCAATTCTGGTGTGGAAAACAGCTGCCAGATCCTTAACCAGCTCGCGGAAATCTACCCTGCCCTCGGCGGCAAAGGAAAAAATCAGTTTACTCTGATCTAGAGTATACTCTGCCTCCAAGAGATTCATGGGAAGTCCGTGCTTCTTGATCTTCTCTTCCGCTATTACAAAAGCTTCCTCCGCCAAGGTTTTGTTATTCTCCAGACGTTCGTAATCTTCTTCAGTGGCAGCCCTCAGCACAGGCTTAAGGGGCTGTACCACCTCTTCCGTGGGTACACGTCGGGGCGGAACTACGATTGTGCCAAACTCCACACCGCGGGATGTTTCCACAATGCAGCCATCCCCAGCTGCCAGCCCCAGGGAACCTGGGTCGAAATAATATATTTTACCGGCTCGTTTGAACCGGACTCCTACTACCGTTATCATTAAGCTAACGCTCCTTTTTTCATCAGTAATAACAGATAACCTAAATAGAACCGAATCCGTGCGTTGCTGACCAAGGTTTTATCCATAGCCGTAATTTCGTCTAGAATCAGGAAAAGGCTCCGCTTGGTGTAATATGAGCTGATCCTTTCCAACTCACCTTTGTAATCCCCGTTGTACAGGGGCAACGCCAGATCACCCTTTATGACCAAAAGGTCCCGGTACCATTCCTTAAACCACTGCAGCTCCAGGGCAAACCTGCTTCTGTCCTCAGGCCAAGCCAAACTGAGCCCCATTACTTCCGCGTAGTCCAACTGGGGAATTCGGATCAATTTGTCAAGTACAGACTGCCGCCATTCAAAGAGCGGGCCCTGCCAGTACTCCCACGCCTTACCCAAGGAACCCCGGGCCAGTCTGGCCGCGAGTCTAATCCGGGCATCGTCCGGATCCTTATCTGTTCGCTCTGCCAGCCACTGGCGAATTTCCCCCTCGGGTATGGGGCGAAAATCCAGCTGTTGGCAGCGGGATACAATGGTGGGCAGCATATCGTGGATGCGGGTTGTGGTCAGGAAAAAATACGTGTTGTCTGCGGGTTCCTCCAGTGTTGAGAAAGGCATTTGCCGCCTCGGTGGACATCCGATCCGCATCAAGGATAAGCCAAATCTGGCTGCCCTTTTTCGCATAGGCAGCCTGCTGACGCATGGCCCGGATTGTATCGATCTGTATAGTACCTTCCCCATCTAAGACATGCAGCTCGGAAAGGGGCCGCCAAGTTTCTGCAGCTCCCGGGCGGCGGCCCTGGCTGTCGTTTCCTTGCCCAAACCCGCTTCCCCTGCCAAAAGATAGGCGTGTCCAAGTGTACCTGAAGCCAGCCCATTTTTCAAGATGGCCACTGGAACCGCTTGTCCCACAATGCTGTCTAGTGTCATCCCGTCACCTCAAGAATAAAGATCCAAAAGCAGTCCGCGTATTTCATCCAAACGACCCAATAAATCTAGGCTGTCATCCTGCTTAGTAAGAAAACTGCGGGTCAGCTCTTCCAGCTTGGCATCAATCGTCTGCACCTGCATCAGTAAACGGCGGCGCCCGTGGGGATCATAAAAGACCCGTTCTTCCACCGCATACGACTGCTTTACCAAAAACTGGAGAAAAGCCCGCACTTTCTTTTTGTAACGCAAGAGATTCTGCATACTCGGATTTTTCTTAAACCGCTCGGCATACTCATCAATTTCCGCTAACGCCTCAGTCAAATCCAGTTCCTCGGTACGCTCCTCCTGGAGCACCTGTTCAAAAACGGGTTCGACTGCTGCAGCATCCCTTGCCTTGCCTTTTTTGGAAACTAATGGTTCCCGACGCGGCCCTGATTTGGCTACTCTCAAATTTTTTCAAACCTTTCCACGTCGATACAGAAGACGGAAGCACCGCCCACAACCACCTTTTCCTCCGGAGTATCAACTGTACTCCGCATAAAAGGAATGAGGGGCGTTGGAACGGGTTGTTCCCGCGTCTTACAGATCTTCCCGATCAAATCCAGAACTTCGTCCACCCGTTCGTTTTCCACCCCGAGCATGAGGGTAGTGTTGCCTGCCCGCAGAAAACCGCCTGAGCTGGACAACCTGGTGACACGAAATCCATTTTCCATCAACGCATCGAGCAGCTCTGATGCATCCTTGTCCTGGATAACAGTAAAGAGCAGTTTCATCAGCCGCACCTTCCTTCCAATGCCTGCAACACCCGTTGACTCACAGCCTCACGTGTGCCTTCTGCAGAAACCACTTTTACCCTGTCCGGTTCAGCCTGGGCAATCTCCAAAAACCCCCGCCGAACCCGGTTGTAGTAATCCAACGTACGCTGTTCAATGCGATCACCCTTAGTCTTGGCCAAAAACTGTGCCGGATCGCCATCTAGATAAACAGTTAGATCGGGCCAAAGTCCACCGGCTGCCCAGTGGTTGATCGTTTTGATCGCCTCAATTTCAAAACCCAGGCCGTAGCCCTGATAGGCAATTGAGGAATCTATAAAACGCTCACAGATCACCATCTTACCGTCTTTTAGGGCCGGTAAAACCTTTTCTGCCACATGTTGGGCCCGGTCTGCCGCGTAGAGCAGGACCTCTGTCATGGAGTGCAGTTCCTCATGTTCCGGATTGAGCAGCAGGCTGCGGATCTTGCTTCCCAACTTGGTCCCGCCCGGCTCGAATGTATGCAGAACAGAGTACCCCTGCCGCTCCAGCTCCCCTTTGAGGAGCAGGGCTTGCGTAGTCTTACCTACGCCATCTATACCTTCTAGTGTAATAAATAAACCCTGTTGCATAAAGACTTTTCTCCTTACTTTGTTTTTCTGCAAAAAGGACGGTTATCCTCTAATACCACCACGTTTTCCCCTGCCATTATTCCCCTCACAAACCAGCCCAAACGCAAGCACCAGCGCAGATAATCACAGATTTCAGGCGTGAATTCCTCACCGGGGACAATCACAGGTACGCCTGGAGGATAGGGTGTGATAAACCCGCCGCTTACCCTGCCTACCGCCTCTTCCAAAGGTATTTCCCCCTTTTCCCTAAAGAACGCTTCCCGCAGGCTGAGACGGGCAGGGGGCAGGGCTGGTACGTCAATCCCATAAGACGGCAGGGGCCTGCCGCCAAGGTGGGATCTCCGTTCCGCCAAGTCAGTTACGGCACGGATCAGAGCTTCCACGCTTGCGGGAGTGTCTCCCACAGAAATCAAGGCCAACACATTATAATAATCGCTCAGCTCCACCTGGATCTTGTAATCCCGCCGCAACAAGCGCTCAACCTCTAGGCCGGTCAGACCTAGGCTGCGCAGGGAAAACACTACTTTGGTGGGATCGGAGTTAAGCTGACTGGGCAAAAGCTCAACGCCAGGCACTGCAGCAATACCCATCTGGGCGCGCTGGCCCAACGCGAGGCATCTCCCAAAGAGATCTTTCCCTTGCTCTGCTAATACCGCCCTGACCGCATCCAATACCGCTAGGAAAACCAAGGACGGACTTGTTGTCTGCAGGGCCTGCTTAGCCTGGACTACCTTGGGAAACCACTGGGTATTGGCGCTGTGCAGCATGGAAGTTTGGGTAAAGGAGCCCAGGGTCTTATGTGTACTCTGCACAACCGCATCGGCACCACAGGCTAGTCCAGAAGGAGGCAACCCCTTGGAAAAACGAAAATGGCCGCCGTGGGCCTCATCCACGAACACCATTACACCACGCTCATGTGCCACACGCACCAGTTCAGCCAGCTGGGAAACGGTTCCGTAATAGGTGGGATGGGTAAGAACCAAGGCCTGGTACTGCCTCTTTCCAGTCCGTTCCATAACATCCTCCACAGTTGGCGGCAGCGGGATCAGCCAGTCCCCATCGTAGCTGGCCGGGATGAAATCCGCCTCTGCGTCCGCCAAGATCAGGGCAGAATAGACGGATTGGTGCGAAAAACGGGGAATAAGTACGCGCCCGGTTGTGGGCATGAGAAGATAGTGGAGGCCACAGGTTGTCCCATTTACAAGAAACATGGAATCACTCGCGCCGAACAGCTCGGCAGCGAGCCGTTCCGCCTGTTCCAGAGCCGTTTCAAACTGATGCCCAATGTCTTCGTTCTCTATCTCATCGGAAGGGTCTAGGTTAAAAAACCCCTCGCCTAATGCTGCCACAATTTCCCCAAAGGGTCCCCCATGTAATTTGTGTCCAGGGGTATGAAATGGGAGGATGCGCTCCTGGGCGTAGGCCCGCAGTGCGCTCCAAAGGGGGGTTGTAGTTTGTTTCAAGTAAGATCACTCTCCAGAGGGCGATGGTCTAGTGCAGCAGAAAACTGGCGCTGCCACAATACTTTCAAGGCGCGAATAATCTGCTCGTACTCAGGCTGTTCAACCGTCATTTCCATCAAGTCCGCTTCACACTCACCGCACATTACTATACCGCAGAAAGAAAGGACTCCTTTTTCCACCGCATTCTGACAGAGCAGACAGTGCATACCATCACCCCTCTCTATCCTATTCCTTTGGGGTTTTCCACGTGTCAGTCCAGATATCCTGCCCAAGGCCACTCCCCCGACGTTGATTAACGCTCGACCTTAGACATAGGCTGGTATATAATACCAATAACATGCGCTTGGAGGGAAAGGAATGGAGGTAAAGGTTGATATCTCGAATGTGGTACTGGAAACGGAGCGCCTAATTCTCAGATCCTGGCAGGAGAGTGATCTCGACGACTTTTTCGCGTATGCGTCGGTACCGGGCGTCGGTGAAATGGCGGGTTGGCCCCACCACCGCACGAAGGAAGAATCCCGGGATGTTATAAAAAACTTCATGGAAGAGAAAGAAGTATTCGCCATCGTGCACAAAACAGACAATAAGGTCATTGGCTCCCTTGGCTTACACGACTCCTTGGCCAATAGGGATCCTGAATACAGCCACCTGCGTATTAAGAGCCTCGGTTTTGTCCTATCCAAAGACTATTGGGGACTGGGCCTCATGCCCGAAGCGGCAAAGGCAGTAATTAACTACTGCTTTCAAGTACTGGAGCTGGACGCCCTAACCTGCGGCCATTTTGTGGAGAACTACCGCTCACAGCGGGTAATCGAAAAGTTGGGTTTTCAGTACGTTAGAACAGTACAACTGCAGTCAAAGGCATTGGGGAAAACATTTGAGACTAAGTATTATATGCTTTGGAAAAATGCTTTGGCATAACAAAAGACCTCGTTCAATGAACGAGGTCTTTCAAATTAATCTTGGCGGCGAGTTACTCTCCCACCACGAGATGTGGCAGTACCATCACCGCTGAAGGG
>JGI24707J26582_10002922_pt1 | contig 12605 bp, 10 predicted proteins | sample BioPla1DNA1_FD_26582 | JGI IMG/M metagenome (IMG submission 26582) | reverse complement strand
GGAACAGCTTTTACTGCCTTAGTTCCCATGGGTAAAATGTCCGATATTGCTGATCGGTTAGAGGCTAAAAATGTTCAATTGGAAGCTGAACTGCCACCCACGGCACCATGGTGGGTTGCTTTAGTTCCCAATCTTATTTTTGTGGTTTTAATCGCACTTTTATGGTTGTTTATTATGAACCAGATGCAAGGAAGCAATAATAGGGCAATGTCTTTTGGAAAAAGTAGGGCCCGGTTGCATCAGCCGGATAAGTCGCCGGTTAATTTTGGTGATGTTGCCGGAGTTGAAGAGGCTAAACAGGAATTAGCCGAAATTGTGGAATTTTTAAAGCAACCTAAGAAATTCAGCGATTTGGGGGCTAAAATTCCAAAGGGTGTTCTTTTAATCGGACCACCCGGAACCGGAAAGACCTTACTGGGTAGGGCTGTTGCCGGTGAGGCGGGGGTGCCTTTCTTCTCGATTAGTGGTTCCGAATTTGTGGAGATGTTTGTCGGTGTTGGTGCATCTAGAGTACGCGATTTATTTGAAACGGCTAAGAAGAATTCACCATGTTTAATTTTCATTGATGAGTTAGATGCCGTGGGTAGACAAAGAGGTACAGGTCTAGGTGGAGGACACGATGAACGTGAACAAACCTTAAATCAACTCTTAGTTGAGATGGATGGTTTTGAAGTTAATTCGGGAATAATTATCATGGCCGCTACCAATAGGGCTGACGTCCTTGATCCTGCATTATTGCGACCGGGGCGTTTCGATCGCAAAGTTCTCGTTGATAGACCGGATCTCCAAGGAAGAAAAGATATCTTGGGTATTCACAGTCGCAATAAACCACTTGCTCCTGAGGTTGATATGGGTGTATTAGCTAGGCGAACGCCCGGATTTTCCGGAGCAGATTTGGAAAATTTATTAAATGAAGCGGCGATTTTAGCCGCCCGTGCCAATCGCAAATCAGTAACAATGGACGATGCGGAAGAAGCTATAGATCGAGTGCTGATGGGACCTTCGAAGAAGAGTAGGGTTCTCAGTGAATTAGATCGTAGGGTCTTCGCTTATCATGAGGCGGGTCACGCTGTGGTTGCATATTATTCGAAGCATGGTGATCCTGTACACAAGGTTACGATTGTCGGTCGGGGTTCCGCTGGTGGTTATACCATGATGCTTCCTGAGGAAGAGCGTTTTGTAACTCATCGCTCTAAACTGCTCGATGATTTGGTTAATCTATTGGGGGGCAGAGCCGCTGAAGAACTGGCTTTGGATGAAATTAGCACAGGTGCTCAAAACGACCTAGAACGCGTCACGCGTATAGCCCGTAAGATGGTTATGGAATGGGGAATGAGTCCTAAACTAGGACCTTTAACCTTCGGCAAGCCTAATGGAGAAGACCTGGTTTTCTTAGGTCGCGACATTTCCCGAGATCGAAATTATAGTGAAGAGGTAGCTGCTCTAATCGATGAAGAGGTTCGTAGCATAGTAGAAACAAGTTATGAACAGGCCGTTGCTACTCTCAGGGAACATCAAGATAAATTGACCTCCGTTGCCGAAGCTTTATTAGAACGTGAAACGCTCAGTAAAGAAGAATTCCAGATCATTATGGAAGGTGGAAAGCTACCTCCTGTGTTAGCGGAAACAGAGGTGCTTGAGCAAGCTGCCACAGAAGTTACTGAAGAAGCACCGTCGTCTGAAGAACGTATTCGAGGCACTCAAAAGCCGGTAACCGGTGAGGTTTAGTATAAAGTGAGTATAAAAAAGCAACCCTGTGGAGGGTTGCTTTTTAGTACCGTATTTTAGCGTAGGTGGCCCGGCATATTCCCTAGTGTTACAGGTAAGAGGTGCATTTCTCCCGCACGATATACTGTAACTAGAATTTCATCGCCCGGTTCGTGTTTTTCTATTTCATCTGCCACATCATTAAGTGTGAAAATATCTTTATCGTTAATTCTTCTAATTACGTCCCAAGCCTGTAAACCCGCTTCCGCCGCGGGGGAATCTTTTACAACATCACTGACGATTACTCCTTTATTATCAGGTAAACGAAGTTGATTCGCGATAGAATCGGTTAACTCCCCATAATAAATGCCTACCCAAGCCTTTTGGACGCCGCCTTTATTAATCAAATCATCAAGAACTTCTTTGACAACATTAATAGGTATGGCGAAGCCAATTCCTTGTGCCTGGGAATGTACAGCCGTGTTGATCCCTATTACTTCTCCTTTGATATTTAAAAGGGGTCCGCCGGAATTGCCGCGGTTGATGGCCGCATCTGTTTGCATAAGGTTTTTATAGACATTGGCTGCTCCGGAATCTTTATCTCTAATGGTTATTTCACGGCCTTTGGCACTTAATACCCCGACGGTGACGGTGTGTTCAAAATCTTTGCCGTATGGGTTTCCAATGGCGATCGTCCACTCCCCAATTCTAGAGCTATCGGAGTCTCCTAAGGCAACAGTGGGGAATTTATGATTGTCTTCATTAATGATTTGCAGAACCGCCAGATCAAGCCTGCTATCGGAGCCAATGATCTCGGCCTTGTATTCCCGTTCTAATCCATTTGCATCAACTGCAATAGTTATGGTCTGTCCTTCACCTAGATTGCCAACCACATGCTGATTTGTCAAAATAGTACCTGATTCGTCAATGATGAAACCGGAACCGGCACTTGAGGGTTGAACTTGTCGTGGTGAGAAAAAGGGATCTGAAAACCAATAATCGAAAAAGAAATTGAAAGGATCATGAGGTCTATTTTGCTCAACTTGTGGTTTCTCAGGCATGGGCCATTCCACCGCAATAAAAACTGTGGCCGGGCTGGCTAGCTCCGCAATATCGGCAATGACATAGGGATTATCAACTAGCATGGGCATCGGTGGGGCAGAAGTCTTAGGTATCTCCATGGTCATTTCTTCTGCACTGAGTGTTTGGACCGGCATTAGGTGGGCTATTACGCCGCCTACGGTAAGCAAAACAGTTAATACAAGTAAAATAGTTAAAACACGTTCTTTGGTTCGCATAATAATCCTCCTTTAATTTTGATATTAAAATTATAACGCTGTTTAAGATTTCTGACAAGGGAGTGGGTTTATGTCTTCTTCTGTTAAGTCTATCCAGTGGCCGGGAAAAACAATCTCCGCGATTGAAGTGTATCATACCATACCGTCAACAAATTCTTTCGCAAAAGACCGGATCAAAAGTGACTGTCCGACCGGAACTGTTATTTGGGCATTAAATCAGACGCAAGGACGGGGTCGCCGCGGACGCGAGTGGAAATCGGACAATTCATCCCTTGCGATCAGTATAGCTTGGAGCTGGCCCAGTCGAGAATCCTTGGGCATTTTGCCGCTCATGATTGGTTTGGGCTTAGTTCAAGAGTTTAAATCTCTAATTCCCGATGTAAAAGTAAAATGGCCTAACGATCTTTGGGTTGGAGAACGTAAACTTGGTGGCATTTTACTTGAAACGATCAGGTTTAACAAAACGCTTTGGGTAATTGCGGGAATAGGTCTAAATGTAAATCGCTCGGTCCAATTTAGCTCAGGGCTATGGGTTTCAATGGAAGAACTCACAGGAGTTAGTTGGTGTAGGTTGGGAATTTTAGATCGGGTTTTGGTTGGGGTGGAGAGGGCTAGGGCCCTACATAATGAAGAACATCAAGATCTTACAGGCCTTTTTAGGATTCATGGTAATTTTCTAGACCGCCCTATTAAGATAATTCAAGGGGACAGATCAAGCGAAGTGAAGGCACAAAAGGTGTTGCATGATGGGCGTCTTTTGGTTGAAGACGCCCATGGTCAAAAAGTCGTGTTACCTGATGAAATAAGCCTTCGTTTTTAATTGAAAATAGGGGAAAGTATGATACAATACTAATTAACACGGGGGGATTTGAGTTCCTGGTGGGCTCCGCAGGCTTCAAACCTGTTTGGGGGGTAACATGGGTTATCCTCGGTGGGTTCGATTCCCATATTCTCCCGCCAATATGTATTTTAGGGACGTTTGCCGAGGGCGCGAACGTCCCCTTTTCTTATGGTGATTTCTCTGGCATCGAAATATTCGAGAAAACTTAAAGCGAATTTTCTACTGGTATTAAAGCGATCCCTAAAAGTGGCTAAATCAAATTCTGTCTGAAAAATATCTTCGCTAAATAAGGTGTCAATTACGGAATTAAGAATTTTTGGGCTTGTCCAGTGTTCATTTGCCAAGGCAATGAGCCTGTTCAAGTAGGTCGCGGCAAAAATGAGCTCCTTGTTAAAACCACCTTCGAGCATAGCGGTTAAATTAAGTGGTTCGTATGGAGTCAATTCGATTTGTTTAATTAATCTGGCGAGTTGTCTTTCTTCTTCGGAGGACAAATTAATTCGATGTTTGCTACTTCGAATTGCACCCTGAAATTCTTCCGTTTGTGGAGTGCTTCCCAAAACTTGATCAAAAAGTCTCGAAGGTATTTTAATCTCCGCGCGCAATGTCTCTTTGTTGATTCCCTGGGCTAAAGGGTTTTTTTGATGGAACTCTTCGACCCTTTGTGTAATAAACTGCTGTAGCGTATTTAAGCGCTCCGGAGCCATTATGTAATTGCCAAATTGTACAAGCTCCGGATGTAGTGTCAGTCCATGTTCAATGAATTGTTCTTTTGTCCAAAAATTTCGATCAGCGGCCTTTAACAAGCCCAGGGTTTTTGGGTTTGCTTCATTTTTCTTTCGTAAAAGGGCTAAGTCAAGAAATGCTTCTGGCTTTTCAAACGCAAATAAGCTATTTAACCGATGGGGTCCGATTAATCTTAAATTTTTGCCCCGCACGGCAATGCCTTCCTCTATAAACCGTCCCCCACCTAAGGTTGCCTGTAGTTCACTATGTCTGATAATAAAATTGTCTTGAAAACTAAAATGGGCCGGTTGTTCCAACTCAATTTGTACAAAACCGTTTTGCCCCGGATCAATCTTTTCTGAATCTAAGATTTTCACAGTGGCCAAAGTTTCTAAAGTTCCTATATAAAGTTTAACTTGTTGCCCGGTTTTTAGACCTTGAGGTGCTTGAGGTAAAAGTCTAACGTGAGAATTTATGAGCGAAAAGCAAGGCCTTCTATTAGGAAGAGCAAGATACATTCCTCGCCTGATTTGTTCTTTCTCGATTCCCGTAAGGTTAACCGCCAGACGCGAATGGGGTTGCCCCTTTTCAATTGTATGTGTTTGCGTTTGCAGACCTCTGATTTTTGCTTTTGCTCGAAGTGGATTAATTGTGATATCCATACCCACCTCTAGGGCCCCGTCTAACAGAGTACCCGTTACTACAGTGCCTGAACCTTTGATTGTAAAAACGCGATCAATCCATAATAAGGGGTTGCCGCTTTCTTCTCTTGGTGGCAAGTTGGAGATTATATCATTGAGCGATTCTTTGAGTGTGTCAATGTTATATCCGGTAGTGGCTGATACGGGAATAACGGGGAAGCTCGCTAGGGTTGTCTCGGCAATATGTTCTTCAATATCATGTTTGACAAGTTCTAACCACTCTTCGTCAACTAAATCGGCTTTGGTTAAAGCAACCGCTCCATGCTTAACTCCATAAAGTTCGAGAATATCGACATGTTCTTGTGTTTGAGGCATCCATCCATCATCGGCAGCTATGATTAAAAGTACGAAATCCACTTGCCCCACGCCGGCTAGCATGTTTTTGATTAATTTATGATGACCGGGAACATCTACCACTCCGATATTTCCTTTTGCAAGGGAGAACCAAGCAAATCCTAAGTCCACTGTCATGCCACGGGACTTCTCTTCTTGGAGACGGTCGGGATTGATTCCGGTAAGTGTTTGGATTAAGGTGGTTTTGCCGTGATCGATGTGACCGGCTGTACCCATTATGAACACTGAGACACCCCATTTCGTAGAACATTAAGCAATGCTTCATCTTGCCAATCAAGAACACTTCTTGGATCTAACCAAATTCCATTTTGATTGATCTTGCCTATAATTGGTGGATCGTTTTTGCGTAACCAATCGGCCAGTTCATCACAGGCAACGATATCGCTTTTGATAACTAGCGCCCAAGAGGGTATTGTTTCCCCCGGTAGTGATCCTCCACCCATGGTGGATAAGGTGGGGCGAATATCTCCGTTAAGTCCGGGTCCCAGTTGGTCTAACCACGTTTTAGCTCGTTTTTTGATTCCCTCCGGGTCTATGTTTGCCAACGACCAAAGTGGTAGTTCATCGTATTCTTGATCTAGATAAATTTCGAGTACGGCTTCTAATGCCAAGAGCGAGAGCTTGTCAATGCGCAGTGCCCTTAGTAAGGGTTCCTTTTTTATAATATCGATCAACTCTTGGCGACCGCTAATGATACCTGCTTGCGGACCGCCTAGGAGCTTATCACCACTGTATGTAACAATGTGACTAGAGTTAAGTGCAGTTGATACCCGCGGCTCGGCAAAGGGTGCGAAGGCACCGCTACCTATATCTTCGATCAAAAGTAACCCGCGCTCTTTAGCAAGCCGGGCCAAGTCTTCCCTTGATACTGTTTCGGTGAATCCAACTATACTATAATTGCTGGGATGGACCAAAAGAATCGCTTTTGTTTCCGAAGTAATGGCATTCTCATAATCGCTGAGACGGGTTCTATTAGTGGTGCCTACTTCCCTAATCAGGCAACCGCTTGATTCGATTACTTCGGGAATCCTAAAACCACCGCCAATTTCCACGAGTTGGCCTCTGGACACAATTACTTCATGCCCGTGGGTGAGTGCTTTAAGAGTCAGTAACACTGCACCGGCATTGTTATTTACTATGACGGTGTCTGTTTCCTCAACGGCGTTTAGCAAATTAAATAGATTAGCCACATTTGTATACCGGCTACCCCTATTTCCCGTTTCTAGGTTTAACTCTAAATTGAAATATCCTAGACTTAAGGCAGTTATTTTCTCAATTGCTTTTTGCGGCATAGGAGCCCGTCCTAGATTGGTGTGTAAAAGCACACCCGTGGCGTTAATAACTGTTTGGAATTTATGTAAAGCATCGGCTTGCAATGTTTCGATTAATCTAGATACTATTTCCTCGTAGCCGGGAGCTACCTGAGTTTGGATTATTTCCTCCCTTAATTGATTAATAAATTTCCTAATAATGTGGGTAACCTCAGATGTAGTTCGCTCCCCTGTTGCCTCTTTTATGGTTGAATCCTCTAGTAATCTGTGGATGCTGGGAATTTGCTTTAGTAGGTTGGACATTAAAGATCTCCCCTTTGTCGATTCTCTTAATCCTATGTATACGACATTAGGAAGAGGCAACCCTTTTCGCTACTTAGAGTCTTGATTTTTATTGTAAGCCTGCTCTAAGCTTGTGATACCTCTTTTGCGGGCTTCGGGAGATAGCCCTTCTTGTTCACTAATTGTTTTCATGGCAGATGCAATTAATTCTCTTTTTTCTTTTTTTGTCATTCTATTCATGATCCATTTCCCCCATAGTTTAATGTTTATAAGTATGTCCAATGGGATCCAAATTATGCAAAAAAACGTAAAACAACATATAGAGAAGCTAAAAACCCGGCGAAATCCGCGATAAGTGATGTAATAAGTGTATGTTTTGTCTTTTTTAGACCAATTGATCCAGCATAAACCGTGAGTACATAGAGGGTGGTTTCGGTACTTCCCATGAGCGTGGCTGCTAATCTCCCCGGAAAAGAGTCTGGACCGTATGTTTCCAAAACCTGGGTCAAAAGAGCTAAGGAGCCTGAACCCGAAATAGGTNTCATTAGGGCAAGGGGTAGCACTTCTTTTGGAAAGCCCAACCAATCTGTAAGGGGACTTAAGACCATGATTAGTCTTTGAAGGGCACCGGTATGTTGAAATACCTGGATTGATACGAGCATTCCAACTAGATAGGGTAAAAGACGTAATGAAGTTTGCCATCCNTCTTTAGCACCCTCCACAAAACTTTCGTAAATGGGTACGCGATAGCTTATTCCCCAAGTTGTAATCCCCAATAAGAGTAGGGGAATGGCCCAGCGAGATAAGGTTTGAATAANTACAGTCATATTTTAGCCTCCCTTAGAAAAATGGCGAAAAATAGCGTCTACTATAATCGCGACGAATGTTGAACAAAAAGTTGCTAACACGATGGGGCCGATAATATCAGTTGGGGTTATGGCACCGTGGGTTAGGCGTAAAGCGATGATGGTCGTTGGGATTACAGTTAGGCTAGAAGATGTAATGGCCATGAAAGTACACATGGCGTCTGAGGCCACATCTTTTTCTTTATTTAATTCTTGCAGGTGATTCATGGCTTTTAGTCCCAATGGCGTACAGGCATTTCCCAGACCTAGAAAATTCGCACTNATGCTTAACAAGATTGCGCCCATGGCCGGATGCTNGGGGGGTACTTCAGGAAACAAGCGCTTGACTAAAGGGCCCATAAGACGCGAAAGAAACTCAATTAGACCGGCATCTTGAGCAATCCTCATCATTCCTGACCAAAAAGAAATAACCCCGATTAATCCTACGGAAACTAGAACAGCCTGCTCACTTCCTTTTAGTACACCTTCGGTAACTAGATTAATGTTTCCGGAGCTCGCCGCCGTAANAACCCCGGCCAAAATCATGAAAAACCAAATATAATTGATCACAAATCAGATACCTCCTGTTAATATCTATGTGTAAAACGTCGAAAATAGGAGTAAATAGAACATTATCTTTCCTTGATTGGATTAACGGGGACTTTTACCACTTTGACGTTTCCTGACCTATCTTTTCCCACTTGCATACCGAGGGTGAAAATGTGCTATAATATGATCAAGGTCAGTATTGGTCAAAGAGAGTTGATAAATCATGAGTAATCTATCAGACCACATCGAGGCACATATTAAAAGGATGCTTAGGGAAAGTCAGACAAATAGTATCGAACTCAGTCGTGCTCAATTGGCCGACGTCTTTGCTTGCGTGCCTTCTCAAATAAATTATGTTCTAACCACTAGGTTTACTTTAGAGCGAGGATACTTAGTTGAAAGCAGACGGGGTGGCGGTGGCTATATTCGCGTAGGTCATGTGGAAGTGGATGATCGTCTTGCACATGCAGTAAGTCTTTTGCGGAGCATTGGNCAAGAACTTGATGAAAGACAGATGGAAAACATTTTAGTTCATTTAAAGGATCACGCGATCATTACCAAGCGTGAGTATGGAGTCATTAGGGGAATAGTGCAGCAAGAAGTGGGTACAGTGAGTGAAGGCAAGAATTTGCTTAGGGCTAGTTTAACACGTTCCCTTCTTTTCTTTATCATTAAGTCAGAGACTTAAAGGGGGATAAAATAATGTTATGTGAAAAGTGCGGAAAAAATGAAGCAACGGTAAAATTTGTCCAGATCGAAAATAATAAGCGAACCGAATTGCATCTTTGTCAAGAGTGCGCCATGGGTTATACTAACGTGGCAATCGGTTTAGATCTACCTGATTTCTTATCAAGTATGTTTAAACAAGGATCATTAACGGAAAAATTTGAGCCTGGTAGACCCCTAAAAGTTTGTTCAACTTGCGGCCGTACAATCAAGGAAGTACAAAAATCAGGACGTTTAGGATGTAGCTATTGTTATGATGTATTTAAGGATGAACTGAATCCGGTTTTACGCAAATTGCACGGTTCTATCAGCCACACGGGTAAAGTTCCTGCCCGTGCGTATCCTAGGGCCAGAGCAAGTAGGCAGATAGAAGAGATGCGTAAAAAGTTAGAAGAGTGCGTGCGCGTAGAGGATTATGAACAAGCGGCTACCTTTCGTGATGAGATTCGAGAATTAGAAAAAGAATTGGCCAAGGGGGATTGAGCCATGAAGGAAATTAGTTTTTGGATGAAAGAAAGTGGCCCCCAAGGGGATATCGTCTTAGGAAGTCGTTGTCGCCTAGCACGAAACCTTAAGGGGATTCCATTTCCGGACGTTGCCAATCGTGAGCAGTTAAAGGATGTTGTAAATAAAGTATCCCACAGCTTATCTTCTTTAGATTCGGTCGGTGATTTTAGCTTTAAAGAAATGGCATCAATGGATAGCTTGGAAAGGGAAATTCTAGTAGAAGAGCATCTAGTCAGTCCTAGGTATATTCAAAACCCGCAGCACAGAGCAATTGTGCTAAATAAAGAAGCTAATGTGAGCATCATGATAAATGAAGAGGATCACCTTCGCATACAGGTACTTTATCCTGGTTTACAGCTCGAACAGGCTTGGAAATCGGTGAACGAAATTGATGATGCTTTAGAGCAACATTTAGATTATGCATTTCAAATCAACTCAGGGTATCTAACTTCGTGCCCAACAAATGTTGGTACAGCACTAAGGGCGTCTGTGATGCTTCATCTACCGGCTTTAAGAAGACTTAATAAAGTTCAAGAAGTTTTGGGTACAGTATCTAAATTCGGTTTAGTCGTTAGAGGTCTTTACGGAGAGGGTAGCGATGTTTGGGGAAATACATTCCAACTGTCAAATCAATTTAGTTTAGGTCATGGTGAAGAAGAAATAATAGATTATTTAATGCGTTTTACCGATCAAGTTCTCCATAGTGAGCGTCAAGCACGTGGTTATTTATTGGAAGAAGATCGTCGCCTTGTGACCGAAGACTTGTTACACCGTTCTTACGGAATCTTAAGTAATGCCAGAACAATCACCAGTCAAGAAGCCATGGAGCTATTATCTGATTTGAAATTGGGAGTGGATCTTGGGGTTATCAAAATAGATGATCCCGAAGTGTTAAAGCAGTTAGTTGTTCAAATTAGATCAGCGCATTTGCAACGTATTATGGGTCAGCCTTTACCGGTGCGAGAAAGGGATCGTTTAAGGGCGAGCTTAATAAGGGAAACTTTAGAAAACAAAGTACACTGATTGAGGAAAGTAGGTGGAATTATGTTTGGTCGTTTTACTGAACGTGCTCAAAGAGTTATTGTATTGTCACAGGAAGAGGCACGACGCCTAGGTCATAATGTGGTAGGAACAGAGCATATTCTTTTGGGGTTGATCGCGGAAGGCGAGGATGTTGCCGCACGGTCGTTATTGTCTTTAGGAATAAGTATAGATCAAGTAAGAGGCGAAATAGAGCGCATGATCGGGCGAGGTGGCAAACCTTCTGAAGGCCAGATCGGTTTTACCCCTAGGTCAAAACGGGTTTTGGAGCTAGCATTCGACGAAGCACGTCGCTTAGGTCACACTTATATCGGAACAGAGCATTTATTACTAGGTTTAATCAGGGAGGGCGAAGGTGTCGCTGCACAAGTCCTTAATAATTTAGGGGCAGATTTGGAGAAGGTACGCTCCCAAGTTACAAGCCAATTAGGTGGCGGTGGCAAAGCAAAAACCCAAATTCCCCGTAGTAACAAGACTCCAACTTTGGATCAATTCGGTAGGGATCTCACTTCCTTAGCCTCCGAGGGGAAACTTGATCCTGTAATCGGTCGAGAAAAGGAAATTCAAAGGGTAATTCAAGTTCTCAGTAGGAGAACAAAGAATAATCCGGTATTAATTGGTGAACCGGGGGTCGGTAAAACCGCCATTGCAGAGGGACTGGCCCTAAAAATTATTAACAAGGATGTGCCGGAGACGCTAAATAATAAGAGGGTTGTTACTTTAGATTTAGGTGGTCTTGTAGCCGGCTCTAAGTTTCGCGGTGAATTTGAAGAGCGTCTAAAAAAAGTAATGGAAGAGATTCGTGCCGCCGGTGATGTGGTTCTATTTATTGATGAAATGCACACTATTATTGGTGCCGGTGCAGCTGAGGGCGCAATTGACGCAGCGAACATTTTGAAACCCGCCCTTGCTCGCGGTGAACTTCAAGCAATCGGGGCAACGACACTAGATGAGTATCAGAAACATGTGGAAAAAGATGCCGCTCTGGAGCGGCGTTTCCAACCGGTAATGGTTGATGAGCCTAGCGTGGAAGAAACAATAGAAATATTAAAGGGTTTACGCGATCGCTATGAGGCACATCATCGAGTTAAAATAAAAGACGAAGCGATTGAGGCAGCTGCCCGTTTAGGCGATCGTTATATAAGTGACCGCTTTCTACCGGATAAAGCAATTGATCTCATGGATGAGGCGGGCTCAAGAGTTCGCTTAAGGGGTTTGGTTGCACCGCCCGAACTGAAGGATCTAGAAGCCCAAATCGAGGAGGTTAGGGTCGAAAAGGAAGCTGCCATCAAAAATGAGCAGTTTGAGCAGGCCGCTAGCCTTCGCGATGACGAACAAAAACTTCAGGAAGAATTGGAAAATAAACAATCCGAATGGCGCAGTAGTCATGGGCGAGCAGAAGCCGTTGTCACAGACGAAGATATCGCCAGTGTCGTAGCGGGTTGGACCGGTATTCCCGTTACAGACATCGCGGAAGAAGATGCAGTGCGCTTATTAAATTTAGAAGGTGTTTTGCATGAAAGGGTTATAGGACAAGACGAGGCCATTAATGCAATTTCGCAGGCGGTACGTCGTGCCCACGCGGGCTTAAAAGATCCTAAGCGNCCCATTGGCTCCTTTATCTTTTTAGGTCCAACGGGTGTTGGGAAAACAGAACTGGCCAAGGCTTTGGCGGAGTCACTGTTTGGCGACGAAGAGGCAACAATTCGCATTGATATGTCTGAGTATATGGAAAGACACGCAGTGGCACGCTTAGT
>JGI24707J26582_10002910_pt1 | contig 12648 bp, 9 predicted proteins | sample BioPla1DNA1_FD_26582 | JGI IMG/M metagenome (IMG submission 26582) | reverse complement strand
GAAGAATGCAAAAGATTGTACACAATGATATAACTTATTTTGTAGACTTTGCTCATACCCCTGATGCTTTAGAAAAAACATTAAGTTTTTTAAATTCTCTAAAATGAGAAAATAGATTGATATTAGTTTTTGGAGCACCAGGTAATAGAGATAAATTGAAAAGACCTGAAATGGGACAAATATGACGAAAATACTCTGATATTGTGATAGCTACTGATGATGATCCAGATACAGAAAATAGGTTGGCTATTATAAGGCAATTAATCCAAGATATTGATACAAATAGTTCTGAAAATAAAAAATTGTTTACAATTCCAGAAAGAGAGTTTGCTATCAAGTTTGCTACAAAGATAGCCAAACCTGGAGATATAGTTATGCTAGCTGGTAAAGGGCATGAACCAATTCAATGGACAAATTTTGGAACTAGAAAATGGAACGATAAAGAAGAACTTTTAAAAAATTTAAAATAAATTAATATGCGACAATATGTTGTAGTGTTGTGAGCAGTAGTAAATTTAACTTGAGTGTTTTTTTATATAAAAAGCACCATAAAAGGTGACACAAAACCTAATAGAGTAACTTGGCTTATGCGATCTATCGCACCATTGATTGCATCTGTTGCAGCATTTTCTGACTGAGTTCGTCGAGCCGTATTACCAGTTTTTATGTCAGGATTTGCACCATTGTTAGTTTTTATTAGTTCGTTTTTCAACAAAAAATCATATCGAAAATTGTGAAAATTTGACTACATTTGTGGATTTTTTTCTTTGTTAGCACTTATACTGTGGTATATTACAAAAAATCCTATGATCGCTATAGTTTTTGCTATAATTAGTGATTGATCTGCTGCATTACCGACGATACTAAAATCTTTGAAAGATCCTAAATCAGAATCTGCAATTGCATTTATTACATGATTTTTTAATGCTTTTACGAGTTTTTTTGCTATTAAAAGTTTCTGATTTTCAGAAATTGCGTTTCCACTATATTTATGTGTAGTAAATGTATTGTTGATTACGATAATATTGAGGTGAAAAAGCAAAAAATAAATAACATTACTTAAAATTATTTATATTGAACAAAAACCATGAAGAACAAGTATTATATAGTTTTGGATATTGAAACGACATGACTTTCAAAATATAAGCACCAAATTACAGAAATAGCTGCTATAAAATTTGATGGAGAAAATGTTTTGGATAAATTCCATACACTTGTAAATCCACAAAGAAATATTCCTAGTATGATTACAAAACTTACTGGAATTACTAATGAAATGGTAAAAGATGCTCCAACCATATCGGAAGTTGTGCCAGATTTTTTAGATTTTATTCAGGATAATATCATTGTAGCTCATAATGCTAGTTTTGATTTGTGATTTCTTTCTGAATGTGTTTATTCTTGCCAATGATTTTGGTTGGAAAATGATGTTATATGTACGAGAAAATTGGCAAATAGATTGCTTCCAGACCTTGATAGAAAAAATTTATGAAGCATTTGTGATTATATGTGATTGGTAAATGATTCTGCTCATAGGGCGATGTGAGATACTGAAGTCACCGTAAAAGTTTTCAAAAATTTCTTAAAATTGTTAAAAAATAATTGAATTGACGATAAGTTGGAAATAATAAAATTTCAAGATAAGAGTATAAGAGATTGTGTGTTTTAAACACAAGTATCAAATATCAAAAATATTGTTTCCATAAAGGACAAATACCTCAACAATAAAACTAATTAGTTTTTTTTTATTTTGGATATTTTATCACTAATTTTTAAAAAGACAAGTCTTTGAAGAAGTTTTTTGTTCAAATTTTGGCTATATATTTTTTTTTGAATAAAATATAGATACAAGATTTTATTTGTTCAAAAAATCATAAAAGATGATTAGTTCAAAGGATTGTAAAGATTTATTACAGAAACAGTTTCAAAAAGATTTTTCTCAAAAACAAAATGTATCTCAATTAATGACTAAGTCTCGATGAGAAAATAGAAGTGATTGTTTTTCTTATTTTGGTAATATATGAAATGTGAATTCTTTTTTGGAAAATATTCAAAATAATGAGTTTATGATAAGTGATGAAAATAGAGTTGTTGAAAGTGATGCCAATAAAGCAAAGACTACAGAAAAGCAAACACATGCCTCTGCTGAGGTAAAAAATGATGATTTTTTTTCATCTTTGGGTGGTGTTAAAATGGTCTGAATATTTTTGTTATATTTGTCTTTGTNTGCTATAGTACTATATGTTTTTGCAAAACTTATGAGGTATATATTAAGATGGTGATATGCTTTTTTGAATAATCATAGAATGGTTTATATGAAAGTACTTGTTCCAAGATGAGATAGCAAAGTTGATCGTGAACAGGCAAAAGAATTGGCAAAAGATATGAAAGAAAAAATTTGAAGAATGTCTCAAGTTTATTTAAACTTTCATAAGATTTGAAGACTTAGTTTGAAAGATAAAATAATGTATAAAATTTTTAGGAAACCTAGAATAGTTTTGATGTATCATTATGAGTGATGAACTTTGAATTTTATTGTATGATGCTTCCCGGAATATCAAAAGATTTTAGAATGAGCAATATGAGCACAATTTTCTGATAGCTCGCTAGAAGTTATAAATAGACCTAATATTTTTAAGAAAAAATATCATAAGGTTATGCCATTGCAGTCAGAAAAGAACTCTATTTATAGTATCAGACTCTATAAAAGAATGACAGATGATCCCATAAATAATATTATCGATTCAATGAATAATATAGCAAAATCGGATACAGCAACAGTTATAATGACAATTAAGCCACTTCCTGATAAATGGAACGAAAAGGCGAAAAAACAAGTAGATAGGTTATATAAAAATCTTGATTTGAGGCCAAATTGATTTTTTGCTGCTATATGGTACGGAATAAAAGCATTTTTTAAATTATTGTTCCGTGGAGAGACCCCTGCTAGTAAAGAAAAAGAGGAAAATATTTCCATGGTGCGTATGGTAAAAGCGAAAGAAGATACAATCAATGACATGGCAGAGGAGGTTTGAACCGTTGCATTTGAGTCTGGGTTGATACTGGTTACTTCTTCAGATCATGAGGAAAAGTTAAAAAACAATATACAGAATTTAGTCAGCTCTTATAATGTTTATACAGATCAATATTGAAACGAATTGGAACAATTAGAAAATAGGGCGTCTTTGTTAGGTTTTATAGCAAAACCTTTATGGAGAATAGCGGCATCTTATAATCTGACCAATTTGTTTTATAAATCCAATGTTTTTACATTAAATGAATTAACTTCCTTGTATCATTTCCCGGATTATACATATAACCGTTCAAACATTATAGAGTGGTTACAATACAAACTTTTACCAGCTCCATCTAACTTACCATGCTTTCGTGATTGAACGGAAAGTTGATTTATAATGAGTGGTATAGTTGCTGAAAAATATAAGTGATGAAATTTGTCAGAAATATTGAAAGAATATAAAAATCATCGAGCTGTTTGATCAAAAACAGTGGTAGAAGAAAAATTAGTTCCAATTGAAAAAGTTAAAAAACATGACTTAGAATGAAAAGAAATAGAAGAAAAAGATTGAAAAAAGTTTGTAAAAATTGCTAAAGAAAAAGAAGTTTATTGATATAAGATATATAAAGATTGAGTTTTGTTGTGAACGAATATTTATAGAAACACCTACTCACCAGTATATATGAAAAGAAACGATAGAACTAGACACCACTATTGTATTGGAAAATCAGGTACTGGTAAATCTGTTTTCTTGCAGACTTTAGCAAGGCAAGATATTCGAAATGGAGATGGTGTTTGTGTTATAGATCCTCATGGAGATTTAGTAGAAGATATATTAGAATATGTCCCAAAAGAAAGAGCAAAAGATATTGTGTTTTTTGATGCTTGAGATGAAGAAAGACCAATGTGATTGAATTTGTATGAAATTGATAATATTGATGAAGCAGATAGAGTAGTAAATGATGCTACTGAAATCTTTATAAAAATGTTTGGTCCAGAAATTTTTGGTCCTCGTATCCAAGAATACTTCAAATATGGTAGCTTGACAATTATGGAAGATTTTGAAGATAGACCAACAATATTAGATGTCGTTAGATTATATACAGATGAAGCATTTAGGGAATATAAAGTATCTAAAGTAAAAAATGCAGTTGTTAGAAATTTCTGGGAGAAAACTTATAATGCTATGTGAGATAGAGAAAAGGCTGAAATTATACCGTATTTTAGTTCAAAATTTGTGTCTTTTAACACAAACAGACTTATTAGAAATATAATTTGACAAACTAAATCGGCGTTTAGATTGAATGAGATAATGGATGAATGAAAAATCCTACTTATCAACCTATCCAAGGGTAAAATATGAGACATGAATGCACAGCTTTTGGGTATGATTTTGGTTTCTAAAATTTATACAGCAGCAATGGCTCGTGGAAAAATCCCAGAAAAAGAAAGAAGAGATTTTTATTTATATGTGGATGAATTCCAAAACTTTGTTTCTGGAACATTTGCTGATATATTATCAGAAGCCAGAAAGTATAGATTATGTCTAATTATGGCTCACCAATATATAGCTCAATTGGAAGCATGACAGTGATTAAATAAATCTGAATGAGGAAAGTGAGATGTAAAAGCGGCTGTATTTGGTAACGTGTGAACTATGATGTCGTTTAAGGTTTGAGCTCCTGATGCAGAATTCTTGGAAAAAGAATATCAGCCTGTTTTATGAATGTGAGATATTACTGGTATAGCAAACTATAAAGCTTATGTTAAATTGAATATTGATAACTCAACAACTCGTCCGTTTAGTATGAACTCTATATATACAGGAGATTATAAAAATAAAAAAATTGTACCAATACTCAAGGAATATTCTGCAAAAAAATATGGTAGAAAGAGAAAGTTTGTTGATGCTGAAATTTCTGCTAGATTGTGACTAAACCTAGAAGAAGTAGATAAGAGACAATCAGAATGATTGGATATAGATATTCAAGAAATGAAAAAAAACCAAAATAATCAAAATATTCCAGCTGATCAATGATCTGCTGATGAGGATGAGTAAAGTTAAAAGTTCATCAGGTTTATAAAGTTTTTGAATGTCCCCTTTTTTAAGGGGGGAATGGTTTTTTTTTGTGATAAATTAATGTTTTTATTTAATCCCCTTACTTGCAAGGAATTCTGTAAGCGAGTTAAAGAGAATTAAAACCCACTCATTGGTCTAAAATCCCCCTTAGTCCCCCTTAATAAGGGGGAGCTGTTGATCTCCAGCTGAACTTACGAACTTTCTAACTTATTTTGTTGTTTTTATGGTAGTTCTCAACAGCTGATTTCTACATAAAATGGCATATTTTCTTCATTCCCAATAAATTCTTCCTCTTGTCATGCAAATTGTACAGAGCAAAGGATGTTTCATTTTGTATATTCTAACAATCCTGAGTAATCTGATCATCAATCTCAGAAAATATAGTTCCATCAATCAAAAAATTCATCAATTTTTTTGAAATCTTTGATGTTGTTACTTTTCCAAGATTTTCATTTTATGCTAGGTATGTGAAAAGAAAATTCTGCATCATCATCAGTTTCGAGATCTTCTACATCTGAAAAGATTTTGTCTAATTCTATGGAAACGCTATCCATATTGCTTACTTGATTGTTTGTAGTGCATGCTCAAAAAATTGGAAATAACAATAGAATACCTAATAAAAATAATTTTTTCATTATATATAAAGATAAAAAATAAAATCAAATTTTGATCTATAGTGCATCAGCACATCAGTATGCTATAGATTCTGGTTCGTAGCTGATACTTACACTATAATCGTGCATATCTCCTATACCACCATCTTGGCAAGGTTCTGGTCGAATTTTTGCCTCAATTACTTCTCCAAAGATTTCGTATGTCCCATCCTTTTGTTCTACAATTACTCTATGATTTATTTCTCTATCAGTATCGGGAGTAGAAAGGTAAAGTGATTCGTTTTTGAGAGTAAAACTCCAGAATGGTTCTTCTCCAAATGCATAGAATGCAACAGAATCCTCACTTTTTTTAATATCATCTGGATTAGAATTTGTTGAGCAACCAGAAAAGAATATTCATATGCTCAATGTTAGTAAAAACATCAAAATAGACTGTTTTCTCATTTTAATAATTTATTGAAGTAAAAATTGTTTTTAATATTTGTTTGCTTTATGTCTACAGTGTCTTGTTATGTTAGCTTGAATTTACAAATTCTAGCTTTGAAATCAATCAATTTACTATCTTATTCTTTTTTGTCTTGTATTTTCTCGAGCTATGTTTATATAATACTTTGGAATTCGATGTATTTATAATTACTTTATTGTTGACAAGTGTTCGTTATTTTTATTAAAAAAATGAAAATCTGATGAAAAAACGAGTTAAACGACTTGTTAGAGTTGTCATTGCTTTTTCTTTGGTAGTTGTAGGGGTTATTACTTTGAACTATTATCCTAAAAAAACTGCCACTCTTAGTGATGCTCAAAAGTTTGCGAGAGATTATACTCAAGTTGATGAGGACAATCTTTTTGTATATAAAAGTACTGAGGAAGCAGTGCGTATTTTGGAGAACTGATTTGGAATTGTGTTCTTTGGGTTTCCAAGTTGTAAGCGATGTCAGTATTATGTCCCTCATCTACAAAAGGTGGCAGAGCAAGAGGGTATTGAAAAGATTTATTATGTCGATATCAAGGAAGATAGAGCAGAAAACTCAGAAAGCTATCAGCAGATTGTTGCTTTTTTGGGGGAATACTTACTCTTTGATAACGAAGGAAATCCAAGAGTTTATGTTCCAGATGTGACAATAGTAAGCGATGGGAAAGTGCTTTTCCATGATAATGAAAGTTCGGTAGTAACTGCAGAAGATGGGACTCCAGAGGAGTATTGGACATCAGAAAGAGTTTCTGCGCTAGAGGGAAGACTTGCTGATGGAATAAAACTTCTTCCTCGTTTGTGTTCTGATGGGTGTAATGAGTAAAAGGTATTTTATAATTAGATGTTCAGATTGTTTCTTTTATTTTTAAAAAATATTTATAATGGCTAATCAAGTTACAGTAACTTCTAGAAAAAGTTATCTATCTAGACAATGAGAAAGTTTTGGTAAAATTTTTGTGGGTATAATTATTGTTATTGCTACTATAGTGCTTCTTGCACGAAATGAAAACAGATTTGTAAAGCAAAAGGCCGCATTACAAGAGTGAGAAAGTGTCGTTGTAGAGACTGTTTCATCTCCAATTAATCCTGATTTGGAATGAAATTTGGTTCATTTTCATTGAGAAACTTCTTCTCCAGCTAAAGATTTAGTTGATAACACCTTTTGAATAAAAACAGAATGATTAAAACTTGAAAGAAAAGTGGAGATGTATCAATGGGTAGAGGATTCTACAACTACTACAAAAGATGAGTTGGGATGAGCAGAAACTACAACTACGACTTATAAGTATACTACAGATTGGAGTGATACTCCAATTGATTCAAGTGATTTTTATGAACAAGCATGACATACAAATCCTTCTCGTTGGGAATATTCCTATCAAGAGCGGGAGAAGTCTCCAGTGATAGTTTGAGATTTTACATTGTCTCCTGTTTTTGTTGAAAAACTTTCAAATTACCGCCAATTAACTATTGATTTGGAAAGCATTACTGTCCCAGCAAAATATAAAAATTTAGTTGTAGTAGATCCTAGTTTGTTATCTTGAGAAAATAACTCAGAAGAAAATTTGGAAATAGATAAAAAGACAAGTATGTTTTATGTTTTTGATGATTATATCTATATAGGTTCAGATATTGATCAACCAGAAGTTTGAGATCTTAGAATAAGTTTCTATCATGTAAAAACTGGAGTTGTTAGTTTGATTGGTCAACAAGTTGATAATGAGTTAACTAGCTATACTACTTCAAATTGAAGAACAATTAGCTTGTTAAAAGAATGAAAAGCTACAGCAGCTACAATGTTTGCTGATGCTCATAGCAGTAATAGAACATTAACTCGGGTTTTAAGATTGGTTGGTTTAGTCTTTATGTATATTGGTTTCTCTATGATGCTACAATTTTTAGTAACTTTGACAAAAGTAGTTCCTTTTATTTCAAAAATTGTTGGGTTTGGAACATCTTTGGTTTCTTTTGCCCTAACTTTGGTGTTTGGTTTGGCTACAATAGCTATAGCTTGGTTGATTGTTAGACCTGTTGTTGGAATAATATTGTTAGTTGTTTGAGTTGGATGAGCAATTTTACTTTTGAAATCAAAGAAAAAGGCAAAAAACTAGCATATGGCTAATTTATAAAGTTAAGAGTAAGTTAAAAGTTATAAAGTTAAAAGTTATAAAGTTGAAAGTTATAAAGTTAAAAGTTATAAAGTTGAAAGTTAATTAATATTAAAAAAATTCTTCCCTTGGGGGAAGCTGAGCCCCGCAATTCTGCGGGGCTTGCCATAGTGGAAAGCAAGTAACTTCTTTCAAAGAAGGGAGATAATAATACCACAAAGAAATTTCTTTGTGTGTTTGTTTAGTTGAAATGATAGACCTTGTTTTATTCATAATAAAATGTAGGCGCGAATTCGAATTCGCGCCTACAAAAAATAAGAAAAATTCCAATTTCACTGATTGGTCGCATGTCCTAGATTCTTAGTTTTAAAAAGAACGGGGCGCTCGAAGTGATAAAGCAATAAAATGATAAAAACCTTTATTATTTGGAATTGTTCCACTATTTAATCACAAAAAATTTCCCATTGCAATTAAATTAATAAATCTTATAAAAAATTGATGAGTTTTTTGTTTTTTTAAAATTTAAAATTATAGAGATAATGAATCTTATTACGATTGTGTTAGTAGTGGTTGCCCTATGATTGGGAGGGCTTTGAGGGTTTTTTGGATACAAAAAAACACTTACAGAAAAAGCAATAAAATTTAAAGAAAAAATGGCAAAAGCCAAAGAATTAGAGGAAGAGATTTTGGAAGAAGCTAGGAAAAGAGCTGATGTAGTAATTGAGAAAGCAGAAGAAAGAGCTGATAAACTAGAAGAACAAAGATTGAAAAAAATGGAAGAAATTCAGAATAAGTTATTGGATAGAGAAGAAAAAATGGAACAAAGGTTAGAAAAACTGGAAGAAGAAAGAAAAAAGATTGTTGAAAAACAAAAAGAAGCAGAAAATGTGGTAAAACAACAAACAGAAAAATTAGCAGAAATTGCAAAATTAAACAAAGAAGAAGCCAAAGAACAATTATTTGCAAATATGGAGATTGAATATCAAAAGGAGATCAAACAATTTATAGAAAAGATGAAAACGATCAAAACTGAAGAGGCAGACAAGGAGGCTAGTCAGATTTTAGCTAAAGCTCTACCTAGAATAGCATCTGAATCAGTAAACGAATTTACTGTAAAGTCTGTGGATCTTCCAAATGAAGATTATAAATGAAAGTTGATTGGTAGAGAATGAAGAAACATATCGTTTTTTGAAAAACTGACTGGAGTGGAATTAATTATTGATGATACTCCTATGGTAGTTAGAATATCTTCTTTTGATAGTGAAAAAAGGTTTATAGCGGCTACTGTATTAAAAAAATTAGTAAAAGATGGAAGAATCAATCCACATTATATAGAAAAGTTTTACAATCAAGTAGTAGAAGAATTCCCAAATGTTTTGATCGAAAAATGAAAAGAAGCATTGACTCAACTAAATCTACCTATGATGAATCCAGAAACAGTAAAATATATTGGTCAGCTATTTTTGAGATATAGCTATGGACAAAATATTTGGTTACATAGCATAGAAGTAGCCAAAATTGCTGAAGCAATTGCTACAGAAATAGGTTTGGATCCTGTTATGGCAAAAAAGGCGTGACTTTTCCATGACATTGGGAAAATTGTTGCTACAACATGACAATCTCATACAGCCTTATGAGCAGAGTTACTAAAAAAACTTGGTATGGACGACATCATTGTAAATGCGGCCGAATCTCATCACTATGATGTTCCTATGACACATCCAATATCATGGGTCATTGCTGCAGCAGATGCAATTTCTGCATCTAGAGAATGAGCTAGATATGATACAAGCGAAATGTTTATAGAGAAAATGTCAGAATTGGAAAAACTTATCAAAGATATTTCTGGTATTGAAAAAGTTCATATTATGCAAGCAGGTAGAGAAATTATAACTTATGTAGATCCAGAAAAAGTATCAGATAAAGACTTAGAAAAGACATTAAAGACCATTTGAGAAAAAATAGAAGAACAGCTAGATTATCCTGGTATTATTAGAGTTACTGCTATTAGAGAAAACAAATTAGTAGAATTTTTACGCTAATAACTTTATAAAAAAATTGTTAATTTTTTTCATTTTTTGTTAACTTTTTATTTTCAACCACCCTATTCCATGTTACCGTTTTTTGAACTTTTGTGATTAAAAATGTACATGACTTGAATATGAATTATAGTGTTTTTGTTGTCGTTTATTATAGTTGCTAGATATCTTTGTACCAAACGACATCAAGATTTTTATAAAATATTTTATTGGTTGCCTTTGGCTATAGCTATCACTTATTTATGTTGATCTTATGCTCATTTTTTCCTCAATTATTGATTGATCCCAAACAGTTTAGAGCAAGTTAAACTGTTGTTTAGCCCGTATTGATATCATTTCCATTTTACTTGATTAGTAATAGGATTCGTTATTTCATTGGTTATTTTTTTTAAAAAAATACAAAGATATGAAAATAAAAGAATTTGGATTGATATAATGTTTTTTTCTACTGTTCTATCAATGATACCGCTTGGGATATTCCTTGTGTTTTGAGATAATTTTATATGAAAAGTTTCTACATCTTGGATAGCTATAAAACCTTTGACTACACAAACAGAATTAAATAAATTTTGATCTGTTTATCCTATTGGATTGTTTTTATCATTTTTAGCTATTATAGATGTAGTCATAATACTAATTAGCAAAAGAAAAAAGAAAAAGTTTTGACAATGATTGTTGTGATTTATTTATTTTATAATAGGACTTAATATTATTTTCTTGTTTCAACAGTATCCTAAATATGGTGTNATATCTTTGTGATGAATTACTTTTGATATAAAAAGTTATATTTCATTTTTTGCGATAATGTTTTGTTTGCAGTTGTATTACAAGCGGAATCAAAAACCAAATAATATAGTTTAATAAATAACTTAAAACATAAAATATGAAGTTTTTTTTTGTTGCTGAAGATAGTTTATATAAGATTTTTAAAACCTTAGAAAAAATTCCAAAGTGAAAAAGTATAGAGATATCTATAGATTCACAACATTCTTTGTTTGATAATGAACGATGGTGAAAGCAGATAAAAGAAATTTTGGATAAAAAAAGCATTAAGGCAACTTTTGTTACAAAAACTGAAACCACTAGAAGATTCTTTGAGAAAATTTGATTAAAAACAAAGCATATAGAAAAAAATAAATTTATGAAATATTTGAGAATAATTTATTTGTTTTTTTTTGATATAAAAAAGTTTCATCTAAATACTTTTCAAAACAGGAAAAGTTATACTTTCATATTGGTGATTTGATTTGAAGTTTTGTTTGTGCTTTGAATAATGTATTTAATTTATTCATTAATTATTCCAGGTGCTAGAATAGAAATAAATCCGTCTCAACAGATAGAAACTATAATATATAATTTTCGTTATTATCCATTTGAGGATCAAGACTATCCTCGTTATTCTAGATTTCTCAGTGTTCCATATTATACATGATCACTAGATTATAGGTATAACATGTCTATGAATGCTAGTAATGTGAAATTTTTACAAAATCCATCGGTTTGAGAAATAAAAATTTTTAATAAAACAGAGAAACAATATGCATTAGTTCCAAATACTAGGTTTATTACTGAAGATGGAAGACTATTTCAAACAACAAACCGAATTGAAATACCAGCTGGATATCAATGAGTCCCTTGAGAGCTTATTATTAGGGTAAAAGCAATGGATAAAGATGATAATGATATATTGATGTGAGATAGGTGAAATATAGCTAAATGAACAACTTTGTATATAAAAAACCTAAAACAAAGCCTATTTTTAAAAGAGATTTATGCTGTAGCTTTGGAAGATTTTACATGATGAACTATAACAAGTGATTGAAAAGTAACTCAAAAAGATATAGATATATTATCTGAAAAGATGGTTTCTTATATTTCTCAACAGAAAAAAAATATTGTATCACAAAACTTTAATATAAAGGATTCTTTATTATTAGCTTTTAATGACACTATTAGTACTACTATAAAAAAGATTGAAGTTCCACATGAGGTTTGAGAAAATACCTCACTATTAAATGGATATGTAGACATTAGTTTTAGTTTTTTTTACATAAAGTGGTCAGACTTAATTAGAGCGTTTTCCGAATATATTGCTCAAAGACCATCCAATAAAACACAATTGGTTAGTATAAACAAAAACTCATTGGTGTTTTTTGAGGAAGATTGATTGACTGAAAAGANCAGTACTTTTATTATTCCAACTAAAATAGAAATTACNCAATGATATGACTTTAAAAAAGATGTTGTTGGAATAGTAGATGATATTAAAACTTATATAGTTTGATGAGATAAAGAGACTGCTAGAAACTATATTTTATG
>JGI24707J26582_10002909_pt1 | contig 12648 bp, 15 predicted proteins | sample BioPla1DNA1_FD_26582 | JGI IMG/M metagenome (IMG submission 26582) | reverse complement strand
CCCCCCCAGCCAGTTTATTCAAGCGGTGGGGAAAATAAACCAGAACAGGCTTAAACTGCCCGGATACCGTGGAGCCACGCTTTGTCGCGGGCTTCTGCCAACCGGATGATCTCCTGGGCCAGCTTGACGCTGGAGTGACGAACCAGATTCCTCTGATCTAAAACGTCAGCGGCGTGCACGTTGATGCCCAGCCTTTCAATGATCGGAGCATCATTGCGCACGGGATAGGCTCCCTGCTTAGCATACTTCCTGGCCTGGGTNCTGGAAACCGCCGCCTTGTTCACCAGAACATAGTCTAAAACAGACGGGGGCCCCAAATACTCCAACAGCGCATTGACATGGTCGCTGGCGCTGTAGCCGTCCGTTTCCCCGGGCTGGGTCATGACATTGCACACATAAATGCGCAGGGCATGTGTCTTGGCGAGAGCTTCGGCAAAACCGGGGATGAGCAGATTGGGGATAATGCTNGTATACAAGCTGCCGGGACCCAAAACCACCACATCTGCATGGAGAATAGCCTCGATTGCCTCCGGCAGGGCTTTAGCCGTACCAGGTTCTAAAAACACCTTCTTGATCTTCTTGGTCTCTTCCGGAATNCAGCTTTCCCCCAGTACCGAGGAACCATCAGTATAGACCGCGCCCAGGCGCACTGAATCCAGGGTAGATGGAAGCACCCGGCCCCGCACAGCCAGCACCTTACTGAAGGCNCGGATCCCTTCCTCGAAATCCCCGGTGATGTCAGTCATGGCCGCGATAAACAGGTTGCCAAAACTGTGGCCCGCCAAGCCATCGCCCCAGGAAAAGCGGTACTGAAACAGCGTTTCCATGAGGGGCTCCGTGTCGGCTAAAGCCACCAGGGTGTTGCGGATATCACCGGGAGGCAGGATGCCCAAATCATCGCGGATCCTGCCGGAGCTTCCCCCGTCATCGGCCACGGTGACCACAGCTGTGATGTTGGACGTGTGTTCCTTTAAACCCCGCAGCATGGTGGACAGGCCAGTGCCTCCTCCGATGGCCACTATGCGCAGGCCTTTTTGCAGGTTGCGGGCTTTGTAGACGTGCTCCACCAAGTCGGGTACATCGGCCGGGCGTATGGCCTCCACCACGGAGCTGACCACATTGCGGATGCCTATGCTCAGCGCCGTAAGGCCCAGGATGATCAGAACCGCGCCGAAAACAAGGGAGCTGACCGACAGGTCAGACGCCCAAGCGAGGATGTTCTCTTCCCACAGAGTAAGCACGGGTGTATTCAGCATAACCACCGTTCCAGTGGCAATGGCAAAAACCCCAAGCAGCAGCACCACTACCCAGCGTTTGACCCGCATGCCTGGGTAAAACCACTTCAGCTTGCTCATCTCGGCCACTCCCCTTCTGGTCTTGGGGCATTATTCCCGGGGAGCATCTCAGCTCTACAACCTGCTGGCCGCGGCTTGATCGACCACAACCGTTGCAAAGGGATGCAGCTGNAGCACGGAAGCGGGAACCGCGGTGGTGACGGGACCGCGCACCGCTGCATAAACGGCATCGGCTTTGCTGCCGCCGCTGGCCATGAGGATAACTTCCTTGGCCTGCATAATGGTCTTAATGCCCATGGANATCGCCCGCGTAGGTACCTCATCTATAGATTCGAAGAAACGGGCGTTGTCCCTGATGGTGCTCTCGGCCAAATCCACCACGTGGGTCTCAATCCCGAACTCCGTACCGGGCTCGTTGAAACCGATGTGGCCGTTGGTGCCGATGCCCAGCAGCTGGAGATCGATCCCCCCGGCCTGCTGGATCAATTTCTCATAGCGCTGGCACTCCNCTTCCAGATCTGGGGCCAGCCCATCAGGGATGAAAGTTCTCTCTGGATTTATGTTTACTTTCGAAAACAAGTTCTCATTCATGTACCAGTGGTAACTCTGGGGATGATCAGGCCCCAAGCCCACATACTCATCGAGGTTGAAGGTGGTTAACCTGCTGAAATCCGCTCCCCGGGCGTGGTATTCCACCAGGAGCTCATAAACTCCCAGGGGCGTGCTCCCCGTGGCCAGCCCCAAAACGCTGTTGGGTTTGCGGGTGATCTGTCCAAAGACCATTTTCGCTACTTCCGCACTCATGCTGTCGAAGTTGGCAACCACAACGACTTTCATAGCTATCCCCTTTCTCCTCTTCAATCTGCGCTGTAAACCACGCGCCCGCTGACAATCGTTTTCTGGACTTCATAATCGGCAGTAAGCAGCACAAAATCGGCCCTGCTGCCTTCCTTAATCCAGCCTCGATGCTCAAGCCCGATGGTTCGGGCTGGATTGAGGCTGGCCATGCGGAACGCATCCACGGGATGGACACCCAGCTGCTCCACCATGTTTTGCACTGCCTGCCGCATGGTGAGGGTACTTCCTGCCAAATTGCCTTCAGCCAGGCGGGCAGCGCCGTCCCGTACGAAGATCTTGTTGTCGCCTAAGACATATTCTCCGTCGGGCAGCCCCGTGGCCTGCACCGAGTCTGTAACCAGCACGAGGTGCTCCACCCCCACACTGCGCAGCAGCACTTTGATGGCGCCGGGATGGACGTGGATCAAATCGGCAATGAGTTCCGCGTACAGCCCAGGAGTGGCTAAGACCGCACCCACCACCCCTGGCTCCCGGTGATGCAAGCCCCGCATGGCGTTGAAGGTGTGGGTAACATGGGTGATGCCCCGCGCAAAACCTGCCAGGGCTTCTTCATAGGTTGCATCACTGTGCCCGATGGACACCGTGATACCCCGCTCTTTCAACCAGGCCACAGCCTCCAGGCTTCCCGGTACCTCAGGGGCCAGGGTTACTAGCTTCAACTTACTGCCAAGCAGACCGTAGAGCTCCTCCAGCTCGTCTATGCTGGCCCCGCGAATAGCCGGGGCGTACTGCGCTCCCTTGAACTTCTCATTTATGTACGGTCCTTCTAGGTGAATGCCCAGCAGCTCTGCTCCATCCTCAATGTCGGTGTAAGCGGCCACCGCGGCACAAGCGGCACGGGTTTTGTCCTCTTGGGCGGTTACGGTACTGGGCAGAAAGGCCACNGTACCCTCCCGGGCCACAAACCGAGCCATGGTTTCCAGGGCCTCGCTGGTGCCATCCATGAGCTCCACCCCNGCACAACCGTGCATATGTACATCAATGAGGCCGGGGGCAATCAGGCCTCCCCGGGCGTCAATGATNTNAAATACATGGGGAGAAGCAGCTTCCAAAATGCGCCTGCCCTCTTCTTCCCCCGCCACCAGCATAATCCGATCACCGATGGTGACTACTGTGCCCCGTTCAATCAGTTGATCTGCCACAACTGTACCNTTGGTTATGATCAGATGTTTCATACGGGCACTACCTCCTTTAGCTTACTAATTCGTGTTCGCCAAGGGCGTTCCTGCCAAATTAACAAGGAATAAATATGAATGGTTCTTGCATATTATCACACCCGTGGTATAATGAACCTAATTTGTAACTCGAGAAAGGATGTTAGCCGTGAAGAAACTGTCTGTATTATTTCTCGTGCTCAGCCTCGTACTTAGTGTCGGATCCCTCGCCCTTGGGCAGGGGGTGCTCAAAGTGGCTACGGAAGCTGGGTTCATGCCTTTTGAGTACGTCGATGCCGAAACCGGAGCACTGCTGGGTTTTGACATGGATCTCATCCGGGAGATTGGCAATGTGCTGGGGCTTGAGGTTCAGATCGACAACATCGCCTGGGACGGGCTGATTCCGGCTCTGCTCAACGGCAACTACGACTGCCTCATCGCCGGAATTACCATCACCGATGAGCGCAAAGAAGCGGTGGACTTCTCTGAGCCCTACTTCGAATCGGTTCTCACCGTCGTTGCCAAGACTGGAGGCGGCATCTCCAGCCTGGACGATCTGGCAGGCAAGATAGTGGCCGTTCAGATCAACACCACGGGCGACTTCACCGCCAGCGACCTCTATGATGCCGGCGACGTCAAGGGCGTATCCCGTTTTGACACCGTCGCCGACGCCATGCAGGCCGTGATTATCGGTGCGGCTGACGCCGTGGTGATCGACCTGCCGGTGGCGGAAGCCTACTTAGAAGCCAATCCAAGCGCTCCCCTGAATCATTCGGGACCTGTTTCCGATAACGAGTTCTACGGCATCGCCGTGAACAAGAACAACAAAGACCTCTTAGAGAAGATCAATGGTGCCCTGGCCACGCTCAAGGCCCAAGGCATCTACGATGCCATCTACCAGAAGTGGTTTGGCGGAATGTAAGCCAAACACATCAGAAAAGAATACTGTAAGAACAGGTGCGCAGCTTCTGCGCACCTGTTTCTGGGAAGGAGAATCGCATTTTGGGCTTTCGCTGGGATCTAGTCTGGTCCTCCCTGCCCGCGCTGCTGCAGGGAGCGAAACTAACTGTGCAGCTAACTTCCATCGCGGTCTGTTTTGGCATAATCCTGGGTACCATCGCCGGCATAGCCAGATTATCCAAAAGCCCGCTGCGCCTGGCCGCCGCCTCTTATATCGACATCATCAGGGGTACTCCCCTCTTGGTGCAGACGTTTCTCATATTTTACGGGCTCCCGAGCCTGATCTCCCGCCCCATTCCCGCCTATACAGCTGCCATTCTGGCTCTGAGTATCAACAGCGGCGCCTATGTGGGCGAGATCGTGCGCTCGGGGATTCAATCCATTGACAAAGGGCAGTGGGAGGCCGCCTCTTCCCTGGGGCTCTCGGGCAGCCAAACCATGGGCTTGATCATCCTGCCCCAGGCCTTTCGCCGCATCCTGCCGCCCCTGGGCAATGAGTTCATTGCCCTGTTGAAGGACTCCTCGTTGGTATCCATCATTGCCCTGGAAGAGCTGGTGCGTAAGGGCCAGATCATCATCGGCCGCACGTTCCGCCCCTTCGAAGTCTGGCTGGCGGTGGCCATTATCTACTTCGTGATGACCTTCGCGGTCTCCCGGTTGGTGAACGTGGTGGAAAAACGGGTGGTGGCCCACTAATACCCCACGCTCAATAGGCGAAAATCCGGGCCCCTGAGGAGTAAGTGCAAGTTGCTGCCCAAAACGCGGGAAGCGACCCGCATACCCACCCGCTTGTCCAGATCCTGCAGATCATAATTGGTGGTAAAGACGGTGGGCTTTAAGTTGTTCAGGCGCCCGTCCACGATGATCAAAAGACGCTCCATAGTCCAGTCGGTGGCGCGCTCACTGCCCAAGTCATCCACCACCAGAAGTCGGCATGCAGCAGCGGCTCCAGGGGAACGTTGGTCATGCGCATCTTCTCCAGCAGGGTGGGCAGATAGACAAAGGCCACGGAGAAGCGGCTCCTCAGTTCATTGGCNATGGCCGCGGCCAAGTGGGTCTTNCCTGTCCCCGAGGGACCGGCCAGGATGAGNCCCTTGCCGTCGTTGATCTTCTCNAAGTTGCGGGCGAAAGCCCAGCTGTCCTCATAGGCATCGCGGTTGAAATCTGTAACCCTAAACCCGGCAAAGCTCTTCTCCTGCAGGCCAGGAGGGAGCGGATGGGCGGCAGGCACCGCGAGCAGCTGCTCCCGCCGGGAGCGCTCCTCGGCCCTTGCCTGTCTTATACAGGCACAGTCAGTGAAAAGCCACAACCCCCTGCCCAGCGAGGCTGGCACGGGGATAGGGTGGCTTTTATAGATCCTATGCCTCTCTTCGCCGCAGGCAGGGCAGGTTTCACCTCTGAGCCTGCGCCTGATGCCGTACTCAATCATCCAAGAACGAGAAAAGGCTGCGGTCCTGCTTGCTCGGGGTGTAGGTGAAATCTTCCCTCCGGATTTTCTCCTGAGCACCATGTGCTTTTTCTCCTCCGTTCTTGTGCTGATCTTCCGTTATTGCCGACCAATAGGCGCGGAAACGTTCCTCCGTAGTTATGCCGTGGTTCAGCCAGTCCTCAATGATGCGGTGGATGTAGTTGAAGGAAATGTGCTTCTCTTTACCCGCCAGGCGGCTGCGCCTCTGCTCTTGTTTGGCTCTGAGAATGGCGCAGCCCATGACAAAGGGGGTCATGCCCTCGTCCCGGGCGGCCAGCAGCTTCTCTCTCTGCGCGCTGGACAGCGGCGCTACCTTCTGTTCATACAGCGCAAAAACATCCTCCATCCTAGGTTCCACGCAGCCACCTCCACAGCAAGAAACATAATACAGCAGCTACAGCAGCTCCCCCGCCCAGCCAATACCAATGGGCGGGTTTTCCTCCGTAGACGGGGACGAGTACGCCCCTGCTCAGCTGCGTCTTTTGGTTGCCTGATCCAAACCGTGGGGCCAGCAGATCAAAAATGGGCACCCCTTCGCCCCCCACCTGCCACGGCCCCTGGCCCGCATCTCTCCAAAGATCCTGAGCTAATCCATCAAAAGCCCCCACCAGGACATAATAACCCCACGCTGAGCTGGGGTCAGGCATGAGGGTCTTATCCACCTGCAGACGTACAGTCTTGCCGTCGGAGAGTGCAAGGCTTGTCACCCCGCGGCTGTACACCTCAGGCTCCTGATCCGAACCGCGCCATACGTACAGCTTGCTTTCACCGAAGGGAGCTGCGCTGAGGCGCAGATCCCAACCGGCAGCTGGGCTTGTCTGCAGTCGGTGGCGGCCAACTTGGATCTCGCCAGGACCAGGATTGACCCCTGTAGTGATATACAATTCGAGGCGTTGATGGAAGTACCCTTCCGGGGCACGGAAAGGATTGGTCAGGGCCGCGAATTGAAAGTCAAAGAAAACGAACTGCTGGTCCACGCTGACCTGGAACTTAAGCAGATCAAAAAGGCCGGGAACAAAAACCTCATGGCTGGGATAAACCAGCCCCCCTGCCCCTCTGTCATCTCCCCGCGGATCCCTGATCTGCACTAGGATCTCTTCCGCCGCCGCCTGCCCACCCAGGAGCAGGACAGCGAGGAGCACCCACACCAGCCGTCTCACGCCCAATCCCCCCGTATAGGGATCTTATGCGCAGGGCCCTATAAATACACCCTCTCCACACGGCTGCTCAGGGTACTGGTGATCTCGTAGTTGATGGTGCCTAAATGCTCAGCCCAGGTATCCGCGGTGATCTCCAGATTGCCGTCGGCGCCGATGAGGATCACTTCATCGCCTATGGTTACAGGTAGATCCCCCACATCCACCAGGGTGTGATCCATGGTAATTTGTCCCACCATGGGGCAGTAAGTGCCCTTAATTATCACCTGACCCTTATTGCTCAACCCCCGGGACAGCCCGTCGGCATAGCCTATGGGCAGCACAGCCAGGGAAGTCTCCTTCCACGTTACATAGGTGCTGCCATAGCTCACCGCGCTGCCCGCGGGAACCCTTTTTACAAAGGCAACTCTGGTCTTCAGGCTCAAAGCCGGCTTGAGCTTAAGGGGCCGGCGGGCGTCGGGATACATGCCGTACACTCCCAGGCCGACGCGCACTAGATCTAAGCGGGACTCTGGAAAGAACAGCGTTGCTGCGGTGTTGGCCGCATGGTAGAAGGGAACCGAGATCTGCCGGGCGGCCAGATCCGTTCTCACCCGGGAAAAGCGCTCCCACTGCCAGCGGGTGTATTCCAGATCCGGATCCTCAGCCCGGGCGAAGTGGGTAAACACCCCCTGGATCTCCAGCCCCGGCAGGCTCTGTACGAGCTCCACCAACGGGGCAAAGTCGCAGGGCAGAAGGCCCAGCCTGCCCATGCCCGTATCCACTTTGATGTGCACCTTGGCAGTCTTCCCTTGAGCCACCGCCGCCCTGGAAAGCAGGCGGGCAATATGAGGTTCGAAGACAGTCACGGCCAAATCGTAGGCAACGCAGACATCCAGTTCATCGGCGCCCACCGCCCCCAAAACCAAGATGGGAGCAGTAATGCCGCCCCGGCGCAGGCGCACGGCCTCTTCAGGCAGAGCTGTGGCCAGCCAGTTCGTGCCGTGGGCGATCATGGTGTAGGCGGTTTCCAAAGCACCATGCCCGTAGCCGTTGGCCTTCACCACTGCCATGAGCTCACAGCCGGGGCCGATGAGCTCCCGGAATTGCTGTACGTTGTATGCGATGTTCTCTAGGCTGACCTCCGCCCACACCTGTCTGGTGAGCTTACTCATGGAGGAACCACTCCGTCCTAGTGCAGAATCTCCTGGATAAACCCGAGGCAATCACCGGCCTTCAGGCCCCTTTGGCCCCTTTCAGCGGCCAGATCGCCCGCCCTGCCGTGCACATAGGCAGCTAGAGCTCCGGCCCGCAGGGGATCCAGGCCTTGACCGAGCAAAGCGGCTGTTAAGCCCGTAAGGATATCCCCCGTGCCAGCAGTTGCCAGGCCGTGATTGCCAGTACTGTTGATATATATCCGCTCGGGGTCAGCTGTAATGGTGGGTGCCCCCTTCAAAACCACAGCCAGCCCCCACTTTTGGGCAAACTGGGCAGCTGTACCCACCCGATCCCCGTTGACTCTGGCGGGATCAGAACCGGTGAGCCGGGCCATCTCACCTGGATGGGGCGTGATCACCCACTGGCGCCGCTTGCTCTCGGGTACGCTGTTCAAGAATTCGCTGCTCAAGGCCGCAAGGCCATCGGCATCAATAACCGCAGGCCCCTCCCAGCTGCTGAGCAGAGCCTGAACCACCCTAAACACCTGGCGGCTGCGCCCCAGACCGGGTCCCAAGGCCAGGACATCCTTACCCGCCAGAAGGCCCCTCAGCTTCTCCAGGCTGCCTTCACCAAAGGTGCCAGCTTCTGTCTCCGGCACGGGAACCACNATGAGNTCNTCGGGGNGAAAGCGGTTGTAGATGCTCTCGGGCACGGCCACCGTAACCATGCCCCCGCCGCCCCGCAGCACGGCTTGTGCGCAGAGGGATGCGGCGCCAGCATAGGCCACGGATCCCGCCACAACCAGGGCATGGCCGTGGTCGCCCTTATGGGACCAGGGTTGGCGCTGGGGNAGCCAGCTCAAGGCGCTGGGACCCAACAGNTCCCGGTGTATCCCCTGGGCCTCCANGGGAAAACCCAGATCCACTACANTGTTTTTCCCCGCATAGGCCCTGCCGGGATAGAGCAGGCAGCCCAGCTTGAGCAGCCCTAGGTTGATGGTAAGATCCGCCCGGATGGCCTCGGGGGTCACTTCGCCCGTTGCAGAATTGACTCCCGTGGGGCAGTCGATGGCCACAACCGGGCACTGGGTTTCGTTCACTAAAGTGATCAGGGATACCCATTCCTCCGCCAATTGACCGGAAAAGCCCGTCCCCAAGAGGGCATCCACGATCAGATCCGCGAAGTTGAGGTTGAACCTGAGTTTGTTCAGCTGCTTAAAATCAACCGCAGCCACATCTGCCCCGAGCTTGTGCAGGATGGCCAGGTTAGCCCCGTTCTCACGGGTTGACCGTTTGCCGTCGCCCACCAGGAACACTTTGACCCTTGCGCCCAGGGCCAGCAGCTGCCTGGCTGCAACCAGCCCATCGCCGCCGTTATTGCCCTGGCCAGCCAGGATGTAGATACGCTTGCCTTCTAGGGGCCCGAATTCCCCCTTCAGCACTTCCACTATGCGGCTGCCTGCATTTTCCATAACCACTAAAGAAGAAAGGCCGAGGGACTCAAAGGCCTTCTTCTCCAGACTGCGCATTTCAGAACCGGTCACGACCCGCATGTCTCTTCCTCCCCTAAGGCCAGCACATAAGCAACGGCCAGTTCCTTGGTATGGGACAAGCTCAGGCAGAAGCCTTTGACTCCCTGTTCAGCCGCGATGCGGTCCGCGGGCTCTAGCAGCCGCACCTGGGGCCTGCCCCAAGGATCGGAGCAGATTTCCACAGAGGAAAAGGGTACGCCCTGGGTAAAGCCCCGGCCCAAGGCTTTCATCACCGCCTCTTTGGCGGCGAAGCGGGCGGCCCAGGATTCGGCACCCTTCTCCATAAGCTCGTCCTGCTCCCGGGGGGTGTAGATCCTCTGGCAAAACCCGGGTCTCGCCAGTGCCCTGGCTATCCGCTTGACCTCAATTATGTCCACGCCGCAGCCCTTAACTGGCACGGCTCCCACCTTGCTCATCTTCGATGGCTTTCACCACGGGCTCCAGCACCCTCCTGAGCACATCGCCATCGGGATGCTCCCCCATCACCCTGATCACGGGCTCCGTTCCCGATGCCCGAACAAAGAGGCGGCCGAAGGGAGCCAGCTGCTCCTGCGCGCTGCTGATGGCGGCTTGGATGCGCGCGTTCTCCTGCCAGCCATTCTTCTCCTCCACCCGGATATTCACCAGCTCCTGGGGGAATATGTCCATGCACTTACCCAGCTCTGCCAAGGCCTGACCTAGGATCTGGCTGGTTTCCAGCAGCTTCAAAGCGGTGAGCATGCCGTCGCCTGTGGTGGAGTTTTCTAGGAAGATAATGTGGCCCGACTGCTCGCCCCCGAGGATGCTGCCTGTATCCAGCATGGTCTCCAGGACATAGCGGTCACCGGGCTTGGCATAGAGCACATCGCCGCCGCTGGCCACAAACGCCTTACGCAGACCGCCGTTGGAATAGGCGGTGGCAACCACTTTGCGCGAAGGCAGCCTTTCCTGCTTGAGCAGGTGCAGGCCCACAATGGCCAGAATTTTGTCGCCGTCGATGAAGCCGCCCTCTTCATCCACGGCCAAAATGCGGTCGCCGTCGCCGTCGAAGGCAAAACCTAAATCGGCTCCCGCTTCCTTGGTCAGGCTCTGGATTTTTTCAGGATAAGTAGAACCACAAAAATGATTGATATTAGTGCCGTTGGGCTGATCATATAAAGCCGTAACCTTGGCACCCAAGCTGCTGAACAGCTGGGCAGCATAGGNCGAAGTAGCGCCGTTGGCACAGTCCACTGCCAGGTGCAGGCCCTTTAGATCCACAGACACCTGCTGTTTGAGATTCTCTATGTACAGGCCTGCAGCTTCCGGCTTGGCCACGACCCTGCCCACAGCGCCCGCTATGGGCCTGGCGCCGCTGTCTTCGGCAATCAGTTCTTCAATGCGCTCTTCCATCTCTTCCGACAGTTTGTACCCATCTGGCCCGAACACCTTGATTCCATTGTCTTCCAGGGGGTTGTGCGAAGCGGAAATCACGATCCCCCCAGCACAGCCCAGGGACTTAGTCAAAAAGGCCACCCCAGGCGTTGGTATGACCCCCACTAAGAGGGCATCAAGCCCAGCGGAGGCAACTCCGGCCACCACCGCGCTTTCCAGCATCTGACCGGAAATGCGGGTGTCGCGGCCCACTACAATGGGCTGCTTGGACTGTTCCCCCAAAACCAAAGCAGCTGCCCTGCCTATGCGCAGAGCCAGTTCCGGCGTGAGCTCGCTGTTGGCTACGCCGCGCACCCCGTCAGTGCCGAAGAATTTCCCCATACGCTACTCCTCCTCCGTTTGATTTGATTCAGTCTGCTCCAACTCCACCGTAACCTGCGGCGGGTCAATGTCCACCGCGGGAATGCCGCGGCCTTGGGAATCCAGTGCCCGCACTGGAAAAGCGCTGCCCGGTTTGACAATCTCCCCCACGTTCAGATAGGCCACCACATGATCCACCTGCTCCAGCATGCTGCGGGCCCCCTTGAGGGTGACCACGGGAGGCTGCGGCTTCAGCTGCGCCGCCAGCTCCGCCCTCTCCACACCCAGAAGGGCCAGGGTTACCGGGAAGGCCGCTTCCTGCAGTTCTTCGGTATAAACACTCACCCAGCCGGGCGTGACTCCCAGGATCTGAATACCCAGCGGGGCTGTGACCTCAACATTATACGTTTCGGTGCCCTCCTGTGCTCCAGCGAGGTTGATGGAAGCAGAAATCGCGCCCTCCCCTCTGTTCAAAAGGGGAGTAAGCCCCCGAATCCGCACTTTGACTGACTCTGGCGGCTCCACCAGCACCAGGTCCGCGGGGAGGTTCTGCACTTCCACCGCCAGGTTCACCGTGCGCTCCGCCTCTCCCAGGGAACCGTCACCGGCTGCAAGCAGCCAGAGGAGCACGGCCAGGAACAGCGAAAANAACCGCCAATATACCTCCGGCCTGGTCAAAAAGGCCCAGACTCTCCGCGCAGCCCTCATGCCATCTCGCCTCCCTGTAGATAAAAGGCAAGCTGCTCCTTGAGGCGGCTTTCCGTCAAATAGCGGCGCAGAGATCCTCCCACAGCCAGGGAGATGACTCCCGTCTCCTCGGAAACCACCACAACCACTGCGTCGGTCTGCTCCGACAGGCCCACCGCCGCCCGGTGCCGCGTGCCTAAACCGCCGCTCAACTTGGCGTCGGTAAGTGGAAACACACAGGCCGCACTGATGATCCTTCCCCCGCAATGATCACGCCGCCATCGTGGAGGGGGACCCCAGGCTCAAAGATGTTGAGCAGAAGTTCGGTACTGATCAGGGCATCCAGCTTGACCCCGGTCTCTATGTACTCATGCAGGCCTGTCTTACGCTGAAAGGCGATGAGGGCTCCGGTTTTTGCAGAGCTGAGCCGCGCCGCCGCCCGGCACACGGCATCCAAGTCCAGCTCCTCCCGCCCGGGCCCGCGGCCCAGCGGCCAGCTGAACAGCTGTCCCCTGCCGATCTGCTCCAACCCCCGCCGGAGCTCAGGGTAGAAGACAATGGGCAGCGCCACCAGAACCAGGGTTGTGGCCTGGTCCAGAAGCCAGCTCACAGTGCGCAAACTTAGCGCACGAGCCACTACACTGCCGGCGAAGATGACTGCCAGCCCCTTAAACAGTGTAGTGGCTCC
>JGI24707J26582_10002906_pt1 | contig 12665 bp, 11 predicted proteins | sample BioPla1DNA1_FD_26582 | JGI IMG/M metagenome (IMG submission 26582) | reverse complement strand
TTCCTGAAATATTACAGTACACAAATATGTCGGTTGAAAAATTAATATACAGGCTCGATTGGCTTAGGCGAAAGAAGCTTGTTGTGAGAACTTATCAACCGTATGAAGGTTACAGAATTTATTTTGAAGGCTATGATGCGCTTGCTTTAAATGCTTATGTCAGGCGCGGAACATTTGATTCTATCGGAGTTGAAATCGGAGTCGGAAAAGAGTCGGTCGTTCTTGAGGTTCAAAAAAAGCCTACTCTTCCGATATCTTCTCCTGAAACTTATATTTTAAAATTGCATAGGGAAGGACAAACGAGTTTTAAGCAAGTAAAAAGGACGCGTGACCACATTTCCGGAAAAGAACACATATCTTGGATTTATGCATCCCGGCTTGCCGCACAACGCGAATTTGAAATAATGAAAGAATTGTGGCCTGAAATTTCAATTCCGAAGCCTATTGATTGTAACAGGCATACAATTGTTATGGAAATCGCAAAAGGAAACGAACTTTATAAATCAAAACTGGAAGAGCCGAATTGGCATTTGGATTTGATATTAAAAGAGATTCAAAAAATTTACTCTCACGGCATAATACATGCGGATTTGAGCGAATATAATATATTCGTATCGGAAGAAGGTATCCAAATAATCGATTGGCCTCAGTATGTTTCGTACTTGCATCCCAATGCGGATGAACTTTTAAAACGAGACGTTTCAAACATTCTTTCATACTTTTCACGTAAATACGGTATAATTAAAGATATAAATGAAGTTTTAAATTTTGTTCGAGGAGAAATAAATAAATAATGCAACCAAATCGACAAGAATCTTTGATTTACGGAATAGACATATTAAAAGGATCTGCTCAGTCCGGAAGCAAACCGCTTTATTCACTTTGTGTTATGAATATCGAAACCGGAGAAATCAAAGAATTTTCCGGTCTTCGATTGTTCAAAATATTGCAGATGGCGGAAAAAGATAATCCGAAAGCAATTGTAGTTGATAACATATTTGAACTTGCACCCGACAAATCAAGACTTATTGAAGTGATGAAACAGTTTCCCGACAATATGCAATTAATTCAGGTTACGGGATCGGACGACTCGTTAAAACAGTCTCTTCCGGAACTTGCAAGAAAGTACGGAATTTCGATGTCTCCCGACAGCTCGGCCGATGAAGCGCGCACTTGTGCTCAGCTGGCCGATATGGGCGTTGGCACAATCGTTTCTCTTTTTGAAGATAAAACAAGGATTAAGGTCAGTCGTGCCCGTTCTCCCGGGAAAGGCGGTTGGAGTCAAAACAGGTACGCAAGAAAAATTCACGGTGCCGTTCGTGAAAAAGCAAGAGAAATCGAGTCCAAGCTCAGTAATTTTTCAAAAGAAACGGGTGTTGAATTTGAATCTAGACACGCAGAAGGTTTTGGCGGTTTTGTGCATGCGGAATTTGTAGTTTACGACAAAAAATCAAATATTCCTGTTCGGTCAGGCACATTTGGTGACAGCCGCGTTTCAGTTTCAAGCGTTGCTCGCGACAAAATCCATTTTATACCGCTTCACAAAAAAAGCCGCGAATTAACTATAGTAGGAATTGATCCCGGGACAACCATCGGAATTGCAATTTTTTCTCTAAACGGAGATCTTTTATTTAAAGGAAGTTTCAGAGGTCTTTCATCGACCGACGCCGTTCGTAAAATTTCTTTATACGGAAAGCCTCTTATTATCGCAAGCGATGTTTATCCTGTTCCGTCAACAGTTGAAAAAATCAAAAGAAGTTTTCAGGCAGTTTCCAAAACGCCTGACCACGAAGTTTCTTCATCAGAAAAAATAGAATTGGCCAGGCCTTATAATTATGTTAACGATCATGAAAGGGACGCCTTGGCTGCCGGGCTTTTGGCTTACAAAAGTTATAAACCTCTTTTTTCCAAAATTGAAAGTAAGACTCCGGCCGGAATCAAACCCGACAATATCAAAGAAAGAGTCGTTCGCGGCGAATCGGTTGAAACGGCGATTGAAAACTTGTCTCGGAAATCCGGTGCTTCTGAAACGGATTCAATTTCTTCAAAGAATGAAGAGGTTGAAAAACTTTTAATTGAAATAAAGAAAATCCATGAGGAGTTGCGCGCAACAAACGACGAATTGTCATATCAAAAACAGCTCTTTTCCGAAAAAGAAAAAGAATTGCTTTTGTCTCAAAAAACGATTAAGTCGCTTGAAAGCCGTATTCATAAAATTCAAACAGACAATTATAACGAGAACAGAAAGCTTAAAGAAATACAAATCAGAGATTTGGAAATTAAGAGTTTGAAAAAAGAGCTGAAAAGCAAAAACCAGGAAATCGATAGCTTAAGAAAGCAAAGGAAAAAAGCAAGGTCCATTAGAAAACGTGAACTCAGAGGCGACGGAATTCCTGTAAAAGTAATAGATTCGTTTACCCGTGAATCAATAAGTGTCGTTTTAAATAAATACGGAATTTCCGAAAACGAAATCGTTTACATTGACGACCCGAGCGGAGGCGGATCCGGCACCGCCGAAGTTTTATCGGAAACAAATATAAGAGGCATAATTGCATCTTCCGTATTATCACATAAAGCGGTTGACGTGTTTTTTGACAAAGGAATTCTCATTTTGGATCCCGATAATTTGAATCTCGAAAAAGACGAAGACTTTGCAATAGTGTCTCCAAGTTTGCTCGAAAAAGAAATAGAGGTCGCGGAAGAACGTCTCAAAACACGAAGACATGAAAAAGACGAAGAAAAACTTCAAAACATGTTGGACGAATACAGAAGCGAAAGAAGGCGCGGCTTAATTTGATTTTTTTTCATTTTTTTGCTACGCCCCTCGCTTCCGTTTTTCCATTTTTTTGCTACGCCCCCTGCTTCCGTCTTTTTTGTTTTCGGCCGCCCATTTTTGGAATTTTTCAGTGACCCGTTTTTTTAATTCCATGAAAAACCCGATTTTTTTTTTTTAATGTTCATTTAAAACCTGTTTTTCGTTTTATTCTTTTTTGGAAAACTCCAGGTTCGTTTTATTTTTTTGTGAAATGATGTTTTTTGTCTTTTTCATTCCAATAATTTTTCATTATTATTTATGATAATTCTTTCATAAAACACGAAAGTTATATATAGAAGTTCATTCATAGTTTTGACCATGTCTAAGGATGTTTTAATTGAACATATTATATCAACTCTGACAGCAGCAGGTTTTTCACTGTCGGAGCGTTCTAATATCCGTCCTCAGAGTTTCGATATTGCCGCTCGTCGAGATGATACTCTTATTCTGTTTAAGGTTTTGTATAATATAGACGGTTTAACTCAAGATACCGCAAGGGAATTGGCAGTAATTTCCGCTTATTTGAAAGGCTCTCCTATTATAGTCGGCGCAAAAACACGTGACCAAATGCTTGAAGATGATGTTGTATATATGCGCTACAATATTGCGGCAATTAATATTCAAACTTTATATGATCATTTTATTGAAGATATTCCTCTGCTGATTTCGGCTTCCCCGGGCGGTTTTTATGTTTCAATCAGCGGAGACCGTTTAAAGGAGGAAAGACTTTTAAATAATATGTCTTTGGGTACCCTTGCCGGCTTGGTCGGAGTTTCCCGGAGAACTATAAGTAAATACGAAGAAGAAGGAATGGATGCTTCAATTGATGTTGTTTTGACTCTTGAAGAAGTATTCAATGTCGAACTTGCAAAACCAATTGATATTTTATCTCCGTACACAATTGATTTCTTAATTTCTCTAGAATACGACAAAAAACTGCCCGAAAAGGATCAATCAGTCGAAAACAAAATCAATAGCAATAGCAATAAAGATTCTTTAAACGAAGATAATACAATGCTCAACCACATTTCCATGTTGGGATACGATGTTCGTGAAACGACCCAAACACCTTTTAAAGCGATTTCAAAAGACAGTTACGATATAATTTTAACGGGAATTGGTAAATACAATCAAACTACTATAAAAAGAGCCGAACTCATGAGCAGCATTTCAGATGTAGCGGAAACGGAATCTATTATTTTGATTACAGGTACATCAAAAGTAAAAAATATAAAAGATACCGTATTTATAGAAAAAGAAGATTTGAAAAAAATAGAAGGATCGGAAGAATTAATTGATATAATTCACGAAAGAAAAGATGTCGTTAAAAAATGAAATAAAAATCAAAAATTAATAATTTAGCAAACTTGCAGATTAAACGGCGGAGCCGTTTAATCTGTATTTTATATTTTTTTTATAAATTCAAATCCTAATATTCTGATACGACATATTGCCCAAATTTTTATTCAATTGGTCAAATACCGGTCCGCCGTCTACAAATTTGTATATCTCGTCTGCTTTTTCAGCAGGATCTATATCTTTGAAATTTTCCGGATATAGAACTTTTCCTACAAAGTATGCGTTTGCAAGAGTTGTTTCGTGGTTTACAAACATTGCAGTGTGCGGGTTTACCGTGTAAATTTGATTGTTTTTAACAGCTGATAACTTGTTATATGTCGGATCATTTTTCAATTCTACAATTGCTCCTCCTTCCGCTGCGGAAAGAGTTGCCAAATCAACGAAAATGATATCTGGATCCCATTCCAAAATCTTTTCTTTTGAAACTTTTATATAACCTGTCTGAGACATTGCTGTTGTGCTTTCAGATGCAACGTTTCTTGCTTCTAAAACTTCAAACGGGTGGTACATCGGATCTGTTCCGTCCATTCCGTGAGAACCTCTGTACGAAACTCCTGCGATGTATACGGTTGGTTTTTTATCATCATCGATATTCGGAACTCTCGATTTCAAATCTTTTTCAATATCTCCGAAATACTTTATGACTTCTTCGCATCGTTTCTCTTTTTTAAATATTTTAGCAAGCATTCTTAAAGTGTCGTCTATCTTTTCTTTTTCAGTTACATAATTTCCCATGTGGTACATAACAACCGGAATTCCGGTTTTTTCCTGAATGTCGTCCGCATTTTGTCTTGATGCAAAACCGGTCGAAATAAACAAAACCTGAGCGTTTGATGCCAAAAGTTTTTCATTGTCTACCGAAGCACCTGATGAACCGATCGGGTCTTTTTTCAGAATTTCCGGCCTTGCCAATATGTAAGGCCTTGTTTCTCTTGCCCAAACGTGATCTTTACTGTCCAAGAAATCTACTATTGCCACTTTTTCCAAATCTATGTCCAAATATACAAAATATCTCATTGAACCCGAACCGCTAACGGCAATCCTCTCCGGATTTTCAGGAATCGATACGACTCGCCCGGCAGAGTCGGTAATTTCAATAAAATTCTCTTTTTCTTCAGGCGGCTCATCGATACAACCTGAAAATAAACAAAGAACGGAAACAAAAAAAACAGATAAGATAATAATATGTTTGTTGATTTTCATAAATAATTTCCTCTTTTTAAATACAAATGTTATGTATTCATACAACAGTTTATTTTTGTAACACTATAAAGGTTGTATAGTATATAATCATATCTGTTTATAATATTATAAAACAAGAATGAAAAGCGGTCGAAGAGGGAAAATGGAGAATATAGAAAAAAAGAAAGAGATAAAAAAAGAAAGAGATAAAAAAAGAAAAAATAAAAAAAGAGAAAAATATTATATTTTTCAATAAAAACGGGTCGCCCGTTTTTATTCATGCGGCGGCGCTTTTTTATGATTTTTTTCTCGGTCCTTTTTTTTATTTTTATAAAACTGTCGCCCGTTTTTTTTGTTTTGGGGATAAATTATGTTTTCACCGCTTGCTTTTCCCTTTTTTCAATTATAAGTTCAAGGTATGATTTTCTTTCGGATTTTTCTCTTTCGATTCCCAGAGTTTTTAAAAACTCAAAAATGCGGTTTGTTGCTTCCGTTATTTCTTTTTTGCTCGAGTCGTCTTCCAATCCGATTTCAATTTCCAAAAACTCGCCTATACCTTTGACGTTGTCGAAACACAAAGTCATATCTTCGTATTTGTGTATTTCTCTTGTTTTTTCAACAGTATCCGACAAAACGTAACCTAAAGATAAAAGAATTTGTGTCATGTTATATTTGTCAACGGGCGAATTAAATTCAGGTCTTGTTTTTGAAACGTCGTCCAACATATTTCCTTTATACGTTATTTCGCTTTCGTCGTTTATCGTTCTAATGCGGAGCGCTTCGTTCGTTTTTGCAAAATCTCTGTTCGGGTCGTTAAAATATTGATCATTCTGTATTTCCGTATTTATATATTGAATTTGTTTAAAATCGTTTTCTTTGTTTTTAAACAGTTCTTTAATTCGATCATGAGATGCATAAACTTTTACTTCAACTTCAATCATGACTGTTAATAGATTTTTATCAAATAAAAAGAATTCTTTTAAAAAGAATTCTTTTTCAAATAAACTTATATACTAATTTCAAATTACAAAAGTGCAACAAATGTCTCAAAACGAATTATTTATAAACGATCCGGCAGAATCGGAAATATTTAAAAAACTCAATATTTATTACGGGAAAATAAGTGACGGCGGTGATATAGACCTCTTGCTTTCTTTTTATTTTTTAGACAGAGACAATATCCCTTACGATGATTTTATAATTGCAAGACTCAAGTCGGGAAAAACGGTCGGTGTAATTTCAAACAAGGAAAACGAAGTTCATACAATTGCCGTTCATCCGTCTTATAAAAATAAAGGAATTGGAAAAATATTATTGTATTTAATGACGGATAAAATTAAAAAAAATTATCCTGATAAAAAAATAATATTTACAAAAACAACGTCACCGGATTTCTTTTTGAAATGCGGTTTTGTCAGTTGTAAAAACGATTTTAAAAAAGAATTTTGGAACGAATGCCGCACTTGCGACAAATTCGATATCTGCACACAAAAAGTACTTATTTATAAACTATAATTTTTTTTATATTTATAAACTATATTTTTTTTCAGAATTAAAGCATGTTATATTTCATATATGTTATATTTCATATTATTCATATAACACTATTCATATAACACGCTTTATATTCTTTTTGATAGATAGGTGGTACTTTTTTTATTTTATAGGATAGGAGGTATTTATTTTTATTTTTATAGGATAGGTGGTAATATATCGTTTTTTTTCTTACTTTTTTGTCTGATAACGAGATCAGTTTCAGAATATGTCGTTTGGTTCAAAGTATCCTTGCGGGTGTTGGCATGAAGGACATTTTTTGGGTGCTTCTGTGCCTTTATATACAAATCCGCATTTGAGACATCTCCATTCAATCGGTTCGTCTCTTTTGTACAATGTTCCGTCTTCGAGCCTTTTGAGAAGTTTTTGGAATCTGTCTCTGTGGTGTGCTTCTACTTTTCCTATTTGTCTGAAAAGAGTTGCAGTTTCTTTGTCACCTTCTTCTTCAGCTTCTTCCGCAAATTTGACATACATGACGGTTGCTTCGTATTCTTCACCGTCTATTGCGTCTTGAAGGTTTGCTTTTGTATCTCTTATCATTCCGAGTTTTCTGTACTGGTCTTTTGCATGTTGAACTTCATTTTCGGCGGTTTCTTCAAATATTTTTGCAATAAACATGTGCCCTTCTTCTCTGGCAACTTTTGCGTAATATACATATTTGTTTCTTGCTTGAGATTCACCTGCAAATCCTTCTTTTAAGTTTTGCTCTGTTTTCTTCATTTATATCAAACTCCAAACTTTAATGTTAATTTGTTTTTTTTAATTTTTTAATGATTTGTAAATCAAATTAATAATTAATCTTTAATAATTACTTTAATAATCAATTATTACTTTAATAATCAATTATTTGTAATTATTAGCAATTATTAATTTGTGATAAGATTGTGACAAATGACAGATTGTAGCAAATAACAAAATGACAGCTATCTGTTTATCTGTTGTAATAACAATTTGTTATAATAACAGTTACTTAAACAGTCACTTATTATATTTATAATTCACCTTGTTACAATTTGCCTTGTCATTTACATTTTTACAATTTTTACAATTTCCGTAAAATATTATCATGGTTTGTTCTATATTGAAATTGTCTATTTCAACATTTTCGTTAAAAAAGTCGGTAATATTGTCGTCAAAAACATCAAAAATTTCTCGACAACTTAAGCAATATGCGTGATGGTGGAAGCTCGTGTCGGCATCATAGTGTGCTTCGTTTCCGAAATCAAGTTTCAAAAGCTCTTCATCTTCAACCATTGTATTTAAGTTTCTGTAAACAGTTGAAAGGCTTATCATCGGCAGTTCTTTTGAAACTTCGGCATGGACGGCTTCCGCAGTTGGATGAGATTTTGTACTCTTCATATATTCCATAATTTTTATTTTTTGCACGGTTTGCCTTTTAATTTTCATGCTCTTCACCTTTTTGTATTTTGTTTTTTGTTTCCATATATTGTTGTTATTGAGAATTTAAATGTTGAGGAAATACTGAGAAATTTATACAGATAAATTATACTGAGAAATTAGAATGAATATTTAGAATAGGTTAATTAAAAGAATACCTTAGTAGAAATAATTATCAATTAATAATAGGATTACTATTATTTATACTTTTGTGATGTAGTCTATTAATTGTAGTCAATTACTTTATACTTAATTTAGTCAATTACTTTACTTTATGCAATAAATTACTGATTACTTTATACTGACAGAATCGATTCCTTTTGCGGCGACTATTTTTTCCATGGCCGCGCCGGATAATTTTTTATTTGTAATTATTGTAAGCTTCGGATTTTTAATCATATACGGGTCGTCCGATATTGCTTGTCTTATGCTGTATCCTTCATCGGCAATAATTCTTGAAACTTCCGCAATAATTCCTATGTCTTCTCCGAATTTTGGCGTAATTACAATTACTCCAAGCCCCAAAAGAGGGGCGGCGTCTCTTAAAAAAGCAACAGATTTTAAATTCTTAAAAAATAAAAAAAGTTCTTCGTCTTCCAATATACGCAATGCGGCAGCGTCAACCGCTCTTGGGTCAACTTCAGCCTCTTTTGCAATTTGAGTATGAGGAATTTTTATTGTTCCTGAGCATACTTTTCCTTCTTCGGATATTTGAAATCCTCTTTCAAAAATCAATTTCACAGCAGCTTCTTGTGCAGGATACGATTTGAATTTATTAATTAACTTATCCCACATTTTTTATTTCCTTTTATACAATTAAATATCGGCTCTGGCTCTTTAAATGCGTTCCGGAATCCACACCGATTACGCTTGCAATTTCAAGTCCTTCTCCACCGATATTTGAAAGCCTTGCATAGACTTCTTTTATCTCCATATATTTTTCATTTCTTGTTCCGTCTTCGTGCTGTATTTTTATAGATATTTCCGATTTTATAGGATTTCTTTTTATGCATTCATATACTAAATTTCCATATTGCTCCGCAATAATTTTCATCGAATCAAATATCAAATTATTATCTAACGCATCGTTTTCGTCTACAAGTATTTCAATTAATTCAAACGATTTTGCATTATTTTTAATATATTCTATAAACTTACTCGGAATTTTGCTAAGCTCTTCCGGTACTAAAATTGCCGCCATTTCTTTATTTTTGGTAATGTCTACATCGCCGTCAAAAATAGTAAAGTTTCCTCTTTCACAAATAATCTTATATTCTCTTTTTTTATTTTCAAACATCAATGCGAAATTATTTGAGTCGATATAATAGATATTTTGTATATTCGAATCGGAAACGTCCTCCATTTTTGCTTTCATTTCTTTTGTAAAGACACCCGTTCGTGTCATGTGGGGAAGTGTAAATTTTCCTAAAAGCTTGTTTACCGTAAGTTTTTCGTCATTAAAATATAAATTGTATGTATATTGAAGTCCGGAGACAGACTTTTTTAAAGTTCCCTTTGTGTTCATGTTGGAGTGCTCTATTACGTACTCGTTTCTTACTCCGTAAACGCTTGAAAATAAAAAAGGACTCAAGAGGTTTAAAACTTTTACTTTTGTTTCTTCCACTTCTCTATTTGTGTTAAGTTTTATTTCGTTTATTTGTGCATCCATATTAACTTGTAAATCAAGAGTCGACTCGGAAGAAATTTCTATCATTTTTTCAATAACAGGTACGATTGCATCAGTCTGGTAAGAGTTTTGTTTTTCTCTAAAAAAATCAAAAAGATCGTCTCTGAATTTTTTCATCTCATAAAGATTGGCGTTTAACTCATTAATTTTTTCTTTTTCTTCATCTTTTACTCCAATGATTTTATTTTCCAAAGGTATGACTTGCTCAAGACATTCGATATAATTTTTCAAGTCCTGTATCAAATCTCTTTGTATCGGAAGATGCACCCCGTCCTGATATGTATAAATCATAAAAGTGTCGACTCCTCAATATTTTTTATTTTTTCTGATTTATTCGGTAATAATTTTTATATTTGCAGGCATTTTAACAACGCTTCCGACTTTCAAACCGGCAATTTCCAGTATTCCCTGTTCGGCCGCAACATCTATAAGACGTTGAGTTATAACACCGTCAAATACTAACGAATTTACTTTTACATCTCCTCTTTTAAGACGGTTCGTTAAATCCCTTACAGGGATTTCTTCTAAAATTTCCTCATTGTTTCCTATCAAGCGTGCAGACATCGTGCCTTTTAACTCATCCAAATTCTTTTCAATAAACGATTTTTCAAAAATTCCTTCATCTACAATATCGTCGTCAGTTTCAGCATCGTACCCATCGTATTGTTCCATGTGTTTGCTGCGCAGTTCCGTTTCAAACTCTTGCTTATCTTGATATTGATTGTCTTGGTATTGTTTTTCTTGATATTGATTATTTTGGTATTGTTTTTCTTGATAGTGATTATTTTGGTATTGTTTTTCTTGATAGTGATTGTCTTTGAATTGTTTTTCTTGATATTGTTTTTCCGGGAATTGCTTATCTTGATATTGTTTGTCTCGGAATTGTTTACCTTGATACTGTTTTTGATATTGTTTTATTTCTTGCTCTTCGTATTGTATTTCTTTTTCGTATTGTTTTTGTTCTTGTTGCGTTGTTTGTGTCTGATTTTCGTTTCCCTGCTTTTTATCTTCCATACGACTTCGAAGATTCGCTTTTCTTATGTCCGGGATTCTTTTAGGAGATTTTTTCTCCATAAAACGCGATGCGATAGTCGCTTTATTTGAGCCGGGGGGTTGTTTTACGGTTCTTAACGGTCTTGTGTAAGAAATTCCGTTTCTTTCAGCATATTGTTCAACAGGCAATTTTCTTCTAAGCGCTTGTATTATTTCTTTTTGAACAAGGTCTTCAACAGCTTTTCCGTCAGGCGGCCGTGCAACAAAATCCACTTTCGCAACTTGCAAAAGCTCACGTATTATAAGCTCTCCGCCGCGGTCGCCGTCAGTAAATACGGTTACGTTTTTCTTCGTTTTGGTAAGTTCGGCAACTTCCGGCGGAACACTTGTTCCTCCAACACTAATCGTGTTCTTAATTCCGTATTTTAAAAGATTTATAATATCTGCGCGCCCCTCAACTACGATTAAGGAGTCCGCCGTATAGTTCGGTCCTGCAGGGATTTTTGTTTTTCCGTAAGTTGTAACTTCTTCAATTCTTACAGATTCTCTAACCAAATCCGCAATTTCCTGAGATTCAAGCAAATCATCGTCAAACATTGACGAATATATTGTTTTTGCACGCTCGATAATATTTGCCCGTTTCGATGCACGAACATCTTCTATTTTCGTTACTTCGACTTTTGCAAGGCAAGGCCCCACTCGTTCTATAGTTTCAAGAGATGCGGCCAAAACTGCAGTTCTTACTTTATCAAGTCCGGACGGTACAAATATATTTCCGCGTGTTTTTCCCGCTTTTGAAGTAGTCATTACTTCTATGCGACCTATCCTTCCCGTTTTCTGCAATTCTCTCAGGTCAAGGTCTGAACCCAAAAGTCCTTCCGTTTGACCGAATATGGCACCAACGATGTCCGGTCTTTCTATGACACCGTCAGCATTGATTTTAGTATGAATTATATATTTAGTTGTATCAGAACTTTGCATGGTTCTTTTCTCCAGCGGACAAAAGAGACACATTAAAAAAATGAAGATTGTTCAAACCAAACTTTGCAAATTCCGTTTATTTCGAATACTTCAACTGAAATTACGAATTCGGTCGTAACTAATCCGATTACGATTGATACGATGTTGTCGTAAATAATTGATTAAATTTTAACAGCCGTTAATTTATAACAATTAACCCGAAATTGTGCTGTATGCAGTTCAAATTACCCTATTAATGCTAAACGATTGTTATGTTTTTGTATAGTTTTTATGAATATTTCAAATTATTGTATTGTATCCGCGCTTATTATCTTTTCTATTTTTCTGTTTTTATTTTTTTTCAGTTTTTTAGTAAGGAATAAGTATAATGTATTACATTTTTAGTTAATGTTTTTTATTTAAACGGGTACTTAATAACTCGATTCGTTAATTCATTTCTAATTGTGATAATATGATTCTATAATTTTGATTTATGATTTTTTTAACCATTACGGCAATATGCGCAATTCGAAATAAATAGAGATTTCTTTATTTCCTAATGTGGGTCATCTGCTATCCTTTTAGTATGAATTTGTAATTTTTAATTAATAATTATATTTAATAATAATGATTTAATAATAATGATTTAATAATTGAATTGTAGTATATTTATAAATTGTAGTATATTTATATTATATACTTTGATAAATATGATAT
>JGI24707J26582_10002902_pt1 | contig 12676 bp, 8 predicted proteins | sample BioPla1DNA1_FD_26582 | JGI IMG/M metagenome (IMG submission 26582) | reverse complement strand
TTATTATAATAATAATATCGCGCAAAAACATCCATCGCCATGTGCTTTGTCTTTTTGCAAATGGGCTGGAATCAGTCTTAAAACAGGCACCAAAGGATATAATGAGGATGGTTTTTGTGCTACAACACATCGAATGTCCTATTGATATTGATTATTATCATGGGCTGATCAAAGGATGAAAGAGGAATTGGCATGAGATCCTACCGATTCAGGAATGAAAGAGTTTACCGTAGAAGAAGAGCATGGGTTATTTCGATTCTTGTGGCATTGATTGCGTGTGCAGTGTTCTTTGTTTTCTTCAGGGGTGATGATAACAGTAACAGCGCCCTTGTTACACCCACTCCCACATCCACACCTCCCGTGGCGACTGAATCTCCCTCACCCACATCCACACCGGAGCCTACACCAACCCCTACACCCGAGCCTGAAGGCACATATACAGAATCCCATGGCTTCCTTCCAGCCATCGGGTCACTTCCGCCCAGCGGCAGGATGGATGAGCTCAAAAAGATGGTAGAGGATTTTGTCAGCCAGCAATCCGGACGGTACGGCGTGACCTTCATAGACCTTGCCACCGGAGAGTCCTTTGGGGTTCAGGATAAGGAAGAGTATATCGCGGCCAGCTCAACCAAGCTGCCGATGGTTCTGCTCCTGTATATCAGGATGGAGGAGGGAGAAGTGAACCCTGACATGCTCCTTGAGTACAAACCTGAACATCTTGAATATGGGACGGGCATAATCCAGAACTCCCCTTACGGGACAGAATACACAGTCCTCAAAACGGCGGAACTTGCCATAAGAAAGAGCGACAATTGCGGCATAAATATGATCATCGAGCTTTTGGACATAGAGAACATCCGCCAGTACATGGTCGACCTTGGCGGCGTGGTATACTATGACAGGCGGCATCGTTCATGCCCCTATGATATTGCCCTCGCATCACAGGAACTCTACAGGCGGTATTTAAATAATCCTGAGGCCTATGAGAAGCTGATCGAGGACCTGGAGAACACCGACTGGCGTGACCGTATCGATGCTCTTCTGCCCGACCATGTTCCTGTGGCGCACAAGATCGGCACCCAGACACGTACCGTCAATGATGCGGGAATCGTATTTGCGTCCCATCCGTATGTCCTTTCGGTGATGACCGATAACGTGGACGTTGGAACAGCCTGCAAAAAGATAGCCGAACTGTCAAAGATGATCTATGACTTCGTTGAAGAATACGCTGCAGCCCCAGCCGAATAATAGTCAGGAGGAATACCATGTATCGCAGAAGAAGACGCAGGCTTAACAAGACAAGGTTTACCATGTTTATATTGCTGCTGACCCTTATCGCGGCTGCAGTCATATATTTATTCAAGGGCGGTCTTCCCTGGAACAGGGACGGGTCCACGGATAATATAAGTCCAACCCCTTCCGGTCAGGTCTATCAACCGGGGAGCAGTTCCGAACAACCCACCCCAACCCCTGAACCAACGCCCTGGCCTACCCCGGAGCCCATGCCCGAGGAGAGCACCGACACTGCGATCCTTAAGGTTTCCTGGCAAACACCGGCGGTTTTCGACGGACCCAACGCCTTTCCCGAATCGGCCTCTGTGACACCCGATGGAAGGATAAAGTATTGGGTGTTCCAGAATAACAAGCCAGTAACCGGGTATAAGCCTGACTACGAGATTTCCTTCGGCACTCCCGATCAGTACGCTGCTCTGGAAGGTATCACCGCTTTCAGGGGTAACCATTACCGCGATACAGCCTCCTGGGGAACCCGGGATGTGAGGGAAAAGAAACTGGAAATCGTATGGACTCATGATATGGGAGCCATCACGGCTCACGGCAGCTACTGGCCTGGAACGGGCTGGACAGGGCAGCCCCTCATCGTCCATTGGCCTGAAACAGAAAGAAACCTCATGAACATCAAGCCCGAGATGAAGGAAAAGGATCTGGTGGAGGTCATCTATCCGGCCATGGACGGCAACATCTATTTTCTGGATCTGGAAACCGGCAAGCCCACCAGGGACAAGATTGAGGTAGGCTTCCCCATGAAAGGAACCGGTATGGTGGATCCCAGAGGCTATCCCATACTCTATACGGGAATGGGGATCAATGAGAACAATGGTAAATTTACTGAGTTTAAATACAATATCTTCAGCCTGATCGACCAGAAGCCCATGTATTCCATTTTCGGACGTGATCCCATGGCCTTCAGGGAGTGGGGTGCTTTTGATGCATCTGCCCTGGTGGACGGAAAGACCGATACGTTCTTGGAAGTAGCCGAAAACGGTCTGATATACAAGGTGAAACTCAATACACGGTATGACCGTGAAGCGGGGACCATTGACATTTCACCGCAGCTTACCAAGTTCCGTTATGAGGATACAAAAAACCCCGAGCAGGGTATCGAAAACTCCCCCGCTTTCTATAAGAACTACATGTATTTCTGCGATAACGGCGGAACCTTCATGTGCCTTGACATCAACACCTTAAAGCCAGTCTGGATCTATGATGTGGGTGATGACACCGATACCACCACGGTGATCGAGGAAACACCCGAAGGCGTATTCCTGTACACGGCAAATGAGATCGACAAGAGAAGCCAGAACAACAGCAGCCCTACAGCGCCCTGCAATATACGCAAGTTCAACGCGCTGACTGGGGAACTGATCTGGCAGAAGGACTATGAATGCTACTATCAGTTTTATATCAACGGCGGTTCCCTTGGAACACCCATCATGGGAAAGAACGACATCTCCGACCTGATCATTTTCCCCATATGCTTTACCGGATCAACAATGGACGGCAAACTGGTAGCACTGGACAAGAAGACTGGCGAAGAGGTATGGGCGAGAAATCTTGCGGCCTACAGCTGGAGCTCCCCTGTGGCCTTTCAGGCAAATGACGGTAAGACCTACGCTGTGTTCTGCGACTATAACGGCGACCTGCATCTTTTTGATCCGAGAACCGGAAAGGATCTGGATGTCATAAGCCTTGGGAGGAATATAGAATCCTCTCCGGCAGTTTACAATGATATGATCGTTGTTGGCTCATACACACCGAAAATATACGGAGTCCGAATAAAGTAAAGAAGTTGTCAAGCCCCCATCGCCTTGACAGTTCAGGAGGGTTTATAATGAATCGAAGAGAACGCAGAAGCGGAAACTATAAAATTTTGGTTACAGTGCTCGTGGTGAGCCTGGTGGTGCTTATTGCTCTATTGGTTTTCCAGGACAGGCTGCCTTGGGTAGAAAACGGTAATGCCAGCGTTTCGCCCACACCGGAGGCGCCTTCTAAAATCCCGCAGACACCGGCACCAACCCCTACGCCAACCCCTACTCCTGAGCCCACACCCACACCCGAGGTGACAGACCCGGAGGCTCTGCTTCTGGATTGGCAGGATCCCCCCTCCTTTGTGAGCAGAACCGAGGGCAACAACCATGCTGTCATCAAGAAATATGCCGATGGTGCCACCATCCAGTACCAGGTTCTCCAAAACGGGAAGCCCGTGGCATATGTTCCGGACTATACCCTTGCCTTCGCATCGGACAGGGCCTATTCTCAGGTGGAAGGCATTACAGCTTTTCGTGGTAATAACTACAGGAATTCCGCCTCCTACGGGACAGCCGATGTGGTGGAGAAGAAGCTTGAAATCGTATGGAGCCAGGATACAGGCGCAATAGTAGCCGCCAACAGCTTCTGGCCAGGTTCAGGCTGGACGGGGCAGCCACTTTTGGTTCATTGGCCCGAGGATGTCAAAAACCTCATGAACATATATCCTGAGATGAAGAACAAGGATTTGGTGGAAGTGATCTACCCGATCNTGGACGGCAATATCTATTTCTTGGATCTTGAAACAGGCCAACCCACCCGTGAAAAGATAAGAATCGGCTACCCTATAAAAGGTACCGGTATGATTGACCCCAGAGGGTATCCTTTGCTCTACACCGGTATGGGTATACGGGAAAACAACGGTCAGTTCACCCAGTTCAAGTTCCGGGTTATCAACCTCATAGACCAGACCGAAATCTTTACCTTTCCGGGCAACGATCCCAATGCATACCGTAACTGGGGAGCCATGGATTCATCGCCCATGCTGAACTGGCAGACCGATACCCTTATCCAGCCCATGGAAAATGGAATGATCAATAAGATTAGAATGAATACCAGCTTCAACCCTGCCTCCGGCACCATTTCTGTAAACCCGGAGATAACCCAGTACCGATATAAGTCCTCATACGGTCCCAACAGTTCGGATCAGGGGATTGAAAGCTCAGCGGCATTTTATCGGAACCTTATGTATGTCTCCGATAACGGCGGAACCATCCAGTGCCTGGACATCAATTCTCTGGAACCGGTATGGATCTTCGATGCCGAGGATGACACCGACAGCACCATGGTCATTGAGGAAGAGGAAGATGGTGTGTTCATCTACACCGCCAATGAGGTGGATAAGCGCTGTGCCAATACCAACAGGACTACTGCCCCTGCCAGTATAAGAAAGNTCAACGCCCTGACAGGGGAACTGGTCTGGCAGAAGGATTACACCTGTTACTACCGTTATTATATTAACGGCGGCGTACTGTCAACGCCCATTATTGGAAAGAACGATATAGACAATCTGGTCATATACCCCATATGCTTTACCGGATCATCAATGGACGGTAAGCTGGTGGCCCTGGACAAGAAGACCGGTGAAGAGGTATGGGTTCGGGATCTGTCGGTCTATAGCTGGAGCTCGCCGGTTGACTTTATGAGTTCTGACGGCAAGACCTATGTCCTGTTCTGTGATGCCAACGGTGATATGCATCTCATTGACCCGAAAACCGGAGAGGATCTTGATGTGGTATCACTGGGAGCAAATATCGAATCCTCGCCGGCTGTTTACGGCAATATGGCCGTGGTGGGTTCCTACGCTCAGAAGATATTCGGCGTACGCATTAAATAATGCAGGGAACAGTAGTATGTCATTGCGAGGAGGCAAAGCCGACGAAGCAATCTCGTAGATCGCCGCGCTCAGCCGCGCTTCGCTCGCAATGACAGTCTGGATGTGGGATGCGGGAAGTGAGATGTGAGATGCATGAAGGGATCCCGTAAAACAAGGGCACATTGCGATAAAGGCGTTAAAACACCTGTGTGAATGAGATAAAGTCTGTGTTACCGTTTAAGCGCTTCATCGGCTAAAAGAAGCCCGATATATCTTGCCTTTTTCCANACCAATACATCAAACTTCGTATCATCATGGGGCACATCGGAGCCGTCGCTCGGGGTTAACTCAATGCAGAAGGACGGTCTTAAGAACTCCTGCCTGAACCAGTTCTCAAATCCGGCACCATAAACTGACGGCTCTTCAGACACGGGCATCAGATCATACCCGGTCAGCTTTCCAATGCGCCGGGCAATGGCCTTTGCTCCGCTGATCTCATTCACTGTACCGCTGTCAGCCCAGTAAATCACTTCTCCCTTGGTGTGGAAGGATGCTGACAATACAAACTCATGGGAATGGGAAAGGGTCATCATGGCCTGGACCTCGGGTTCGGTGGCACTGGCAGTCCCCTTGTAGTTTTCAGAGGCCGGCCTCCCCACATCATCAAGTTTCTCCTCCCAACAGGCGGGATACTGCCTGTTCAGATCCACTCCGTTGATATTGGCCTTCCATGCCCGGTAGCCCGATCCCACCATGGCCATTGTTTCAACCTCTTCCCGGCGATCCGCCGTCTTTAGCCCGTTATTGACCAGATTGACCCCGTCGGGATTCACCATGGGAACCACAACCAACGTCACCCTGTTCAGAAGCTCTCCCGGGTCATAACCCCCTAAGAGCTGCCCTTTGGAAGCCTTTTCGGCATAGGTTTCCACCATCTTCATCAAAAAGCTGCTGGTTATATACTCCCTGGCATGATGTGCCCCACAAAGCAGGATCTTCCTGTCCCCTTTTCCCAGGCTGATCACCAGAAGATCCCTGCCCTCAACCGACATTCCCGCTGAAGAAAGTGTGATCAGTTGCGGATAAGCTTCCCTGAGCTTCTGTGCCTCTTCCATCATCTGATCCCATGTATAAGGTGTGTAGGGACTGACAATTGCGGAAGGAGACAGCTCTTCTGAAGGGACAGGATCTGGCGAAGGTGTGGTATAGGGCTTCTTCTCTGGTACCTGCGAAGGCTCATCCCCCACTTCCTCAGGCTGATTGCCAGGTGCCACCGTATTCTCACCTGGCTCAGGCCTGATTGACGGAACCTCCTCAGGTAACCCGCTTTCAACGGGGGGCGCTGATTCATGAGGGGACGCTGCAATTTCCTCAGAAGTCTGATTGGCGGAAGAATCATTCATATACCGATGCATACAGGAAGAGAACAGGCCTGCCATTGTCGCCAGCATGACAATGCATAGGACAATGCACGCCTGTTCTCTCGCAGCTTTGATGAGGTTATTTCTTAATCTATACATATGCCTTATGAAATGTCCATTATGTCAAAATCAAAGGAAGTATTCCACGCCGGCTTCAAAGATCCTCTGATCCTTTTCGCCCGGAACATTTATGAAGGTGTGGTGAGCATAACGCTCATCATGGCCCATTTTACCAAATATACGGCCGTCCCTGCTGGTTATGCCTTCTATTGCCATAACCGAGCCATTGGGATTATAGGGCGCTTCCATGGTGGGGTTTCCATCCGGATCCACATATTGAGTGGCGATCTGCCCATTAAGCTCTAGCTCTCTCAGGAGCTGGTCACTGGCAACAAAACGTCCTTCACCGTGGGATACTGCAACAGTACATATTTGTCCAACCCCGGTTTTCGCCAGCCAGGGAGAAAGATTGGAAGCCACCCTCGTAGTCGCCAGACGTGATACATGGCGGCCAATGGTATTTAAAGTTAATGTGGGACTGTTTTCATCCTGATCCCTGATCTCACCATAGGGTAGAAGCCCCAGCTTTACAAGGGCCTGAAAACCACTTGAGATGCCAAGAATCAGCCCATCCCGCTTTTTGATCAGATCCATGATGGCTTCTGCAAGCAAGGGGTTTTTAAATACTGTGGCTATGAATTTCCCTGAGCCCTCAGGGCCGTCCCCTGCATTGAATCCACCCGGTATCATCATGATCTGGCACTCATCTATCCTTTTCTTCATTTCCTCAACAGATGCGTCCACATCTCTTGCTGTCAGGTTCTTCATAACAAAAAGATCCACCAGGGCGTTGGCCTCTTCAAACTTCCTTTTCACATCATATTCGTAGATTGTGCCGGGGAATACAGGTATGAAGACTCTCGGCCTGGTAACGGGTGCCTTACTTGGATTATCGGCACGAGCCCTGTCCTTGAAAGCATAAGCCGGTACCTTCCCGGTATCTTCATCTGTCTTAGTGGGGAATATGGGTTCGAGGGTTTCCTGCCAGGCTTCCAGCATCTCTTCCAGTGACAGTCTGTTGCCATTGAACAGGATGGCAGGCTCAACAATGGTCTCCCCAATTACCTCGTAATCCAGACCACTGAAGGCTTCTTCCGGATCCACCCAATCCGAAATCTCCAGAAGGATGGAGCCATAATCCAATCCAAACAGTTTTTCAAAGGGCATTTCCTTCAGCCGGGCACCAATGTGATTTCCAAATGCCATTTTTGAGACGGTTTCTGCCAGCCCGCCAAACTTAAGGGCAGAGGCTGCAAGAATACCGCCTTCCTTCGCCAGGGAAGCAATAGCAGAATAAGCTTTGTCTGCCTGTTCAAGATCCGGCAGGTTCAGTTCATCCCTGCCCACTGACACCAGTACAAGGCGGCTGCCCGGATGCTTGAACTCCTGGGAGATAATTGTCTTAACATCAGTAGGCGCAAGAGCAAAGGACACCAGTGTGGGCGGTACATGTCGGTCCATAAAGGTTCCGGACATGCTGTCCTTTCCTCCTATTGCTGCCACCTTCAAGGACAACTGGGCATGGAGGGCACCCAATAGCGCACTGAAAGGCTTTCCCCAACGACGGGGATCTTTGCCCAGCTTCTCAAAGTATTCCTGTAGCGTGAGGCGGGCGTTTCTGTAATCCCCGCCCATGGCTGTCAGACGGGCCAAAGATTCCAGAATGGCATATATGGCACCATGGAATGGACTCCATTTTGATATATGGGGGTTGTAGCCATAGGTCATCAGGGTTCCTGTGGTGGTGTCGCCGTTTTGGACAGGCAGCTTGGCAGCCATTCCATCCGTGGGGGTGAGTTGATACTTTCCTCCAAGGGGCATGAGCACCGTTCCGGCGCCAATTGTGCTGTCAAAACGCTCCACCAGACCCTTCTGGCTGCATACATTCAGCCTCTTCAGGTTTTCCAGCCAGGCAGCAGCCGGGTCATGCCTCAGGGCTTCTATCTCTTCGGGAAGCCGGGCAAACGGGCTGTCCTGATTATCAGCATCGGATACCTGAACCGATGCCTTCTGCCTGGCTCCATTTGTATTTATGAAATCGCGGCTGAGGTCAACAATGGTCTGGCCTCTCCAACTCATTCTCAGNCTGTTGNANTCNGTTACAACAGCCACCTTAGTAGCTTCAAGGTTTTCTTCATGAGCCTCTTTTATGAATGTATCCGCATCCTCAGCCGANACCACAACGGCCATGCGTTCCTGGGACTCAGATATGGCAAGTTCGGTACCATCAAGACCCTCATATTTTTTCGGAACAGCATCCAGGTTTATATCCAGACCATCGGCCAGTTCTCCTATCGCAACCGAGACGCCTCCCGCACCAAAGTCATTGCACCGTTTTATCATTCTGCTGACTTCAGGTTTTCGGAAGAGCCTCAGAATTTTTCTCTCGGTAGACGGGTCACCTTTTTGCACTTCGGCTCCGCAGGCGGTCAGTGATTCCTCGGTATGCTCCTTAGACGAACCAGTGGCGCCACCGCAGCCGTCACGCCCGGTGCGTCCACCCACCAGGATAACTATATCGCCTGCTTCAGGCTTCATTCTAACAACACTGCTCCTGGGCGCCGCTGCCACAAGGGCTCCAATCTCCATTCGTTTGGCTACATAATCATCATGGTATATTTCTGTCACATACCCCGCAGGCACTCCTATCTGGTTGCCATAAGAGCTGTATCCGTTGGCTGCAGTGTTAGTGATAACCCTTTGAGGAAGCTTGCCGGGCAAAGTATCGGCAATGGGAGTCCGGGGATCACCGCTTCCCGTCACCCTCATGGCCTGATAAACATAGGATCTGCCCGACAGGGGATCGCGTATGGCTCCTCCCAGGCAGGTAGCAGCACCACCAAAGGGCTCTATCTCTGTGGGGTGGTTATGGGTCTCATTTTTAAACATGATGAGCCAGTCTTCNAGGCGACCGTCAATTTCAGCCTGCACCATAATGCTGCACGCATTGATCTCTTCCGACTCGTCCAGATTGTCCAGATCACCTGTTTTTCTCAGGTGTTTCATGGCCAGAGTGGCCATATCCATGAGACAGANCGGTTTACTCTCATCCCTTCCAAGGTCTTCTCTCTTCTTCAAGTATTGCTCATAGACCGATTTGATCTTTTGGGAAACAGGGCCGGTATCAAAGCCAACTGATTCAATCTCGGTCAAAAAAGTAGTATGCCGGCAATGATCCGACCAATAGGTGTCCAGCATTCTCAGTTCGGTTACAGTTGGATCCCGTTTCTCTGTCTCCTTAAAATAGATTTGACAGAGCTTAAGATCTTCAAATGTCATGGCGAATCCCATATCATCCAGCAATTGATTCAGTTGGGCATCTGTCATATCCGAAAACCCGGTGACTCCAGGCACGTCCTGAGGCACGGGATGAACGGTTTCAAGCGTCTCCGGCTTATCAAGCGATGCCTCCCGGGTCTCAACAGGATTGATCAAATAACCTTTGATGGTATGGAAATCTTCTTCAGTCAGATCCCCCTTCAGAAGGATTATTCTCGCCACCCGAATACTTGGGCGTTCTCCGTGGGTCATTATCTGGATGCACTGGGCGGCTGAATCTGCCCTCTGGTCATACTGCCCCGGCAGGAACTCAACCGCTATAATCCTTTCATCCTCTTCGGTCTCAATAACCTCATCATAGACCCTGTCAACAGGGGGTTCTGAAAAAGCAACGGTCTTGGCTTTCTCGAAATCCTCATCAGCGATGCCTTCGCAGTCAAAACGCAGAAGAATCCTGACTCCCTTAAGTCTCTTTATCAGGAGATTATCCCTGATATCTCCTAGCAGTTTTCGAGCTTCAACATCAAATCCGGGTTTCTTTTCAACAAAAATTCTTTTGACAGCCATTGTTTTACCTCTAAAGATCAGATTTACGTCAAACTTCCTGTTTGACTCTCTTATTATAAAGGATAGATCTACGATTTTAAAGCAGTAAATCCGGATATTTTATCCATAAAAAAACCATATTTAATTGGTCAGTGTTCCAATAAACCTACAAGGAATGATATGATATCAGCCATCTACGGGATCTTTCACGGAAACATCCACATAAAGCAGGATTCTCAGAGAAAAAGTGCCCTTCTCTATTGTTATCTTCATATTGCCCCCGTATTGTTCCACTGTCCTCTCTATGCTCTGAAGCCCCAATCCATGGAACTGGGGAGAGGGTTTCCATGTTATAAACTGTTTTCCCCGCCTTTGAGGCTCCTCTTCAAAAGTATTGACAAGTTCCATAACCAGATAGCCGTTTTTATACGTCAGGCTAAGAGAGATACTTTTTTCAATCTCCGGGTTCTTTATCCGGCTGCAGGCTTCAATAGCATTATCCAGAGAGTTTCCAAGAATGGAGCAGATATCCGCCGGCGGGATCTCAAGCCGTGCCGGCAGGATCAGTTCCATGTCAAATTGGATTCCGTTTTGCATGGCGATGGACTGCTTGTTGCTTAAAAGGGCATCAATCACCGGATTTTCCGTATCCAAAACATTTGCCCTATCCTCATAACAGGACAGATTCCTGATATATTCCCCAAGGGATTCCATGTCACCCTTATCATACAGAATCCTCATACACTGGACATGATTCTTGAAGTCGTGCCATATCTCACGGATATGCCCCCTGCTTTCAGCCAGCTGCTCGTAATGCTCCAACTGCAGATTCAATTGCTTTTCCATGAGTATATATCGGTATTCCTTGTTCACCTGCCTCATGAAACCCTCAAACACAGTAAAAATCATTACATTAACATACATCAGGCACATAAGGCCAATAATGGGCAAGTTCACATCTTCCTTCCCGGGATGCAAGATAAGATCCAGTATTACATAGGTGAGTACCAGGCTGATGACCGGCACAACCAGTATCATCAGATGATAGCTGGTCTTGATGCTGCCCACAAAAGACCTTCTGAAATAGGTCACCACCTTGACGGCTATCAGCACCAGCAAGTTTTTAGCAAAAATAATGATGAGCTTGACCCAGGGATTGGTATTGACTTCATTGATCTCAACACTGGTGGCCGATACCATCAGTATGGTAGTTATCAGTTCCAAGAGCGCCATGAACGCCACTACGAGAAGGGGAGAGAATAACCTGGTCATAAGGCCGCCCGAATAGAGTGAAAAGCAGATAAAGACAGCAACAAGCGTTGAACTTATAAGCATTACATACTGCGTGTTATAGAACCATATCCCTACAAAAAACTGGACGGCAAAAGCAGTGACAAGTACAAAAATCTCTCTTATCCCGGGTGTGTCCTTTTTGATAAGAAAACCATTGAAAAAAACAAAAAACAGAATGATCTCAAACAAGGACGTACCGGCCTCTGCTAATATCCATACAAAGTCTTTCATCATAAAGAACTCCTTGCCAGGTAATCGGTATAAAAGTCGAATACGGCCTTGTAACGGCGCACACTGACAGGCAACTGCTGGCCATTTTTGAGCGTAAGCCATGTTCGGCTAATCTGCTTGATATATTGGGGATTGACCAGGTAACTTTTGTGGGTTCGGATAAAATCATATTTTAAGAGCTTTTCTTCCTCATCCTTGATGCCGGCATAAAAAAAATAATCACCGTCTGTGGAGCATAGTCTTATCCGGCGGGAGAGGCTTTCCAAATACATAATGCTGCCAACACTGAGCTTTATGACACCTTCGGTCTTGCTGCTGAAAGAGTATTCGGCACATTTGGCAGAAAAGCGTTCATCAACAGCCTTCATGAACACATTTCTGAATTGTTTCAGAGTCACAGGCTTGATCAGATACCAAAAGGGTTTGTATTCAAAGGATTTCAGAACATAATGTGACAGGGATGTGACAAATATGATGATAACCTTGTTATCAATCATCCGGATCTGTCGAGCCGTCTCAAAACCATTGAGCTGTCCCATCTTTAAATCAAGAAATACGATATCAAAGGGTTTGTTGCAACGATAGAACTCTAATAGCTTCTCGCCGGAAGACATGCATTCCATATCAACCTGTCCGTCATGGTCGATATAAGGCAAGCATTCTCTGCAATATGTGGCCATGAGCTTAAGGAAAGCCCGGTCATCATCGCAAAACCCTATTCGCATATTTCCCCCGCAAAATCTCACATTGTTCTATAAATTATGGTATGTGTCCATTTATTATATCAAAATTGGTATATTTTTTTCAACTTAACACAAGCTTATGATGGTGTCAACTTTTTGTAGGATATTTTTTTTAACCACTCAATTTTGGTCCTTAGAATTCAAACGCCCCGTTCTGCATCCCTTTTAAGCACCAGAACATA
>JGI24707J26582_10002899_pt1 | contig 12683 bp, 14 predicted proteins | sample BioPla1DNA1_FD_26582 | JGI IMG/M metagenome (IMG submission 26582) | reverse complement strand
AAAAAAAAGCCACCTAATGCCAATCACAGCACTAGGTAGCCTTTGTTCATCGATTATTTAGATTCTGAAGTTGAAGTAGAAGATTCTTTTGTTTCTTCTTTACTTGAACTTGATGATTCTTTTGTTTCTGATTTTGAAGATTTAGTCTTTGATGATGAACTTGTCTTCGTTGCATCAATGTAAGTAGATAATACATCNGCGAAAGTNTNATCTTTAATCTTCACATTGGCTTTCTTCAATTCTTCACCAATTGTTTTTGTCACNAAGGTAGAATCATTTAATTTATTATCAGTAGCAATCTTCTTCAAAGTCTTTTTGTATTTATCCATGTCGTTGCCTTTTGCTTGGGTTTTCACCATTTTAACGACATAGTAAGAAGTTTGATAAGTAGATGCATCAGTTACAGCGATTGGTTCAGCTGAAATTTCGCCATCTTTTAACGCAAAGGCAGCTGATTTCACTTCTGTAGGTACATCTGAACTTGTAGAATCAAATTTCACATCTTTGCCTTTATTGCTTGTTGCGATTGATTTTTCTTTCGCAATTTTTGCAAAGTCTGCGCCCTCTTTCTTNGCTTCTTCAATCACTTGTTTCGCTTCATCTTCACTTGAAACTTGGATGAATTGTGCAGTGACTTCTGGATGGAATGAATCCCAAGCAGTCTTATAATCTGCATCGGTTAATTTTACATGTGCTTTCAAACCAGCATCTAAAGCTAATTGTTGACGGATGGTTTTCTTGAAGCTTTCTTTTGTATAGCCAGCAGCTTTTAATTGAGATTCAAAGCTATCACCATATTGTTTNGCTTGNTCTTTGTATTTTGCATCGACTTGTTTATCGGTTACTTTATCGCCATATGTTTTGTCAAATACATCATAAATAATCATGCTACGAACCACGCTTTGGCTAGTAGAATTTGATTTAATTTCATTGTAGAAATCTTGAACAGTAATGGTTTGGCCTTTCATTGAGGCGATAGTTTGATCAGAGTCTTTGGAACAAGCTGCTAAACCTAAAACAGAAACAGCCGCCAAAGTAGCTAATAATGCTTTTTTCTTCATAACTAAATTAACACTCCTAAATTCTTTTTCGAGTTCACAAGTTTTACTATACCACAAATCCACCAAAATAATAGACTTTTAAAAACATATTTCATAAAAATTTCAAAAATAAACTTTTCTTAATGATTAGTTTAAGTTTGGTACATAAAAACTACGATTATCCATACCAAAAATGCGGTCCGTGTATTCACCTGGTGTTGTTTGACGAATCGAAGTTAGCATCATTTGCATCGAAGCATCAATATTATCAATTTGATGTAAAATTTCGGCCTCCATAATTCTTGGACGCACTGGAGAACCATATTCTAATAACCCGTGATGACTTAAAACCATATGCCGTAAAAGGACAATCTCTTCTTTATTTGGATCTAGTTTTAATTCCATACATGCTTGGGTGATTTCTTCATCGATTAAGACTAAATGCCCGATCAAATTACCAGCCACCGTATATTCTGTCGTCATCGCTCCACTTAATTCCAATACTTTACCTAAATCATGCAAAATAATTCCGGCATATAGCAGTGAAGCATTTAATTCAGGATAAATATCAACGAGGGAATGCCCAATTTTTAGCATCGTTACGGTATGATAAGCGAGTCCGCCTGAAAAGGCATGATGATTTTTCTTCGCAGCTGGAAATTCAAAGAAAGCTTTCTTATACTTACTTAAAAGATGGCGGACAATTCGATTCCAACTTGGATTTAAAATTTCAAAAATCGTTTTACCGACGTAATCTTCCATTGCCTCCCTTTTCATCGGAGCGCGTTCCATATAAAGATTAGGATCACTTGGCTCTTCTAACTTAGCTAAGCGTAAATGTAAAATTTTCACCTGAGGATTGCCATTATAGATTTCGCGCTTGCCGTTTAAAAAGACCACTCTGCCTGCTTCAAAACGGCTAATTTCTTCTTCAGAGGCATCCCAAAACTTGCCATCAATCGTGCCAGATGTATCTTGGAACGTAAAAGCAATAAATTTCTTGCCATTTTTCGCCATCCGTACATCGGCATTTTTAATCAAAGCAAAGAGTTGCATTTCTTCATCGACTTGATATTCTTTGATTTTTTTCATCTGCACATTCCTTCTTTCTTAAGATAATGGTTTGACTACTTGCTTGAGTTCTTGATAATAGCTTACCATTTCTCGGTCTGAAGATAAACAAATCACTTGATAATCTTTCGCAAATGCTGCTAAAAGTTGGGCTAAAGACCGTTTGCGCTGACTATCATAATGTAGCCACCCGTCGTCAATCACCACTGGACTAATACTTTTTTGCTGCATCGCTAAATAAGCAAATCGCAAGGCCATAATCAATTGGTCTTTAGTCCCGGTAGAAAGCTGATAAATAGACTGTTGGTTGACAAATAACTCATTTGCTTTCATCTGAATTTTATCATAACGTTGATTGGTTAAGATTTGCATAAAATGCCCTGCCTGTTCGAACAAATAAGGAAGCTGTGATTCAGAAAGTTGATCAGCCATGAATTGAAGTTGCTTTTCAATGACAAAGTGCACACTCCATTCATAGATTAGTTCTTGAATTTCCGACTTTAATTGCGCTTCTTTTTGATAGAGTTCTGGCAAGGTTAAGTCGTTCATCTGTTGAGCAACACTGACTTCAATTTGTTTGATTTGCGTCAAATTTTGATCCTTTTGCACTTGTAGCTGTGTTTCTTGACTTAAAATTTCTTGTTCTTGACTTGCTAACTGCGCTTTTGTCATAGCATCTGGGTACAATCCTTTTAACATTTGCGCTAATTCTGTTTTGCGTTTTACTTGGCTTGCTCGTTCTTGCATTTGTCGAAACCATAACGGTAGATCAGATACCTGTTGGATTTGATATTTAGCCAATAAAGTCTGATTTTGTTTTAGCAAATCTTGCTGCGCTTGTCGTTTTTGACTGATTTGTTCCATGATTTGCGTCACTGGATGAGACGCACGTGCTATTTTTTCTTTCTGCATTTCTTCTTTAAATTGACGGATTTGTCCTAACTGTTCTGCTATCGTCAAATGAGCAATTGGTAACCACTCATATAAAAAGTCCGCTGTTTTCCGAAATTGGGCCATATTTTGATTCAGTTGCGCCAATTTAGCATTTAACATTTGTCGCTGTTGCTGCGCGTTTTTGCTTATCTGAGCGGCCTGATCACGCTTGGCTAACTCTTGAATGAAAGAAACATGATCCAAATGCTGTAAATCGAGCGGTAATTGACTGCGTAGCGCTTGGAACTTCTCTTGCATTGTCCCTTGTTCTTCCAAAAGATTTTGATAGGCTTGATTTTTCTCATCTAAATCTTGTAAATAAAGGCGCCACTGCTGCTTGATTGGTTCACTATCTAAAGCACGGTAAACCCGTACATAAAGAAGTCCTACCAATAAAATCGTCAATACAAAGACTAAGCCACCAAATAAAGGCGAGAATTTCATAAGCAATAAACTAAGCAATCCCCCCACTATTCCCGTAATGATCAATGGTTTAGGACTGGTTGTCGCTTTTGTTTGGGCAAAGAGTTCAGGATGTTGCTGCTCAAACTGATTTAATTTTGCTTCAGCGACTTGTTGGGTGTGTTGCGCATGCGTAAGTTGGCTCGTCAAGGTTGCTAGCTGCGTCTGGATTTGCGTATACTGAGCAACAAATTCTTGCGAGACTGTTTCCTGTTCTTGTGTGTTATCAGGAAGTTGCGCTAATTGCTGCGTGATTTGTTTATGCGCCTGAATATCTTGATAAAGCGTCCCTTCACTTTGCAATAATTGACTGATTTGTTCTTCATGATCTAAATAAAATAAATAGCGTTTAGATAATTGCTTTTGCTCAAGTTGTGACAATCGACTTTCCAAGACTTGAATATCTTGACTCAACTGTTGACTTTGCTGCATAAATTGCTGTAACACTTGGACATCTGCAGCATCAGCTAACTGTAAATCCTTTTGCTGCAAAGATTGGTATTCTTCAAACAAGGCGAAATGTGTTTGCTGTTGTTTGATTTTTTGGGCTTGTTTTTGTACAGACAGCCATTGTTTTTGTAAATCTTTTTGCGCATTTTTCAACGATTGTAGCTGCTGAGACTGGGCGGCTAACTCTTTTTGCTTCTCAGCTAAAGTATAAATGTTTGCCTGCAACGCTTGATACTCCGCCAGTTTTTGGTTCAATGGCAAGACCCGGCCTCTTGAAGTAAAGATTTTATTCCGCTCTTTTTCTTCTTGTTCGGCCTGTAGAAATAATTGCTGACTACCAGTAATGCCCAATGATAACAAAGCAGACTGCAAATGCTTTTCATCTAATTGGGTGATTTGCTGCAACTGTTCTTGATCAAACGTAAAGACTTGTTCAAATAATTGACTATCTAAAGGGGCTAAACGCTTTTGTAGATAACTTTCGGGAAAAATTTCATCTCCGATAATTACCGTTGCTTTGCCTTTATTGAGGTGTTTCATCCGCTCAATCCGCAAAACTTCGCCATCGATTTCAATTTCCAACGCGCCCCCATAATAGGCGTGGTCGGTCTCATAATCGCGCTTTCTTTTCTGTTTTTTAGGAAAGCCAAATAACATCGCCTTGATGAAATGATAAAGGGTAGATTTTCCAGTTTCATTTGCGCCAAAAATTAACTGATTCCCCGCTGTAAAGTCAAAGCTAAACTGACGATATTTACCAAATTCCGTAATTTCTGCTTTTAATAGTTTCATCTGTTATTCCTTTTCTTCTGCTCCATAACCTAAATTTTCTTGTGCCTGTCTCATTACTTCTGGAATCAATTCTTCTAAAAAAATAAAACCAATAAGCCCATTTTTCGCTAATTCCTCCGTTAACTGTTTCGCCAAGACTTCTGAGGCAAATGCTTGACTTGAAAGCATAGAAGGCAAAATAGCAGGACTCGTCTTTTGTTCTTCATGGTCGATTACTATTTCATAAACAAAGACATCTTTTTGGGCACGCTGTAATTGCGCATTTAAATAATCTAGTATTTCCAAGCGAGTGGCAGCTGAATATTCTAGTAACTGTTGCTCTGATAAATGCTGCCAATGAAGTTGATAAAAGCCTGGTGATACTGCTGAAAATTTTGCCATTAAATCAGCCAACACTTGGGTACGTTGACTTTGAACAGGCATATGATAATCCACTTGACCAAAACGAAGACTCGCAACATGAGCGGGCGTGAAATGACAACTTTGAGGCGTTAATTCGACTAACATCACACCTGTAGCTACTTCTTTTTTCGTATGTCCTTGTGGCGTACCTGGATACACGATGGCCGGCTGCTCATTTAAAATCGTCGGTACATGAATATGCCCCAATGCCCAATAATCATAGCCCTTACTTACTAGTTCCGAAATTTGAAAAGGTGCATATTTGCCTGCCTGTTGCCCGTGATAAAGGCCAATATGATAATCACAATCCACCGCTTTATACGGAAACTCGACATCCTTTCTTGCTTCAATCCACGGCTGACAATAACTAAAGCCACTAAAAGCCACACGTTCATTTGACTTAGTTGTCAACGTCAGTGTCGAGACTGCTTCTTCGGTAAATAAATGAACATTTTCCGGAAATTCAAACCAATAACGCTGCGGGGTGTAATAATCATGATTGCCAAAACACATTACTACCTCAATTCCTTCTTTTTCAAGTCGTTGCAACGCTTGACAAAAAATATTTTGAATATACAAACTTGGCTGATTCTGATGGAACGTATCTCCTGCTAAAAGGACAAAATCCACTTGCTTTTCAATCGCTAAATCAACTATTCTTTGCCACACTTCTTGATTTACTGTAAGTAACGATTGCTGCCATTTGCTCAATTGTGGCATCCCTTCAAAGCTACGATCCAAATGCAAATCCGCACAATGTAAAAAACGAACCATTCTTCTTTTTCCTTCAATTTTTTCTTTCATTGTACCATTAATAATAGCAAAAGTCACATTTTAAACGAAAATTTGTTCGCTATTTTAGATACAAAAAAACATATCTCTACTGCATCTTTAAACAGCAAAGATATGTTTTTACTTCTATCAAATTAAATGGAAAGTAAGCGCAACACCAAAGCCAAGAAAAACAATGCCCATCAAACCACCACTGTATAAACCAAGTGGTAGGAAAGCTGAGGTACTTTTATTCCCATGCTTTTTCGTGTAAACAAATACATTTCGTGTTGCATATAGTTGATAACAGCCTAATAACAATAATACAATCCCTGCAATCGTTTCAAACATTTTTCATACCTTCTTTCAATATTAGAACCATTTTGTATCCGCCGCTCTTTGCAAAGTGAACGGACCAAACGTTGCTTCAATCGTTACATCCTTATCGCTAAGAGCCGTTTTTACTTTAAACTCTTTTTCAAAAACAACCGGATCAGCAATGGGTAATTCATTTGATTTTAAAATAAGTACATAATGTCTAGGTAAAGGATTTAACCAAGTACCAAATTCACTCAACTCAGCCAATGCTAATTCTGGAACACTTTCAGCCAAAATAATTTTGTATTGTCGAATATGTAAAACATCATTCATCCTAACAACATCTCCAATTTGAATATTTTTCTTATACTAATTTATAATAACCTAAAAGATTCCATGTATATTTTAGGTCATATCCTGCTCACTAATGACTTGGTAACTTTTCGCAAACTGTTTTGGGGAGAGTACTTTCCGATTAGTTATATCTATGACATCACCAGGAAAGCCCAACGTGTACATCGAATAACCTAAGAATCCACCACCGTCAAGTGAACCAGTTGCCCCTTCTTTGATATTTTGACTAACGGAAGGCGAGATACCAGCTAACAAAATTCGCAGATGATTGTCTATCCAAACCAAATAGTTTTTCGCAAACGCATCTTTCACCCAAGTTGGTTGAGGCCCTTTGCGACTAATTTGCCAGATTTCAACTATTTTTCCTGTTTTATCCCTTGCTCGCATAAATAATCCTCTCACCTTCGTTTTCTAAACAAGTGATGTAATATAGTTAGTAAACCCTCTGACAATTTAGCTTTATCACTTATTAACAAATTCACTTACTGATATAATCATAACATTTATAAGCGTTTTCTTCATGGGACTAAGGGATGATTTTTTATATGATAAAAAAGCTCCCAATAGCCAACGCCTAAACCTTGCCTATTAGGAGAATGAATTAATAACCATAACGAATATTTGATAAATGACTTAATTCTTTCAATTATAAATTTAACTACTACATACTAGCCTTTAACATTTTTCTTAACACAAAATATATAGCGAGATAGCCCAATACATTTCATAATCATAATTATCTAATTACCAATCTTCTCAAAGTACAAATCTTATACTACATATTAAATACTTTATCCAATAAATAGTTTAGATAGGTTGTTTTGTGGGTAATTAATGTTACTTTTCCCTCTAAACCATAAGATAATCGCTTCGCTTGTTGGGTATTTACTGATACGAGTGCTTCGATTTTGAAGAAATTTCCTTGTTTGGTGCATGTGGCACTGGTATCCATCCGCTGTACTTTGGCGTCTAGGACAAGTCGATCTTTGGCGCTATCGTAAGCGGTAAAACGCATATTCATGCCTTTTTTGATATGTGAGACGTCTTTTGATGGAATATAAACCACCAGTTTAATCTTTTTCGCTTGGGTAATGACTGGATATAATTGCGCAATCACTGTACCAGGTTTAGCAGCTCTTACATACCAATAATGGTTTATTTTTTTCTTAGTTTGGCAATCTCAATAACAAGCCTTACAATTCTCAGTTATCTAATTTTTATTTTATTTAATCCGTAAATAACTAAGAATCCCATCAAGCCAAAAACATAATATTTTTCTGCTACAAATACTGTAATTAAAGTGCAAAAAACATAATAAAGGAATACAATTAAAGGCTTATATAAAAAATTTTTTTCTGTTCTTTTCATCTGTACTAAAATAATGATGGCAAAAACTAAATATAATAAACCAAATAAAAATTTCATCATAAAATACTCCTATTCATTTTTACAGTTATGTGGATCATATCATTGGTTTACCCAAATTAATATCACTTTCATTAATTATTTAAAGAAAGCTAAAGTAGATGAAGTTAATCCTGCTGTCCAAGATCCAAGAGCAAATAAACCTACTCCCGCAGCACCTACTGGATTGCTCATCAAAGCCACCGCTCCTGCTGCTCCAATTCCCGCAATCATCCCTGTAGCACCACTTAATCCGTAATTTAAGTTATATCCACCAGATATTTGTTGTAAATCAGTAGTCTTCAAATACATAATTTTTTTCATAGACTAGTTCTCCTCGTAAAATTCTAAGATAATAGCGAGTATGTTGCAGCGCCTACACCAATAACACCGATTACTGCAGCACTACCTGCTACTACAGGAGCGGAGCAAATAGCCACAGCACTTGCTCCAAGCCAACCTGCACTTCCTAATCCAACTACACCTCCATATAAGGCTCCAGCTAATCCAGAAATAGTAGCAGCATTAAATTTACCACCATTAATGTTTTGTAATTCTTTTTCGTTCATAATTTTAAATTTACTCATTTTGAATCCTCTCCTCATATTTATTTGTTAAATAGCCAGTTAAAAAGATGTAATCCGACCATTGATGGTGTTACATAAAACATTTACTTCACCTCCTACAAATTAAATATTTTATCCAACAAATAGTTTAGATAGGTTGTTTTGTGGGTAATTAATGTTACTTTTCCCTCTAAACCATAAGATAATCGTTTAGCTTGTTGCGTATTCAATGGTACGAGTGCTTCCACTTTGAAGAAATTCCCTTGTTTTGTTCTAGTCGCACTTGTATCCATATTTTGGATTTTAGCTTCTAAAACTAATTTATCCTTGGAACTATCGTAAGCTGTGAAACGCATAGGCATTCCTTTTTTGATATGGGAAACATCTTTTGACGGAATATAAGCGACTAATTTGATTTTTTTCGCTTTCATGATGACTGGATATAGCTGAGCTACCACAGTACCTGGCGCAACATATTTATTTTCTGTTTCAATCAGATGTAAAATACCATCTTCTTGTGCATGAATTTGATTTTCTTTTGCTTGCTGCTGATGGATTTGCAAATTTGCTTTTACTTCATCTAATTGTTTTTCTAAAGCTTGCTTTTCTTGTTCTGATTTAGCCAAGACTTGTGCTTTCATAGCTGCGGATTGACTCTCAAAGGTATCGCTTACAGCTTGTTGAACCCCTGAAGAAGCGTATTGAATGTTATATCCTGCCAAACTGTTTTCCAGACTCGCAATTTGACTATCAATTTGTGAGAGGACTTGCTGCTTCAGTCCATCTGCTCCTTCTTGGTCTTTTTGTTGCTGATAACTTTGATATAAGGTGTAAGCTGTATTTTGCTCATTCAATCCAGTATTATTCTGCACAGCCTTTTTTGCCTGGCGATAATCACTCAATTCTTCTTGAATATTTCCAATAGCACTTTGAATAGCTTGTTGCGTTTGACTGGAGGCAGCGTTTTGTGCTTGAATATTTGCATTTTGTTGTTGGATAGTTTTGCTAAGGGTCTCTACCTGATTGGTAAAGTCGATATAAGTTTGCTCATAGCCATAAGCATCTTTTTCTTTAAAAAGATTTTTTCCTTGTTGATAGCTATCTAATAAGATTTGTAATTGGACTAATTGTGTTTCTAACTGTTTTTGTTGATTCTGCAAGGTAGATAGTTGAATCTCTCCTTCTTTTCCTTGATATTCTAGTAAGAGTTCACCTTTTTTGACTTTTTTATTTTCTTTTAAATGATTGACGATAATTTGTTTGCTACTAGTAGATTGAATATTGGTAATTGTACGATACGCTTCGATACTACCAGTAGAAGATATAACGACTTCTTTTGTGGCAAAGATTGCAAAAACTACTATAAAGCAAAAGAGACAAAATGTAGGAATAATAATTTTACTAGCAAAATTGTTGTAGCGCCGATGATAAAACTCGGCACTCTCAAAATAGCGTGGATCCATAACACCTTTTCCTCCTAATAGTTGACTAAGTTATAGTAGAAACCTTGATTGGTTAATAATTCTTCATGTGTGCCCTGTTCAATTAATTTCCCTTGATCGAGCACAATCACTTTTTCTGATTTTTCTGCAATCGTTAATCGATGAGCAATGAAGATAATTGTTTTGTTTAGTTTCATCAGATTATCAATGATTTTCTTTTCTGTTAGAATATCTAAACTGCTCGTTGCTTCATCTAAAATCAATATTGGTGCATCAGTAAGTAACGCTCTAGCCAATGCAATCCGCTGCTTTTGCCCACCCGAAATCCCTGCGCCATCAGAAGTCAATTCTGTTTGATAGTTTAGCGGCATATTTTCGATATCTGCACGAATTTCTGCAATTTCGACCGCTCTTAAAATATCTTTCTGTGTGGTTCCTTCTTTAGCGCCTAGTAGCAAGTTTTCTAGAATGGTCCCATTGAAAACATAAGGCTGTTGCGGTAAGTAATTAACATGACGACGTAAGGCAGTTTTATCAATTTGATTCATATTCGTGCTATTTAAGCGCACTTCTCCAGTATTGGCTTCATAGAAGTTAACCATCATCTTAGCTAAAGTAGTTTTCCCTGAGCCAGAAATACCAACAATCGCTACTTTACTATATGCTGGAATTTCTAAATCAATTTCAGACAAAATATCTCTGCCATAGCCATATTTATAGCTCACCTTTTCAAAAGTAATCGTTGAAGGTGTTTGTGATAATTCTTTTATTGGCTTTTCTTCTTCAAATTCTGAATGGACGAGATAAACTTCATTCAGACGATTATTGGCAACATGCGCAGTCTGCAATTTGGTTTGTAAGTTAATGATATTCTCTAATGGATTGGTAAAATAAATTAACAAGGTGTTATAAGTAATCAGTTGTCCCATCGACAATTGATTATCCATAACCAATCTAGCCCCTACCCATAGAACAAAGACATTTAAAAGAAGCTGTGCTAATTTTTTGAGTGCCTTTTGGATACTCTCTGCTTTGGCATATCGAAAAGACTTTTTCAAATAAGCCACAAATTCTCGGTCTACTTTTTGATAGCTAGTATGTTCACTAGTTAAAGACTTAATGGTTTCAATCCCATTAATATCCTCAATAATAGATGAGGAAAGTGTCGCATTTGCTTCCATCGTTTCATTGTTCATCTTTTCAAACGGCTTCATAAAAGCAAAAATAATGACAGAATAAATGGGTAAAGCCATTAAGCTGATAAGAAATAGCGTAGAACTTTGGAAGAGTAAAACGACTGAAATGATTAAAACAATCGATACATCTAAAAAGATAGAAAGAATCGTACTTGCTAAAGCATCGATAATATTATTTGCATCATTGAATCTAGAAATGATTTCCCCTGTTCTTCTAGTTGCGAAGAAATTCATAGGTAATTGAAAAACATGTTTGATATAGGATAAAATCACATCAATGGATAGCCTTTGACCTAAGACAATCAACAAGTATTCCTGACCATAAGAGAGAATTTGTTGTAAAATATAGACAATGAGTAAGCCGATAGAGATAATACCCAGTGTATTTTTCATCTGATCAGGTACATAGGTATCAATAATCGATTGTAAATAATAAGAACCGGTAATGTTGATAATGGTCACAAGTAAAGTAGCCAGTACAATGTTAGCAATTAATCCTTTTTGCTTTGTTAGTAGAGGGATAAATGCCGTAAGTCCAGTCTTTTTATCTTTGTGTGGTTTATATGCTGGTGTAGGTGCCATGAATAGAGAAACACCTGACCACTCTTTAGCAAAATCCTCTTTAGCTAGTTTGGTCATTTTTACTGACGGATCAGGATCTGCGATATGGATACATTGTTTATCTGCCCCTGTCACTACATAGTAATGAAGTAATTTTCCTTCTTTTAATACATGAGCGATAAAAGGATAAGGAATATCAGGCTCATCAAACAAGGTCATATCAGCTTGAATGGCTTGTGTTTCAAAGCCCAGTTCCTCAGCAACCTTCACTAAGCCTAAAGCAGTGGTACCTTCTAAGTTGGTTTTGGCTTTTTCTCTTAATGTAGCCAGAGAATAATAAGAACCATAGTAGCCAAAAATCATTGCTAGAGAAGCTACGCCACAATCACGCATATCCACTTGTGGTCTATAATGTTTCTTAGTGAATTTCATGTAATTTCTCCATTCATCATATTAATAAAAAAATCTATTTTTTGTAAAAAATGAGAAGTGAACTTCACCTTCACTTCTCAATGTACTAAATTCAGTATCCATATCTAATTTGTGATAAACTGCTTAATTTCTTAAGCTTTTCAGATTGGCTATGAGACAATTCAATTCCATTATCAACTAACACTTTCGAAACCTCTATATTCATTCTGCTTAAAATAAAAGGAATGGAAGAAGGTTCGTCTATTAATTCTTTGCGATAAGATGATAGAACTTTCTGAACTGGTAAATTTTTTGTTTCACTATCTAAATCCTTAATTAATCCTTCAAGAATCGTAATAGCCTCATTTTTGCGTTCTTTTCCTCCTGAAAACCACTTAATACTCATAATTTTTCCTCTCTCGTAAAATAGTTAATTCAAAAATTTTTATCTAAATTTCACTTAAAAGTATTGATATTTCAACAAAAAGCAAAAAAAGCATTTGAACCCCC
>JGI24707J26582_10002896_pt1 | contig 12687 bp, 8 predicted proteins | sample BioPla1DNA1_FD_26582 | JGI IMG/M metagenome (IMG submission 26582) | reverse complement strand
ATGGATATAGCATCCATAAATGGCTGCATTATAAGGGGGATAACCTTGAGCTACAAGTGCAGCTATCAATCCCGTAAGAACATCACCGCTGCCTCCTGTCCCCATACCTGAATTTCCTGAAGGATTCATATAAATCCAGCCATCGGGATTAGCTATTACCGTCACCGCCCCCTTGAGGACTACGGTAATCCTCATTTCCCTAGCAAAATCCACAGCCCTTTCTATAGGGGAGGCCACAACTTCTTCAATGCTCAATCCTGTCAACCTGGCCATTTCGCCTGGGTGTGGGGTTATAACTATAGAGCCTCTATAGGATGAAAGCAATTCTTTGTCTTTGGATATATTATTGAGTGCATCTGCATCCATTATTATGGATATATCAAATTCCTCTAAAATATACCTTAAAATTTCTAAACTACCACTTTTTAAGCCGAGCCCTGGTCCAATAGCCAAAACATCCTTGTCCCTTAAAAACTCATCCATCTGGGATATGGCATTCCTGTTCAAATGGCCTATTCCCCCATCCTCTAGGGGATAGGTCATCACCTCAGTCATCTTGCTTTGAAATATAGGCACAAGGCTAGCAGGGCACCCTAAGGTTACAAGTCCGGCCCCTCCCCTAAGGGCAGCCATAGATGTCAAGGAGGCAGCACCGGTCATACCCAAGGAACCGGCTATAACACCTACTTTTCCAAAGGCTCCCTTATGTCCATCCCCCGGCCTCTTCTTTAGATGTAGAGCCATTTCCTTATCATTTATGGTAAAGGATTTTACCCCTATGGCCTGTGCACTATCCTGGGGCAGGCTTATAGGAACAGTATGAAGCTTACCGATATGCTCTCGACCGGGGTAGAGAAGGTGTCCTCTTTTGGCATATCCAAAGGAAACCGTGTGGTTGGCCCTAATGGCCGCCCCCATTGCCTTCCCATCCCTCCCATTTATCCCTGAAGGGATATCCACTGCTACTATGGGAATGCCGCTATGGTTTATCTTTTCCACGACCTCCATAATTAGACCTTCAATATTCCTATCAATTCCAGTACCGAAGATACTATCCACTACTAGTTCCCCATAGCCTATAGTCTCCTCCAGCATCAGTAAGCTGCCTTCATCAGCAACCACCTGGATAGAGCCCCCCAACCTCGTATATATATCCAGATTCACCTTTGCATCCCCTGAGAATCTATCCTCAGGAAAGAGAAGAAAAGTCTCTACATCCACACCTTTTAGCATCAAGTGTCTGGCAATTGCCAGCCCATCTCCTCCATTATTCCCACATCCCACTAATACTAAGACCTTTCCTCCATTAAAGATGCTAAGGTATTCTTTTTCTATAAGATCTACCGTTCTAATTGCTGCATTTTCCATAAGTACTATACCTGGAATCCCAAAATCCTCTATAGCCCTATTGTCTATTTCCCTCATCTCTTGGGGTGTAACTATATACATAAAATCACCTCTAACAGATTATAACCTGGGCAATAGCATTATCTTTAGAATGGGAGATGGATAATAGAATACTGCTTCCTCCTATAATATCCATTAAATTTTTTGCATTTCCATGTAGTTTTATGCCAGGTTTACCATCTTTATTTCGCACCACTTGAATATCCGTCCACTTAAACTTACCAAAACCTGTGCCCAAGGCCTTTGCTGCCGCTTCTTTTGCTGCAAAATAGCCAGCAGCGGTACTTGGATTGTTATTCCGGCCCTTTAAATATTCCTGCTCCTCTACAGTATACACTCTCTCCACAAATCTAGGATTCTTTATTGCCTTGTCCACCCTATGAATCTCAATAATGTCTATACCTATTCCTAAAACCAAATCGTCACCTCATTTCATCAATATAATAATAGCATTTAACATATTCTAAATAAAGAGGCTGTTTCCTCGGATCTTAATTCCAGGGGTTTTCTTCCAATTTCCATATTTTTATGATAAAATTGTTATCCAAGCTCTTTTGCTAATTAGGTCTATATTCATAAAGGTATATAAATAAATTGTACTAGTGGCTAGTTTAACTCCTTTTACTAGTTAACCTATAATCATAATGTCTATTGAAGGTTCACATCATCACTGATTAGGAGAAACTAAGGATTATTATGTGTAGGCTGTAAGCAAGAGGGGTAAAGAATATTATGGAATTCACATTGGGAATTTAAGTAATATTCTTTACTATAATTATTGAATAGGACAAAAGAGCAGTTCAAGACTATTCTATATGGGCGGTGGTAAATATGTCAGGTTCCATATTTGGCAAGAATTTTGCTATATCTACATGGGGAGAGTCCCATGGTAGAGCACTGGGAGTAGTTGTAGATGGATGTCCCGCCGGTATTCCGCTAGATGTAGAGGATATCCAGAAGGATCTGGATAGACGGAAGCCGGGACGTTCACCCTATGCAACTCCTCGCTCTGAAGATGACAAGGTAGAAATACTTTCCGGAGTTTTTGATGGTAAGACAACGGGTACTCCCATATCCATGATTATATTCAACAAAGATCAGCGTTCTCGAGATTACAGTAATATAAGGGATACATACAGACCAGGTCATGGTGATTATGCTTATGATCAGAAGTATGGCTTTAGGGATTATAGGGGAGGGGGACGCTCCTCCGGGCGAGAAACTGCTGCTCGGGTAGCTGCCGGAGCTATAGCTAAAAAAATACTCTCCATGCTAGATATTGAGATTATGACCTATACCCTATCCATAGGACATATTAAGATCGAAAGCTCCAATTTTGATGGTCAAGAAATCTATAAAAATCCCCTGGCCATGCCCGACAAAGAAGCTGCCCTTAAAGCCGCTGAGTTTTTAGATAAACTTAAGGAAAAAGGAGATTCAGCTGGGGGAATCATAGAGTGTGTAGTAAAGGGCCTGCCTTCAGGGGTGGGAGAACCAGTCTTTGAAAAACTGGATGCAGTGCTAGCCCAAGCCATATTCTCCATTGGAGCTGTAAAGGGATTGGAATTTGGTAGCGGTTTCGAAGCCTCCAAGCTAACGGGCTCAGTGAATAATGACCCCATGAGGGTGGACGACCAAGGCAAGGTTTTTAAGGAGACTAACAGGGCCGGTGGTATAACGGCTGGCATAAGCGATGGCTCACCTATAGTTTTTAGGGCTGCTATTAAACCCACCTCTTCTATCTCCACCCCACAAAAGAGCATTGACCGTACACAGAACCAGAACATAGAAATATTAGTAAAAGGACGTCATGATCCTATAATAGTTCCTCGAGCGATCATCGTGGTAGAAGCCATGACGGCTATAACTTTGGTAGACTACCTATTTCAAAGCATACTCTCACGGATGGATCTAATAAAAAGAGCCCTACAATAGAGAAGAAAAAGACTATAAAAAAATACCGGAAAAGCAGGATTCACTATATAAGGATCCTGCCTTTTTCTTTATCTTTTATGCAATTATATACTATTTACTTGTTTTTGCTGGCTGTCCTTATATCATATATGACCATCCAGCTAGCACAAAGAAGTTGGCTATGACTATACTTGCAATTTGATCCCTAAAAGGTCCAATCAAATAGCCACAGGGCTATCTGCTATGGATATACTAGGTCAATTGCCGCCCAAGTTCTAGGTCCTACTATACCATCTGGTACTAATCCATTGTCTAACTGAAATCTTACTACAGCACTTCGTGTTAAGGGCCCAAATATCCCATCGATTGGTCCTGGATCATAGCCTATACTATAAAGAATCCTCTGTAAGAACTCTACCTCTGGACCTACTGACCCCATAGCCAAAATCGGCCTATATTGTCCATTCACCCATATCACCTACCCATTACATATAATCTTCTATTATTATATGAAAGGGTAAAGTGTCGTGACACCAATATACTCTTTACTTGCCTGCCGCCCTCTTTATCTGGGCTTGGTGCTGGGAATCCACCCTATTGGTTCCATGGGTCTTACTGCCATAAAAATGTACGTCAAAGACTCCATCCATATCATTTCCCTTTACAGCATCCAGATTCTGACCGTAGCCATAGCCTCCGCTTCGATCGTGAACCATAGCCCTATTGGGCTTGTCATCCCGTCCTGCGTGGGGCATTCCTGCCATGCTGGCAGCTATAGATCTACCTGCCACCTCTACCACTACTGCCCGTCTATTCCAAGAAAAACTCCCACCATATAAACCCTTAAGGATTGCGGTATCCGCCGCTGTTGCAGTCTCTACGTCTGCATGATTGTATCCCCCTGAGCGCATTACTTTAAAACTCTTGCCTGTATCGTAGTCAATGATAGTTGCATATGTACCTCTAGGCCATAACTTGTCCACATCCGACCAAGCTACCATCTCATTGCCAGTCTTGGTCTCAGGAGTAGCTGGTCTGCCCTTATTGTCTCCTCGGCTGCTGGTTGGATTGTTGAGTTTTGTTATAGTCTTAGCCCCAACTATCCCATCAGCCGCCAAACCATTATCCTTTTGGAATGAAATAACAGCTTTTTGAGTTTGTGAACCGAAGATACCATCTACCTTGCCGGTTAAATAGCCCAGACTCTTAAGCCTCTCTTGGAGATTGGATACTGCTGAGCCTCTACTCCCAACCTTCAACAAACTTCTGCTGTTTATATTATCACTTGCACCGGATCCTCTGGAGGAAGACGTTTCTGAACCAAGGGCTTGCCAAGTCTTGGAGCCCACTATTCCGTCCACAGCTAAGCCAGCATCCTTCTGAAAAGATCTAACAGCAGAATAAGTTTGGTCCCCAAAAATCCCGTCTACAGCTCCCTTTAGGTAGCCCTTATTCTTTAATTGCTGCTGAAGCTGAGTCACAGCAGAACCTCTGCTGCCTTTCTTTATCAGGCTTGTACTGATTTTATTATCCTGTTTGCTAGATCCTCTTGATGTAAAGCTAGCTGAACCAAGAGCTTCCCAGGTTTTGGAACCTACTATTCCATCTACGGTCAATCCTGATGTTTGTTGAAATGATGTGACAGCCAAGTAGGTCTGATTTCCAAATATGCCGTCTACCAAGCCCTTTAGATAACCTTTGTCCTTTAAAAGTTGTTGAAGTTGACTTACTGCTGATCCCCTACTACCTCTTTTTAATAGAGCATTTGACACCTGAATCGATGAATTGGATGTCGAAGTTTCGAATAAATGTTTTCGAGTATTGTTGCCCACAATTCCATCCTGGGCAATTCCTTTGCTAGCTTGAAAGTCCTTAACAGCATCACGGGTAATGTTACCATAGTATCCTGTCAGGCTAGGATACTTGAAGTAACCTAAATCCTTAAGTCGACTTTGCACCTCACGGACCTCACTACCAGAACTGCCTAGCTTTAATAAGGATGCCGCTGAGGCAAGAGAAGATGTAGAAAATAGCATTACTGCAGACAAGCTCACTGCTGCACATGCTTTTGCACATTTTTTTGATTTCGGTATAAACATGATGAAGCAACCCCCCTACAAATTAAGTCAATATACCCTAAAATCAGCTACTTTTATCATATAATAATTGTATCTCTTTTACAAGGGGTTTTAAAATATTTTTACGAGTTTGTTACAAATCTATTAAATTTAATCCCTGCAAAGGGTAGGATTTAGTACGGGACAAGCATCTGCTATCAGCTTACTCCTATTTATGAAAGGCTCAAGATGTGATTTACCATATCCCGGGTAGCATTGGGTCGTCCCATAAGTTCCGCCATTTGAATCATAGATTCACGCCTGGATTCATTGCTCATCAACTGATATATGGCCTCATCTATGGGAAAGGTTTCGCTGGTCATTAGAGCCAATCCGTTATTTAGTAAAAATTCGGCATTTCTCTCTTCCTGACCCGGTATTGGGTTTATAATAATCATGGGAATTCTCTTGGCCAAGCTCTCAGATGTAGTTAAGCCCCCTGGTTTGGTAATAATGCAATCTGCAGCATCCATTATCACATCGACCATATCAACAAATCCATAATTGTAAATTCTTTTTCTAGTGATCATCTGATCTATCTTCTTTTTTAAGCCTTTATTATTGCCACAGATGGACACTATCTGAAAATTCATATCCATCTTATCCATACTACTGATAACGGATTCAATATTACCGTAACCCATGCTGCCGCTCATTACTAGTATGGTCCTTTCATCCTTAATATTTAATGTTTGCCTAGCCTTAGAAGTATCCATTTTTTGACCAAACTTGGGATCTATAGGTATCCCTATGGGCAATATTTTATTAGTATCAATACCTTTCTTGGCTGCCTGATAGTCTAAAAGCTCATTAGCCGTAACATAATAATCCAGGTCCGTGTCCTCCCAGAAAGGATGTATGGTGAAATCTGTAACAATCCCTACGGTCTTAGCATTAATAGTTCCCTTGTTTTGAAGATAGCTTATTATTTCAGCTGCGAAGATATGGGTACACACCACCACATCAGGTTGATACTCCTTCAGTAAGCTTATTAGCTTTTTTGATAGTATTCTATTCATTATCTGGGATATAGAAAACTTGCTTTCATCCCTATTCCTATTATCCACTAAATCGTATATCTTGCCATAGACGTTAGGGGTAAATTTAGTAGAATAGAGATAACCCTTATCTACAGATTCACCTAATATGGGGTTTATGTATTCCAGTATATCCAATAAAGTACATTCAATCTTATGCTTCTGCAAATGGTTCATAATTACTTTGGCAGCCTGAGTATGACCATGACCTGCCGTCACCGTTAATAATAATACTTTCATAATAATACCTCACTCTAACTATTATCTTTATCAATCAAGAACCTTTACCAATCAAGAACAGTCACTTAACTAGCAATTAAAATGGTTATATATCATCAAATAATATTATATCTAATTATATTGTATCATATATATATTATACCAAAAAACTGGAATAAGCAATTTAGCAATAAAAAAAGCCCCTCTCATAAAATGAAAGAGGCTTCTTCACTGGCTCCCTATCAGCGGCAACCGCAGATACTGTCTCCCATGAATAGTACAACCAGTAGCAGAAAGAAGAATAGTAATTCACTGCCATCTTCAAACAATCCACAGTTACAGAAAATAATTACTAGTAGGAGGAAAAAGAATAGTAAACTATCATCAGAACCTCCGAAGGAAGACATACTCATACCCCCTTATAGTTTTCTCGGTGTCTTTACACTTATATACTGCATTACACTATTATTATATGTTTACTAACTATAAAGGTGAATGGTATGCTTCCAAAAAGCTCTCCCTGTCTCCTATTTAAAATGAGGCAGCCAATCCTTATTCATTTCAAACATTTCATCCACCATATCCTGAATCTCCTGTAGACTCAATACTGCTGATGTCAATGGATCCATGCATATGGCATGAAATACCTTTCGTCTATCTCCTGTCAGGGAAGCTTCTACTACCAATTCTTCGCAACCTGCATTAATATTATTTAGGATTGCCAGCTGTGCCGGTAGTGGTCCTACATGGATTGGATCAAGACCGCGCTTGGAGGCGAGTACTGGTACTTCTACGCAGCAGCCCTCAGGCAGATTATCAATTAGGCCAAAGTTGCGAACATTTCCATTGAATTCAAACATGGTTCCATCACCGAAAATAGCATTGAAGATATAGGCTGCATACTCTTGACCTCTTTCAAGATCAATTTTATCTTGATCCAACCACTCTTTTATCTCATCTTTCCAGTTGTCCTCCCGTGCCAAATATTCCTTTAGGATATATGCATATTCTCCAGGATTCCAGCCAGTACCATGAGTACAGTATTTCTCAATTAAATCGGGTCGCTTTCTAAACCAGGCATTGTATTCCGAATTATGGCCACTAGACTCGGTTACATAGTAGTCCAGATGCAAATACATCTCGTTCCGAACTTGTTCCTCATTATATATATCAGTATTTTCGGTAATAGCCTTATGGATAAGGGGATAAGCATCCTGCCCATTCCATTTAAAGTCCAAATAGAAAGCCTGATGGTTTATGCCAGCGCATTTATAGGTGATTTCCTCCATAGGCGCACCAATCCATTTGGCAAGCATGGCAGCAGTTCCCTGTACACTGTGACAGAGGCCGGTAATAGCTAGATGGGGATACTCGGCATGCATAGCCCTGCATAGCATAGCCATAGGATTTGTATAGTTAAGTACTATAGCATCGGGACAATACTGGTCTATATCTTTACAGATATCCAGCATGACTGGAATAGTCCTTAGGGCTCTGAATATACCTGCTGGTCCCCTAGTATCTCCAACATTTATATCCACCCCATACTTTTTGGGAATCTCGATATCGTGGCGCCATACCTGTACTCCACCTTGTAGGATGGTAATAACTACACCATCAGCGTCCTTTAGTGCTTCTATCCTATCGGTGGTTGCAATAACCTTTGCTCCATAATTTCCGTCCTTGATAATCCTATTTACAGCCTCTTCTATATAGGATAGACGTTCTTCATCAATGTCCATAAGGGCAATAGTAGCATCTTCAAGTGCTGGGAATGATAGAATATCCCTCACTAGGCTTCTAGTAAAGCCAAAACTACCTGCACCAATAAAAGCAATTTTCTTCATATGATACCACTCCTTATATTGTTAATTATAGGGAAACTTTACTGATGGACTTATTATGACCTATCCTAAATAAGTTTTATTTAACTCCTTGTGCTAGGCCGTCCTACTATCATAATGTCCATTTCAGATTCGTCCGGTCACCCATCAATAGAGGATTATATCAGTTTGGCCATGACCTTGAACCAGCACAAAAGGTTAATTTCATCAGCACCTTTATTTTATCCATAACTACAAAAAAGTAAATGGTATAAAGTCCAAAGTTTATGTTATAATGTCATACAAATGGAGGTATTAGCATGTATGAAAATAGCTGTGAAGTCCCATTAGTATATGGCAATTCGTGTGCTGGCCATAGTTATGACCTCATGGTTTATCATTACGGATATGAAAAATGTAAGAGTCAGCATAATTGGACGGGAGTAAGAGACCATTACCTTATCCACTATATAGCATCGGGTAAGGGCACCTTTATCTATAATAACAAGACCTACCTTCTTAGAGCAGGACATGGTTTTTTGATATGCCCCAATATCTTATCCTACTATGAGGCTGATAAGGAAGAGCCCTGGGAATACTATTGGGTGGGGTTTCAGGGACGGAAAGCCCAGCATTATTTAAACCAGCTAAACTTAAGCAACCATCAACCTACCTTCGACTGCCAACCCAATGACTCAATAGCTATGGTAGTAAAAGAAATGATAGAATCAAAAAGTGTACTAGATGGCAGGGAACTGGTGCTCAGTGGCTTGCTCTACCATTTCTTTGCTAAAATAAAGCAAAATAAGCGTTCTTCTATTTCCCTCCACAATAAGAAAAACTATTCGGAAATCTATGTAAAGAAAGCCATTGACTTTGTGGAAAAAAACTATTCCCGCAAAATTAGTGTAGAGGATATAGCTGACTATGTGGGCATTAATAGAAAGTATTTAAGCAGCCTATTTAAGGAGATAATGCATACATCTCCACAAAGATTCTTAATAAACTATCGTATGAATAAGGCCTGTGTCCTATTAGCACAAAATCTACTAGCCATATCCCATGTAGCCCATTCTGTAGGCTATGACGATCCCCTTCTATTTTCTAAGATGTTCAAAAAATATAAGGGGATGTCACCCACTCAATATCGAAGGAGACTTATGAGCCAACTATAAAAAAGATTCTAACTTAGTCTTCACCAAGCTTGATAGCTTGGTGAATTTTTATTTTAGATATAATCATACTTAAAACCCCTATGCCTAGAGCTAGCATAGATGCTACCAGTGCATAAATCTTTATATAGTCCTGCCTGGAAGACACAACCTTAAAGGGCAGTACCTGTTCCGCTGCACTGCTTACCATTTGCAGTAGAGGAACAAATAGATCGCTGGTCAATCCACCTATTACTATGCCTATTAGGATTGCGGTACCGGATATAAGGATCTGTTCACAGACTAAAAGTCCTATAATCTTTTTTACAGATAAGCCCATAGCCCTAAATATGCCAAATTGTAATACCCGTTGTCTAATGGAGAGTATCCAGTAGATTAAGAAGCCAATGGTACTTATGGACATGGTAACCACAAAGCCAAGGGTCAAGGCTCCATTAGTGCCCTGCAGCATAGGATCATTTTTTGCCTTGATGATCTCCTGGCTAGTATCGGTAATAGATTCAATTTCAATTTCCTTATCTTCTATATCTTGATACACCTCTTGACTAGTAGCCCCAGGTAGCTTCTTGAGCCATACCTCATAAGGTTCTAATGCAGTGTTGGATTGTATATAGTCAAACTGTGCCACTATGAGGTTAGATGATTTAGTGTCCCCTTCCTTCCTGTTTGGATTATAGCTGGGCCAGTAGTCAATAAATTCATATACGACTAGCTCCAGATAACCCTGGTTACCCCAGCTTATCCATATAGAATCACCTTTCTCTACCCCATAGTTCTCCTGTAAATCTTCAGTTACTAGGGCAGCTCTAGGATCCCCCTTAGACAATAGATTCAAATAATGATACCAGTGGGTTTTTAAAAGACCTTCCCGAAACCATGCAGTTTTGCCAAACTCATCTGGGATAATGGCAAGGAGTTCCTTTCTCCCCTTGACTCCCTCCCGATTAGAGGTTTGTATCGTTATATCATTTTGTCTAAAGACCTTAGTAGCCATTTCTATGCCCTTTAGCTCTGTAAAGGGCATAAAGGGGGGTTCCTTATACTGTACTGGTGGCTCACTGAATACGCCTACAAAGGATTCAGTCCCTCCCATTTCTGGAGGATATCCTGCCCCTGTACTAAGAGTAGATTCATTACTTTCCCAATAAGCCATAATGTTTAGATCGGCTCCATTTCTATACTTTATCTTCTCTTCCATGTTATTATTCAAGGTCCTGGCAGAATTGGCATTAAAGATTCCAACAGAGAGGGAGAGGATTATAAATAGCATCAAAGACCGATCCTGCCCTCCAGCCCGACCTACCTGGATAAAAGATGCGTACAAAATCGGTGACCATCTCTTTTTACCCGCTCCAAAAAGCAATCGAACCAGAAAGGGATATATTCTTAGTAATACTAGACCCACGCCCAATATAAATAAAGTGGATATAAGAAACAGTATAGGATCGATGACTAGTTCGGTCCCGGCTACGCCAGTAATCTCTATGGTTTGCTGTCGCAAATTATAACTATAAAGCCCGTAAGCAGATACGGCTAGTAGCAAGATGTCTAAGAAATACTTTTCCCATAGGGCTTTACCTTTCGTCCTTGTCTTCTTTCTCTTATGCTCTACTATGGTGGTTTTGGAGGCATTAAATGCAGGTATTAGCATAGTAATCATGGAAAAGACCACTGCGGCAAGGGAATAGAGATAAGCCTTAAGGCTTAAGGATAAGGGCAAAGCTGTCCTCTGAACAAATTCTAAAAAACCGTTAGATGCACCTAAAAATTTGCATATGATTAATCCTAAAGGCGGCCCCGCTACTAAAGCGATAAAACCCAGAATTAAACTCTCTATTAAATAGCCAAAAAACACCTGATAGCTACTGGCACCCCTGCTCTTCATAACGGCTATTTCATTTTGTTCCCCTTCTATTGTAAGGCGGGATACCATGAGTAGATAGAATCCCAGCATTATAAGAATAGGCACTTGGACCACCCAAAGGGTTGTCTTAAGCTGTTTTTCCCTCTCAGAATACTGCTCCAAGACCGGTATGGATGGCATTGTAAACTCTACTGAATGATCACTAAACCATTGTTGATGATCCTTGTATGCATCGAGTATCTTGGGTGTATTATTCAAATTGATACTATGGTAGTCAAAGGCATAGTACCACTGGGCTCCGCTCAGCATAAATGACAATTCACCCTCAACAAAGTCCTCAAAAAACAGAGACTCAGCCATCAAAAAACTGCTGTTATAGGCACCGACACCCTGAAACCAATAGGGCTCATTGCTTTCCTTTATTGTAAATACCCCTACCAACCTGACCTTTAAGGGATCTTCAATTCGCTTAACGAAATCACTTAGCAAGTACACCTCATCTAGTCTGAGATCTAAATCCTGCATAGCCCGCTCATTTACAATAATCTCATAAATCCCATCCTGTTTTTCCGCGGAAAACATGCGGCCCTGCACTATTTTTGCATTCTCTTCTATACCATGAAGGGTCTGCAGTTTCACACTTCGCCTTATGGGCTCTTCTTCCCTCTGAATTTCCGGCGCGGCCCTAAGATAATCAATGGTTACTGTGCGGGCCTGTGAGATAATTGGAAGACCAATGTCCTCTGGTACAGTTTTTGTCATCTGCCCATCAATGATATTAAAGGCCTTCAGTCTTTCATTTATGCGATAACTAGAATAAAGATTAGCAGATGTATAATATTTCCCCGGAAAATCCCTTGTAGTAAGCTGATGGTTTTCCAAATCCCGAATAAGCATCCGTTGAAGGACTCCATCAGTATAGATAGGTATGCTACTAACCATAGCTACGGCCAAGATAAAGCCAATAAGCATGCAGAGGACCATCCATTTATTGTTTATCATCTTTCTAAGTACCATAGTTAACATATCTAAAAGGCCTCCCCTTATCGAATAACAATTTGTTCTCCTTCTTCCAAACCTTTTATTATTTCACTCTCAGTTGGAGTCTCTAGGCCAACCTCTACATCTTTTTCC
>JGI24707J26582_10002895_pt1 | contig 12687 bp, 10 predicted proteins | sample BioPla1DNA1_FD_26582 | JGI IMG/M metagenome (IMG submission 26582) | reverse complement strand
TCAAGCGTCTGCTCAAGCAGAGTTACTTGAGACTTTGAGGGATAGAGTCGATACCGATATGTCTTACGCATTACGGTATTATACGTCGCGACGCATAATAAATGTTTTCGATGGACGGCATTCATCCCCCCACTAAAGTAGGGGGCCTTCTGCCTGTTTTCTTCGTAATACGTGGTCAGTTCTTTGGCCCTCCTTTTAAATTCCTCAGCATACCCGTCGGAACCCTCTGCGTCCCGCGGTGGGAGATCATCAATCCGGTAGTACGCATAGATGGTGCATGTGTTGATTCTGTAGTACATCGATTCCAAATTAACAGACTCTACTGGGCCTTCGTCCCCTCCCCCACAGAGCGCTCTTCCCCCCACCCCTACCGGGGGGGCAGTACCCGGGCGTATATCCGGTGGAAAGCCGTCCTCCAGGATGCAAACCCCTGGATAGTGTGAAAAAGGTTGATACTCTCCTCTGTTGAGAGTGCCGGTAATTGAGAATCATTGCACTAGGAGGTACTGATCTCCTCCCTGTACCGGATGAGGGCGGTAACGGCCGCAAGGCCGGTGAGGAGCGCGCCTGTAATATACGCATCGTGGAGCGCAAACAGGAAAGCGTCATCGCCCATGTGGGCATAGATGGGCAGCCGATACGCCACCACTGCGCCTCCGATGGCGATACCGAGCACCATTCCTACGTTTCGCACCGTCGCCAGGATCGCCGAACCCACACCCAGGTACTTCTTCGGGGTGCTCCCCATCACCGCACTGTTGTTTGGTGACTGGAACAACCCGGTGCCCAGTCCGAATAACGCGAGGCACCATGGCACGCCAGAACCCTGCATGATGCCGATACGCGCCATCAAGACCAGGGCGACGGCACAGATCCCTGCTCCAAGCGCGCTCAGCACCCTGGTCCCGATCTTATCCGAGAGTGCGCCGCTGAACGGCGCTACCATGAGCACCACCAGAGGGAAGGCGACCATCACAAGACCAATCTGGTCCGGCGCATACCGCAGCGCCCTCTGCAGATAAAAGGGCGTGAGAAAGACCAGCACATACTGGGACATGAAATTCAGCATCGCACTGAGATTGGCAAACGTGAAGGTCCTGATCCTGAATATGCCAAGGTCGAGCATCGGGTGGGGCACGCGCCGCTCGGTATAGATGAAGAGAGAGAGGGCGATGAAGAAGAGGAACAGGAACGAGATTCTCATCCCTGTATTCATCGTCTGCCAGCGGTTGACGATGAAGAGGAAGGAGAAGAGGGAGACAAACGCGGTACCTGCCCCGATCAGGTCTATCTCCTGTCTTGCCGCCCGCTCCTCCCCATCTGGCGGTCGTGGTAGCATCTTTGCTGCGAGGGCAAGCGCCGCAACTCCTATCGGGATGTTGATTAAGAAGATGAAACGCCACCCCAGGTACGCGGCGATGAATCCTCCCAGCGTGGGACCGATCGCAAGACCGACCGCGATACTTGTTGCATTGATCCCGAGTGCCCTGCCACGCTCATAGGGGGGGAATACATCGACCACGATCGCGTGAGCGACCGCCATCATCATGCCTGCGGTGATGCCCTGGAGGGCGCGGGCGGCAATCAGCATCTCGATGCTGCCTGAGAGGCCACATATCGCGGAGGAGACAACAAATCCCCCCAGACCCGAGAGATAGACCGCTCGATACCCGTATATATCTCCCAGACGGCCGTAGGTGAGCAGCAGACTGCTGATCATCAGGAGATAGATCATGGGAACCCATTGTGCGGTGGACATCCCGGTCCGGAAGAACTCGGCGATGGTGGGGAGGACCACATTCACCACGCTTGCATCGATCGGGCCCATGATACTCCCGAGCATCACCGTGGCGAGGACCAGCCACTTCTTCTCTACCGCTGTTGAGGTCTCTGCTGCCATTGAGAAATCCACCCCTCCTGCTTTGCGATCCGGTCGGCGCGGCTCTTGCGAGGTCCAAAAAACACCGATCTCCCGTCACCTCGCCTGACTCACACATTAGTGTTACTGCGTCGCTTCATCAATCTTGTGCCGACGGCGGCTCATCGGGTGCCCTGAATAGTTACGTAACGTCTTTAATGGCTGTGGCCCGATATCATCGGGTATGGTGTTTTCCCCCGTAGAGATCATCCTCATCCTGGTCATCGGGACCGGTGCAGGCGTGATGGTTGGCATAATGGGGGGCAGCGGGGTTATGGTGGTGGTGCCCATGCTGACACTCCTGCTCGCGTTTCCGGTCCACACCGCCATCGGCACCAGCCTGCTCATCGATGTCATCGCCACGGTGGTCACCGCCTCCATCTACCACCGGCACCAGAACGTCTACATCAGGCCCGGGCTCTGGATAGCCCTCGGCTCGGTCGGCGGAGCTCTTGCGGGGAGCAGATTTGCCGACATGATACCCCCGTTTGGCATGGCCAATCTCTTTGGGCTGATGCTCATCCCCACCGGAGTGATCCTATGGATCAGGGGTGTCGGGTATGCCGGCCGCGATCTTCAGGACAGCGATCCTGATGACGCGCCCAGGCTTCCCGTGCAGACCAGAGGGCAGCAGCTGACCGCTCTTGGCCTCGGGGTATTTGTCGGCATCATGTGCGGCCTCTTCGGGGCCGGGGGCGGGGGGATGATCCTCCTGATTCTCATCTTCATCCTCCACTACCCCGTCCATCTGGCGGTCGGCACATCATCCTTCATCATGATGATAACCGCTGCTTCAGGAACCGCGGGATATATCCTGCATGAGAACATCGATATCCACGCTGCCCTGATCGCCAGCGTGCCCACCGTGCTTGCCGCCGGTCTTGGAGCAGCGATAGCCAATCGGGTCGGTGAGAAGACCCTCGGGCGTATCATCGGCGTTCTCCTGACCACCCTCGGCGTGGCCATGATCGCCACTCAATACCTGGCCGGTTAGTACTACTCCCTCTGTGGCACGCAAGGGGGGTTCTTCCCGCTCGCACCGCCGACGAGCCCCGCGGTCATCTCGCGCCTGGAGCCGTGTCGCCGGGATATCCACCAGTGCATACCCTCGATCGGTTTGCCGCCATGGCAGAAAGGGTTCTTCCCCGGGAATGCGGTGAAGTGTACCGGTATGAAGCGAGCCATCCAGACCCGGAGTTCTTTCTGCCGGCTGAGGGCTCTCCGTAGCACATCCAAAGGCAATTGTCTCCGTCCACTCCAGTTTCCGGAGTTGATCCATTCAACGTGTGAGATATCAGATGCCCTGGAGGTCTGGCACGATACAGAGAGGCCGGACCAGCAAGGTTTAAGAACCCGGGCGTGCTACTTGCTCGCCGGTGCATGAAGTTATGGATGTCGAAGGTTACCGTTCTATTTTATCAAACGCCATCGATAGAGAGATTGAGGCCTATACCTTCTACCGCACACTTCAGGAGAAGGTCAGGGACGAGAACCTCAAAAACCTCCTCGACGAACTTGCCGGAGAGGAGATCAAACACAGGAAGACCCTCGAGGCCTTCCTCCTGAAGGAGCCCGGGGAACTAGGGTTTAACACAGAGCGAGACTACAAGGTCGCCGACACCCTGGAGACCCCGCCGCTCTCGGCCGACTTAAAACCGATCGATGGCCTGGTCATCGCGATCCGGAAAGAGCTCGACGCGATGCAGATGTACACCCAGCTTGCCGCCCTGAGCGATGATCCTGAGCAGCGGAAACTCTTTGAGAGTCTCGCCGCGATGGAGCGCGGTCACAAGGCGCGCCTCGAGGATATCTACACCAACATGGCGTTCCCGGAAATCTGGTGAACGGGAAAAACATCGGGGAGAAGAGGGGTCGCCCCCCTCTCTCTGCGATTTTTCCGGGGGCGCGTGTGTCGCCTGCACCCTGAAAACTCCACCCGAGCAGGTGGAACGCCACCTCAAGGAACNAGCAGACTGTACCGGTGACGCGATGCCCCCGCTGAAGCCGGGGCATTCTCACCTGGTATTATGGTTCTGCACCGTGCACTGTACACGAACCAGCAGGTTCAGGGCCAGGCCCCGCTCCCCGGGCCGCGTGCAGCAATATACGACAACGTGAGAACCATGTTCAGGAAAATACCCTGTATACCTATCGGCGGCGGGCAGATGTTCCTGGATGTCGCCGAGGAGACGCCGATTGCGATCTTCGTCAACGGCCGGCACATGACGACCGCGATCCTGAGCCCCGGGGGCTTTGAGGACTATATCACCGGTTACCTCTACACCGAAGGGATCATCAGGAGCGCTGATGAGATCGAGTCGATCAGGCTCGAAGAGAATCGGATAAGCGTCCTTACCAGGAATCTCTTCAAGCGGGTCAGCGCAAAGAAGACCGTCCTCTCCGGGTGCGGCGGGGCTGTCTCCTACATCGACACAGAGAAACTGCCCACGATCAACTCTGACCTTACAGTCTCCGTCCCGGAGATCGAGGGCGCCGTCGCCGTCCACCTTGCGCTGGATCCCTTCATCGCGGCCGGCAGGATCGACGCGGCCGCCCTCGCGGGTGAAGGCGGGCGCATCGTTGCCCGGTCTGAGGATATCGACCGGCACAACGCTCTCGACCGGGTCATCGGCTACGGGTTGCGCACCTCTCTCAACTTCTCCCGGACGTTTGCCATCAGCACCGGGCGCATCACCTCTGAGATGGCCAGAAAGTGCCTGGTCGCCAACATTCCGGCGATCATCACCACCGGAGCCCCGACCGTCCTTGCCGTGGAGATCGCGGAGAAGACCGGGCTCTGCATCGTCGGGTCTGCCGGCACCCCGGATATGGCGGTCTATGCGCATGCTGAGCGGATAGCGGGGATCGGTGCGTAGGGCGCCGCACCGCCGCCCTTCCTCTCTTGCGANCTCTGGCATCAGACCGGGATTAGTAATGCCGCGGCAAACATACCCACCGCGTGGGATGGAGCAGCCCTTCTTTTGAGCCTCTGGAGACGGGGCCTCTACACCATCTCTGCGGTGGATGTTATCCATGATCAGCCGGGAAGCCCCGCCCAGAAGCGCGGGGTTCACCCGGTACCGCGACTCAGGAGAGGCCGCAAGGCCCCCTTCTCACCGTCCCTGGCTAATCTCGCTGACCGCCGCAAGAAGAAGGTCGATCTCCTGCCCGGTCGTATACGCTGCAATACTCGCCCGCACCGTCCCCTCAGGGAGACCGAGGTACTCCATGAGCGGCTGGCAGCAGTGGTATCCCGACCGCACAAGAATGTCCGCCTCTTCGTCGAGCAGGTGGGCGACCTCCTGCGGGTGGATGCCGTCGATGGTGAACGAGACAACACCGATACGCGACCCGGGTTCCCCGGAGGCATAGACCCTGACCCCGTCGATCCGGGAAAGCCCGTCGATGAGCCGGGCGGTCAGGCGCTCCTCGTACCGGTGTATCCTCTCCATCCCTATCGATGATAGGTAGTCCACGGCAACGCCGAGCGCTATCCCGCCACCGATGTTCGGCGTGCCTGCCTCGTAGCGCTGATAGCCCTCAGCCGGCACAAACCCCTCTGCCGTCACGCTCTCGACCATACCACCGCCAAGGACCGAAGGTTCCAGGATCGCCTCCCTCATCCAGAGGACGCCGGTGCCGGTCGGCCCGAAGGCCTTGTGCCCCGAGAAGCAGAAGAAGTCGCAGCCGAGACGCGAGACGTCCACCGGCATGTGCGGCAGAGACTGTGCGCCGTCCACCAGGAGCAGGGCATCATGCTCCCGGCAAACCCGGGCAATCTCCTCGACCGGTGTCGTTACGCCGAGCACGTTCGAGGCATGGGTGACCGCAACGAGCCGGACACCACCTCCGTCCAGGGCCTCCTCGAGCGCGGCGAGGTCGAGTGAATACCCGGCACCGAGCCCGATCGTCTCAAGGGCGACGCCCTGCTTTCCGAGGCTCCTCCATGGCAGGAGGTTTGAGTGGTGCTCGAGGATGGTCGTCACCACACGGTCGCCCGGCTTCCAGGAGAGCCCCTGCGTGACCATATTGATCGCCTCTGTAGCGTTCTTTGTAAAGACCGTGACACCATCCTTGCCGCCGATGAACCTGGCCACCTTCTGGTGGGCATGCCAGTAGCGCTGCGTCGCGATCTGTGTCAGGCGATGGATTCCCCGGCCGACGTTGGCGCGATAGCGGTGCTCGAACTCAACGAGCGCTTCCACCACCGGGTTCGGCGAGAAACTCGTCGCAGCGTTATCCAGGTAGATGATATCACCGAGGATCGGGAAGTCTCTTCGGATCTCTTCTGCAGTAAATTCGTCTTCAACCGGCTCATGGGTTCCTGTGGTCTCCATGGTTCTCACCTCTACCATCCCCTCCTCTATCGGGGCCGCCTGCAGGGTAAAGTCATCGTTCAGGGGGATACCCCGGTCCCTGCAGACCTCACGCATCTTCGGGGGCAGCGCCCGCCACCGCCAGAGTCCCCACTGGTGGTAGGCCTCCGGGAGGCCATTCTTCTTCGCCCACCTCTCCAGAAACCCGTCCCAGCGCCCGGTCAGTTCGGGGTGCATCTCCCGGAGCAGCTCATACTCGCTCTCGAGCGCCGCCGGACAGAGGTAACAGCCTATCCGCTCAAGCCCCTTCTCGTAGAGCGGGTTTATGGGGACTTTCTTCCACCAGAGGTAGAGGAAGACCTCAAGAGCCCGCCAGTTCCGGATCGGCGAAACGTTCAACTGGAGCGGGTTTGCCGGGTTCTGGCTCGTCTCCTCGAGATCGGCGCGGTTCCAGGACTCGTACCAGCGGTTCCCCTGGATGGTGACACAGGGGCCAATCCCGGCGAGGTAGATCTTTAAAGGGTGGAGCTTTAAGAGTTTGCAACACCAGCGGTGGTCCTTCCCCGGGGGACCAGCCTTCTCAACTGCCTGGAAGAAATCACCGCCTTTCCGGATGATCTCGACGCCCTGCGACGTCGCAAACTCCACCGTCTCCGGGAGTTCGATCCCGGTATCGATGAAGAACGCCCGTTCCACCCCTGCTTTGCGGGCAAGGTGGAGGACAGCGGTGCTGTCTTTGCCGCCGGAGAACGATACGTTCACGCACGGCCGGTCGTTCATGTGTTTTTTGATGGTGCGGATCGCGTTGCGTTCAAGGTTCTTTAAGTGATACCGGTTCTTCTCGATCACCACGTCCCAGTCAGGGTCAGGTGGGGTCCGGGGCTCGACTGGGAGGAGCTCCTTCACCCGGACCTGTCCATCCTTCACGACGCCTGTGCCGAACCGGTTCCTGTAGGAGACGATGACCGTCCCGTCGGGTAAGGGGGTCTTCAGGGAAAACTTCTTTCCGCCGATGCGCCCCTCATGGGTGCTCACATCGGTGGTCCCGGTCTCAAGGTCAAGGATGCCGCGTTCTGCGTGCGGCAGAAGGTATGGAAGCGCTTCAGGGGCGATATCGAGGCTGAACTTCCGGGTGATCGGGTCAAACGCAAGCCAGCCGAACCGCTCGCCGTGCACTATCACGAGATCTGCCCGGTCGATACCACCTGTCTTGTTCAGGAGGACGACTTTTGGAAGGGGAACGTCGCCGAACTGTTCGGCAAGAAGACTCCTGATGAGGGCCATGTCCGCTGCCAGTGCAGGCCGGATATCGTAGGGTTGCAGGAGCCGGATCCCCCTGCTCCTGGCACCGCATGCACAGGTGCGCCCGATGAGGGGGATGTTGCAGTTGTCGCACCAGTAGAGAGTCTTTTTTACCGCAGGTTCACGCATTATCAAAAGAATACTTGGCTTTCTTTTGCATTAAGTTGTGGGGGCGGTTTGAGAATCTCATCTTTGCGCGGCGAGTGAGCGGCGATGCTTCATGCCTCTACCCTCGCCCGGTCTCATGCGGGCCGCCCCCTCATATGATCCCGCCAGAGAAGATCCCTGCGACGGAGATGCAGATGCCGGCCACAACCGCGGCTGCCGGTATGGTCAGGATCCACGCTATGAGGATCTCGCGGACCACGCCCCACTTGACCGCCGAGTAGCCGCGGGTCGCGCCGGCACCCATGATCGCGCCGGTTATCGCATGGGTCGTCGAGACCGGGATGCCCAGGACGTTCATCAGCGAAAGGACGCCTCCGGCAGCGGTGGAGGCGCAGAACCCCTGGTAAGGGCGTATCTTTGTGATCCGGGTGGCCATCTTATCCACGACGCGCCATCCTCCAAAGAACGTTCCGACCGATATAGCGAACGACGATGCCAGTATAACCCAGAGCGGGACAGCGAACTCGGAGATCAGCCCACCGGCAAGGAGCATGGCGGTGATGATACCCATCGCGTTCTGGGCATCGTTGCCACCATGGCCTGCCGCCTGAAGCGATCCCGCGAATATCTGGAGAATTCTAAAATGGCCCGTCAGGCGCCGTGGATGATAGCCGCTGAAGACGCAGGTGACGATGATGCCAAGGGTAAACGCCGATATGAGCCCGAGCATGGGGGAGATGACGATGAACATAACAACCGCCAGGATGCCGCTGATCTTCAAAAACCCGGTTGCGATGGCGATCGGAACGACTATCGTCACCCCGATGAGCCCGCCGAGAAGGAGGTTCCATGGCCTGAACTCGCCCTTCCAGCGTGTAAACATACCCGTGACGATAGCACCGAGAATCGCACCGATGAACCCATAGACAGCGACCTGCTTGAGCATGGTGGGTGATGGCCAGATGACTGCTCCAAACCCGGCGGCTGCAATGCCGGCGCCAAGAAGCCCCCCAATCAGGGCGTGGCTGCTGGATACAGGGATCCCGAAGTACGAAGTCACAAAGACCCAGAGCACCGCACCGACCATGGCCATAAGGATCAGCGGCGGCGTAAGGAACACGGGATCAACGATCCCCCTCCCGATGGTCGCTGCAATCGCCGTAGTAAAAATGAGAGGACCAAGGAGGTTGAATACCCCCGCAAGGAGCACAGCCTGCAGGGGTGTTAAGGCCTTTGTCGCGATGATGGTGGCGATCGAGTTGGCGGCATCGTTCAGGCCGTTTGCAAAGTTGAAGAGCAGCGCGAGCAGGATGCCGAGGATGATGATCGGATCCATATCGGTCAGGTGTGCCTGACGGCTATATCGCTCAGAACGTTTGCAACGTCTTCACACTTGTCAGTCGCTATCTCCAGGTTCTCGTAGATATCCTTGAGTTTGATGATGGTTATCGCATCCTTCGTTTTGAAGAGATCCATGATGGCACGACCGAGGACGTTGTCTGCGATATTCTCCAGCCGGTTCACCTCGATACATCGTTCTTCGATCAGCCCCGGATCTTTGATCGACCTTATGCTGTTGACGGCTTTCTCGATCTCGATGACGCTGAGCTGGACCAACTTTGCGAGTTCGACCATATGAGCGTCGGTCTCGGTGATACCGTAGCCGTACATCTGCTGTACGGTGCCGTCGATATAGTCAAGGATGTCATCCAGCGCCGATGTAAGCCGGGAGATCTCCTCTGGCTCGAGCGGTGTGATGAACGTTCGGTTCAGCTGCTCGTAGATCTGGTGTGCAATCTCATCTCCCTGATGCTCGATCTGCTTCATCCTGTAGCACTGCTCCTTCACGTTCTCGAAGTTCTCGATGAATTCGACCAGCAGATTAGCTGCAGTAACCACTGTTGCGGCCATCTCGTCGAAGAGATCAAAAAAAACCTTATCTTGAGGGATAAGCCACTCTTTAATGCCCACAATGATCAGTATAAGGTTTTTCTGTCCGGGACTATATAGCGATCGGTCTGGTGGCACCTCTTCGGGCAGATGATGTGTCGAAAAAGACGGCAGAACCCATATTTGTCCCCCTGACCCTGGACGGGTTTTTGGGCGATATCTGAGAGATATCTGCCCGCTTTCGTGAAATACCCGCCCTTGCGAGATCTCGTGGATGCGATGTAACGACCCACGTGGTCACGGCCCCCGGGTCGTTGCAGACCGTCACCGCACCGGCCAGAGAGCAGGGGCAGGCAGATGAGCCCCGCGCCAGTGGAGGATCGGGTTCACTCCGAGACCTTCACGAGGTTTTCGCGGATGAATTCGAGATCTCTTTCCTTTGCCGCCACCTCATAGAGCATCGTCCCGTAGCCGGGGCAGGGCTTCGTGAACGGCAGAAGGATCTTTTGCTTGCGGATCTGGAGACCGACGAGCATGGGAGATTTCAGGAGCATCCGGACGTCTTTAAAAACGAAGCCCGGAGGCATCTCATAGTACTCTTTACAATGTTTTCGCACGTAGTCATTCACCTGGTCAGGTGTCACATCCATGAGGAGCACCTTCCCACCGAGGTTGTTAACGCATCGCGATGCCATCCATAGAACGTTCGTCTGCAAGCGAATAAACTTTGCGTTGATACCCCATCCACCGCTCCCAGACGGAGACCCGGCCAGATGGCACAACACGGCCGGACAACAATTTTTCCAGACCCCGGGATTTCTTGCGCTCCTGCCCTGAGGATCATCTTCTTACAGCGCGGCGGCCCCTGGTTTCAACCAGGGGAGCGCGTTCTCCTGTAAGTCTGAAGACAACACGTGGGCTACCATAACGCTCCGCCGACGCTCGCAAGAGCGCTTATACTACCGACACTGCTTGCAGACGGATGTACGCGTGCCGGGAGTGGGGGTCGAAAGTAGCCGGTGATTCTGTCGTGTCAACCGACCGGTACGACGGTACGAATAAGGCTTGTTGCGCAAGCATCCTTCGAACGACTCACTGACACCGGAAAAGAATTTGAAAGTTTCCTTGACCTCGCGCGGAGCCGCTACAATCCCGTTGAGGAGGAGAAACTCAACGCGGTCCTCGAGGCCGCTCGCCTGGCGCCGACGGCGGCGAACCGACAGCCCATCTGGTTCATCGGGATCCTGACCGCCGGCAAGGAGTTCTTTCAGGACAGCGCCGCCGCCTCATCTATCGCCCGGGCCCCTCCCGTCCGCGTAGACCCTGGTAATCCCGGCAGAGGTCTGCGACGAAACACTCCTCATGCTTTGGGTTCTGTGCCGTGCAGATCTCGCGCCCGAGGCGGATCAGGAGGTAGTTGATGTCCTGCCAGGTCTCTTCNGGGAAGAGGGCCATGAGGTCACGCTCGATGATATCCGGGTTGGTGCTGTCGGTGAACCCTATCCGTTTTGCGACCCGGCGGACATGGGTATCGACAGCTATACCGACATTGATCCCGAACGCATGAGAGAGGACGATGTTTGCGGTCTTTCTCCCGACGCCGGGGAGCGACTGCAATTCTTCAATCGTCCGCGGCACCTCCCCGCCGAAGTCGGCGACAAGCCTCCTTGCCGTCCCGACGATGTAGCGGGCTTTGGAACGATGAAAACCGATGCTCCTGATGAGCGGTTCCACCTCCTCGGGCTCCGCGCGGGCGAGCGCCTCAGGTGTCGGGTAGCGGGAGAAAAGATCATCGTGGATAGCATTGACGGCACGGTCTGTTGTCTGCGCGGAGAGGATGGTGAGGATCAGCGACTCAAAAGGGTTATCAAAGTCGATAAAATGACGCCTGCCGCCGACGATGGGATAGTGTGCAAGGAGGCGGCGGTACACCTCACAGGCAATCTCCCGGTTCATATCTGATGGGGCAGGGCAGATTCGAACTGCCGTCAAAGCGTCCCAAACGCTCTAGGATGGACCAGGCTACCCTACTGCCCCTGTTTGTACCATTACATTGGTGGCGGCAGACAAAATAGTTACCGCCAGGGAGGTGTTCAGGGAGGCAGGGGATTTGAGTTCTCTCTGCTCACGATGGTGCCGACGGGGGCCCCCTCCACGACCGCCCGGTAGAGGGTCTCCGGGTCGCGGCCGTCAAGCACCAGGAGCGGAATCCCGGACCGCTCGACGACCTTCCCTGCGACAATATCGAGTACCATATTGGCACCCGCATCCATCCTGCCCCGGGTGATGATATCGAGGAGTTCCGGGGGCGTCAGATGCTCATACCTGACCGCGCCGGCGTCCTTCTTCGGGTCGGCACTGTAGATACCGTCAACTGACGTTGCGTTGATCAGGAGGTCGGCACCGATGCTCTCAGCGAGAACCGCTGATACCGCGTCGGTCGTCTGTGCGGGAGTGATGCCGCCCATGACAACGATCTTTTTAGTCTCTGCAAACTCCCGGGCCTCTGTGTAGTTCTCCGCAACGCGAGGGTAGGCTGCATCCCCGAGTCCAGCCACGAGGAGGCGCGCGTTCAGCCTTGTTACCATGATCCCGAGTTCATCAGCCACCGCCTCACCGGCGCCGAGGTCGCGGGCAACCTGGATGTACCGGCGTGCCTCCCCGCCTCCGCCGACGACGATAAAGGTCTGGCACACCTTTGCAATCCGCTTCAGGACAGAGACATACCGGCTGATATTGTTCGATTCAAGCGAAGGAACCAGAACAGAGCCGCCCAGGGATACGACGATCTTCTTCATTCCACCGTATTATTATCCCCGATGCCAACCATATACCTGTTGTGAAGATGCCTGCACTGGCCCGTATGCAACTCCAAACCAGAGGTCCGGGCGATTGCCGGCTGATGCGCCGGCTGAATCTACCGGTGCAGGCGCTGCGGTCACCGGGGGGAGGGATGAGCGGGAGACCCGCCTGTACCGCAATGGTGAACTCACCCTCCCACCGGCGCGGGACTTCCCGCTCATGCCGCCGAAGGCCATCAAACCACCGATCGGACATATAAACCCTTCTCTCTTTTCCGGTAGTATGCGCGCCTCCGGCGCACCTTGCCATTTTACCCGGTTTTTACCGGAGAGTTACCCGGTCTGCTAATTT
>JGI24707J26582_10002890_pt1 | contig 12697 bp, 10 predicted proteins | sample BioPla1DNA1_FD_26582 | JGI IMG/M metagenome (IMG submission 26582) | reverse complement strand
TGAGTCGTGGTAAAGGTGGTAAATTAACTCTCACGGGTAACTTGGGTGATGTAATGAAAGAATCAGCTATGTTAGCCGTAGAATACATTAGAGCTCATGCTGATTTATTAGCTATAAATCCAGAGGTCTTTGATCATTGGAATATACACCTTCATGTTCCTGAAGGGGCAATACCTAAAGATGGACCCTCTGCTGGTATTACAATGGCTACCTCTTTAGCTTCTGCTTTTACACAGCGAAAGGTTAAAGCCAACATGGCTATGACAGGTGAAATCACTCTTAGAGGAAAAGTACTTCCTGTTGGAGGTATTAAAGAAAAAATATTAGCTGCAAAAAGAGCAGGTATAAAAGAGATTATACTTTCAGCTCAAAACAAAAAAAATATAGAGGAAATTCAAGAAATCTATCTAAAAGGGTTAACTTTCCACTATGTAGAAAACGTCAAAGAGGTATTTGATTTAGCAATTACAGATGAGGTAGTAGCCAATCCTCTAGATTTCACTATACCTGAGGAGACAAAATAACAAGAATGAAATTTACATTACAACATATTGACTCTAAAAGTAGTGCTAGAGCAGGATTTATTGAAACAGACCACGGGAATATAGAAACTCCTATTTTTATGCCCGTGGGTACTGTTGGAAGCGTAAAAGGAGTTCATCCTACTGAACTTAAACAGGACATTAAAGCTCAAATTATTCTAGGTAATACCTACCATCTCTACTTACGACCAGGAATTGATGTAATAGAAGGAGCAGGTGGTATCCAAAAGTTTAATAGTTTTAATGGTCCTATGCTGACAGACAGTGGTGGTTTTCAAGTTTTCTCTTTGTCCGCTATACGAAAGTTAAGTGAAGAGGGAGCTGAGTTTAGATCTCACATTGATGGTAGTAAACATTTTTTTACACCTGAAAAAGTAATGGATATACAACGTACTATTGGGGCTGATATCATTATGGCTTTTGATGAGTGTCCTCCAGGTGATTCTGATTATAATTACGCTAAAAACTCTATGAAGCTAACACACAGATGGCTAGATAGATGCATTAAGCGTTTTAAAGAAACAGAACCAAAATATGGTTACAACCAATCACTCTTTCCTATTGTACAAGGTTGTGTCTATCCAGACTTAAGAAAACAATCAGCAGAGTATGTTGCATCTAAAGAAGCGGATGGCAATGCTATCGGTGGACTAGCTGTAGGTGAGCCTGTGGAAAAAATGTACGAAATGATTGAGCTGGTTAACGCCATTTTACCTAAAGACAAACCCAGATACTTAATGGGAGTCGGTACTCCAGCTAACTTATTAGAGAGCATAGAATTGGGGGTAGATATGTTTGATTGTGTTATGCCTACTCGTAATGGCCGCAATGGAATGCTATTTACTCAGGAGGGTATCATTAACATTAAAAACAAAAAGTGGGAAAAAGACTACTCACCTATTGAAGAAAATGGAGCCTCTTTTGTTGATACATTATATAGTAAAGCGTATCTTAGACATCTTTTTCAAGCTAAAGAGCTATTAGCGGGTCAAATTGCTTCAATTCATAATTTAGCTTTCTACCTTTGGTTAGTCAAAGAAGCTAGGTTACATATTATAGCTGGAGACTTCGCTTCTTGGAAACGAGTAATGGTGAAAAAAGTAACAACTAGATTATAAGAATATTTTATATAAAATGAGAGGCAAAAAGTTCTTAACCATCTTAGATCGATATATTATAAAAAAGTTCCTTGGGACTTATCTTTTTGCAATTGCTCTTATTATATCAATAGCAGTCGTTTTTGATTTTAACGAAAAAATGGACCGTTTCATGAATAATGATGCTCCTTGGAGTGCCATTGTTTTTGATTACTACTTGAACTTCATCCCTTTTTTCGCTAATCTTTTCAGTCCACTATTTGTTTTTATAGCCGTAATTTTCTTCACATCTAAGTTGGCCGAAAACTCTGAAATTGTAGCCATGTTTGCTAGTGGAATGAGTTTTAAACGGTTACTAAAACCCTATATGATTTCCGCTGCTATTATTGCTATTTTAGCTTTTGGACTGGGTTCTTATGTAATTCCTAAAGGAAGTATCACACGACTTGAATTTGAGGATAAATACTATAAACCCAGAAAAACAAGTAGAGCTCGAAACGTACAACTAGAGGTGGACACTGGAGTTATAGCATACATTGAACGTTATGAGGATTACAGCAAAACAGGCTATCGTTTTTCGCTAGACAAATTTGTAGATAAGAAACTAGTTTCTCATTTAACTGCAAGAAGCATTACTTACGATACTACTCAAGTTTATAATTGGACTATTAAAGACTATATGATTCGTGAACTCGATGGTATGAAAGAAACAATAACCAAAGGGGAACGATTAGACTCTGTGATTGTTATGGAGCCTGCCGATTTTTTAATTATGAAAAACCAGCAAGAAATGATGACAAGTCCAGAACTAAGTCAATACATTGAAAAGCAAAAACGAAGAGGTTTCGGTAATATTAAAGAGTTTCAAATAGAATATCACAAACGAATCGCTATGTCTTTTGCTTCTTTTATACTTACAATTATAGGTGTATCTCTCTCTTCTCGTAAAACAAAAGGAGGTATGGGGTTACACTTAGGAGTTGGACTAGGACTTAGTTTCTCGTATATATTATTCCAAACNGTATCATCAACCTTTGCAGTCAATGGAAACATGCCTCCCTATTTAGCTATGTGGATACCTAATATTCTATATGCATTTATTGCCTTCTATCTCTATAGAAAAGCCCCAAAATAAAAGGATTTAGTTACTTACTATTGCACTTTATCCGATATAGTCTTAACTTTGTTACAAAAGCTCTAAAAACGTAGACTTTTTAATAGTCTATTAATAATAGAAATAAATAAATAACAACACAATGACAGGTTATATTTCTGACGATAAAAGAAAAGTCACAACTCATCGTCTATCACAAATGAAGGAAAGAGGAGAAAAGATTTCAATGCTTACTGCTTATGATTATTCAATGGCTAAAATAGTAGATGAATCAGGCATGGATATCATTCTTGTGGGTGATTCTGCATCAAACGTTATGGCTGGTAATACTACAACATTACCCATTACACTAGATCAAATGATTTATCACGCTCAATCAGTCATCCGTGCTGTAAATCGTGCAATGGTAGTAGTAGATATGCCATTTGGGTCTTACCAAGGAAATTCTAAAGAAGGTTTGGCTTCTGCTATTCGTATCATGAAAGAATCGCAATGCGATGCAGTAAAGCTAGAAGGTGGAGAGGAAATACTAGAAACANTAAAACGCATATTAACAGCNGGAATTCCTATAATGGGACATTTAGGTCTCATGCCTCAATCCATTAATAAATATGGTACTTATGCTGTCCGTGCTAAAGATAACAAGGAGGCTGAAAAACTAATTAAAGATGCTAAGTTATTAGAAGAAGCTGGGTGTTTTGCCTTAGTGCTTGAAAAAATACCTGCTGATTTAGCTGAAAAAGTAGCTCAAGAATTAACTATTCCCGTAATAGGTATTGGTGCTGGTGGTGGCGTTGATGGTCAGGTTTTAGTCATTCAAGATATGCTAGGTATTAATAAAGGATTTAGTCCTAAATTTTTACGTAGATATGCTGACTTACATACTACAATGACTACTGCCATTCAACAATATATAAAGGATGTAAAATCCTCTGATTTCCCCAATGAGCAAGAACAATACTAAATACAGACGCTCTGCATTTAGTAGAATTTGTATAGCTAATTTATTGCTATACTCCTCTCTTTACACATTATTGCCGGTTATACCGGCAATAATGCATTCTACAACAGACTGCTATTCAATTCAACAGGTGGCTCTACACCTTTTCTATTTCATTGGAGGGGTTGTATTGGTTGGACCTTTTCTTTTCTACATACAAGATAAATACCAGCGAAAGACCATTGCTATTTTCTCCTATTTAGGTGTTTCTGTTTCCACCTTTTTATGTAAGTGGATAAATTTAGAGACAGCTCCTTTCATTCTTATTTTATATGGTGTTTTTTGTACTATTGCAACCAGCATAGGCATCACAATAGCTGTAGATGTATCACCATCCGAAAAAAGAAACTTAGGGAATAAAATAGTATCTTGGACTGGACGATTTGGTTTTTTAATTGGTATTACTCTTTGTTGTTTCTTACTCCCTAGTCAATATAATTCTACTTTAATCTATGCATCAGCAACACTTCCCCTATTGGCTGTTNNTNTTATATTAACCATAAANCTTCATTTTCGTGCACCTATGGACTCTAGCTTACTTCACTTGGATCGATTCTTATTAATCAAAAGTTGGCCTTTTATGATTAATCTAATGGTTGTAGCCATAGTAATAAGTAGTACAATTGCTTTATTTTATCACCTAGCCTCAACAAACACTCCACCTCTCTATTATTTAATGGTTCTTATAGGAGGTTACCTGAGTTCTGGTTTTATAGTATTCTCATTTATACAACGCATCCAAAACAAATTATTTATTCAAACACTTTTTGGAATACTATGCATTGGCATTTCCTATCCACTTTTTGCTATTCCTGAATTTCCTTATCTTCCAAATTACTTGTTAGGACTAGGCATAGGTCTTATAGTACCCGAGTTTTTATCTCTTTTTGTTAAAATATCAACTCATTGCCAAAGAGGTACTGCCAACACTAGTCAAAGCATTTCATGGGAAATCGGTTTAATACTGGGAATTATAAGCTACTATTACGTTCAAGCAAGTGAAATCAACACGTTACATTTTATAATTACTGCAGGTATATTCTCTGTCGTGTTCTTTTTACTAGTCTCCTACCCCTACTTTATACATAATAAGTTACGGAAATAGTTAAAGTCAAAACTCTCATCAAATCATATAAGAAAAACAACACATTGGCTAAAGGCTTATTCGTGTTATTTCCTATTATCAAGCTTAAATCGAATACGCAAAACACGACTATCACTATCGTAAGTATAAGTAGTTATTCTAAAAGTTCCTATTTCGGATGTATTATTTACATGCGATCCTATACAAGCACAAATATCATAATCCCCCACTTTTACAATGCGCAAAAGCTGACTTGCATCAGCAGGAAGTTTACTTAAATCTACTGAACTGCTTACATCAGAACGGTGAACCAATTCACTTTTTATCGGTAAGTTCTGTTGAATTACATCATTTACTTGCTTCTCAATATCCTTTATTTCACTAGCAGAAGGCTCTTTTTGTATATAATAATCACACTTACTCTTTTTGCGCTCTATATGAGCATTAAAAGAACGAGAACACCCAAACCTCTTCACCATAGTAGCATTAAGAATATGCTCAACTGTATGCATAGGTGGATACTCCTTTTTATTATGTTTATTCATACCATTATTTTCATTTTTAATAAAAAATAGGGCATAAATTACTGTTAACACTCTTACAAAAGAAACAGTTACTTATACCCTATTTTTATGTTTTTATACTAAAAAGAACTTATTCCTCTTCTAATTTAGGCTTCATATTAGTATATACATTCTGAACGTCATCATCCTCTTCCAGCTTTTCAATCAATTTATCAATCACTTCACGCTGTTCATCAGTAACCTCTTTTTCGGTTGTAGGAATACGAGTAAACTCAGAACTTAAAATTTCATGACCATTCTCCTCAAGATAGGTTTGAATCGCATTAAACGATTGGAATGGAGCATAAATAGTGATTTCATGACCTTCATCCTCATACTCATCATCCACACCAAAGTCTATCAACTCAAGGATTAGCTCTTCAAGATCTAAATCCTCTTTCTTAGGAATAGTAAAAACTACTTTATGATCGAATAAAAAATCAAGACTACCACTTGTACCTAATGAACCATCGTATTTATTAAATATCGCTCGAACATTTGCAACTGTCCTAGTAGTGTTATCAGTAGCTGTTTCAACATAAATAGCTACACCATGAGGACCATATCCTTCATAGTTCATTTGTGTGTAATCCTTCTGGTCCTTACCCATTGCCTTTTTGATAGCACGTTCTACGTTATCTTTAGGCATATTCTCGCGTTTAGCCGTAGCTATAATAACGCGTAATCGTGAGTTTGTATCCGGATCAGGGCCACCTTCCTTAACTGCAATAGATATTTCTTTACCTAGTCGTGTGAAAGTGCGGGCCATATTGCCCCATCTTTTAAGCTTTCTTGCTTTTCTATATTCAAATGCTCTTCCCATATCGGATTGTATATAATATAATTTAATCGATCAAAGATTATCGTAAGCTAGCGTTTAATTGTTTTTTATAAACATTGATTAATCGAGTCATAACTTTTTCGATAACCTTATCATTTAATGTTGTTTTTTCGTCTTGTAATAAGAAGCTCACAGCATACGATTTTTTGCCTGCTTCTAATTTTTTTCCTTCATATACATCGAACAACGTAACCTCTTTCAATAGTTTTCGCTCGGTATTATAAGCTAATTGTTTTATTTGTTCAAATGTAACCGAAGAATCCACTAATAANGCTAAGTCTCTTTTTACTGCTGGATATTTTGATAACTCTTTGAATTCCACTTTTGTTTTTCGAGTAGCATGAAGCAAGGCTTTCCAATCAATATCTGCAAAATAAACCTCACGTTCTTCTAAATCAAACTNCATTAAAATAGAATTAGAAATTACCCCCATTNTGGCTAAAACCTTTCCACCTTTTGATAAAAACTGTAATGCAGTAGCATATAAATCATTCTCAACCGTTTCAACCTTCCACTCACCTTCTACTAAACCAAGACGAGCAAAAATATTTTCAACGTAAGCCTTAAGTTCAAAGAATGAACTATCCTCATCAGGATGAGCCCATGAATTAGCTACTCTCTTACCTGTAACCCACAAACCCAAATGGAAATCTTCAGAATAAGGAGATAACACTTTATCCTCTGTTTTATTCTCTTCTGTATAGAAATAACAATTTCCAAACTCAAATAATCGAAGGTCTGTATTTTTTCTATGAACATTATATGCAATACTTGTTAATCCACCAAACAATAACGTTTGCCTCAAGCTATTCAAGTCAGCACTTAACGGATTTAATAAACGAACTAAGTTCTTATCAGGATAAGATTTTAGCTTCTCATAATAAGCTGATCGAGTTAATGAGTTATTCATAATCTCGTTAAATCCAGACCCCACTAATTGTTCAGATACTAAATTCTGTAGTTTCTTAGATTCATCAGCTGCACTTTTAGGGGTTAGACTCGATTGTAAAGTTAACCCTACTTCAACCTTATTATAACCATAAACGCGTAAGATATCCTCTATAACATCTACATCACGTTGAACATCTACACGATATGGAGGAATAGATAACTTTAATTCTGTTTCACTTTCCTCATCTATCTTCATTTCCAAACTAGTAACAATACTTTTGATGCTATTAAGAGGTATTTCTTGACCTATCAAAGCATTCATTTTGGGTAAATTTAAAGTTACCTTGAAGTCTTCAAACTTTTTAGAAGTCACCTCTTTTATTTCTGAAGAAATTGTTCCTCCTGCTAACTCTTTAATCATTAAAGCAGCAAGTTTTAGACAATATACCACATTGTTTGGATCGATACCTCGTTCAAAACGGAACGAAGCATCAGTATTCAACCCGTGACGTCGAGCCGATTTACGCACCCATGTAGGATGAAAATAAGCACTCTCAATAAATACATTCGTTGTTTCTTCAGTTGCTCCAGAATCTTCACCACCAAAAACTCCAGCTATACACATGGGTTCNTTTTCATTGCAAATCATCAAATCTCTTTCTGATAACTTACGCTCTACTTCATCAAGAGTTGTAAATGGTGTACCCTCTGGCATTGTTTTAACAATGACCTTACTACCTTTTATTTTATCTGCATCGAAACAATGTAAAGGTTGCCCAAAAGCATGTACAATATAATTAGTTACATCTACTACATTATTAATAGGACGCAAACCTATAAAAGTCAATTTATTTTTTAACCAAGCAGGACTTTCTTTAACAGTTACTCCTTTTAGCGTAACCCCAGTATAACTAGGACAAGCTTCTGTGTTTTCTACAATAACAGGAATATCTAAATCGGTGTTATCAACCTTAAATTGCTCTACAGAAGGCTTCTTAAGTGTAGGTTGTTCTCCCATCTGAGTAAGAATAGCAAAAATATCTCTTGCCACACCATAATGAGAACATGCATCTGCACGATTAGGAGTAATATCTATTTCAAGAACAAAATCTTCCTCTACATTATAATACTCTTTTGCAGCCATCCCAACCTGAGCCTCTGGTGGAAGAACAATGATGCCTTCATTGCTTTCTCCTACGCCTATTTCTGTTTCCGAGCAAATCATTCCAAAAGATTCCTCACCACGAATTTTAGCTTTTCTTATTTCAAATTCTTCCTCACCATCGTATAATTTGCTTCCTACNGTTGCGACAATAACCTTTTGNCCTGCTGCGATATTAGGTGCACCACAAACTATCTTTAATGGCTTTTCCTCACTAATATTTACAGTTGTAATGTGTAGGTGATCTGAATTGGTATGTTTTTCACAAGTGAGGACTTCACCAATCACTAAACCTTCAAGTCCTCCTTTAATAGATTCTACTTTTTCAACTCCTTCCACCTCTAAACCTGCAGCTGTTAAATGTTTTGCAAGTTCATCAGGTGATAAAGAAAAATCAACATACTCTTTTAGCCAATTATAAGAGATATTCATATTATTATGTATTTATTTAATTTCTAAAAAGACACACAAAGTTAATAAGTTTTTCGGTCGTAAAGAAGAAAAACTGACTTTTACAAGCTAAAAAACATAGCAAGTAAGAAGAAAACAGACAAACAAGTAGATTTTTCTAACATCTTAACAATCATAACACTTCAGATAAAAGATTATCTAAAGATATATATCTTATATAAAAAAGCATCTCTTTATTTCTATATCACAATAAAAAAGACTTAATTTTACATTAGGTAATAAATATAACCCTGTGTATTATGCAAGAACTTCCATTTTTTACACCTGATGAAAGACTCGACTTGCTTTCACTATATAGAAAATTGCTCAATTCTATTGATAATAGCATTGATGAAGAGACAATAGATAAATTAAAGTTACATCTAACTCAAGCAATTCAATCTAACAAATTGGGGCGAAATAACTTCAATATGAATCCTATCATACGAAATTTGAGAACAGCGGTTATTGTTTCAAAAGAAATAGGTATGAAAGGTAGTTGTTTAATTAGTATTATGTTGCATGAAGTAGTGAAATATGGGCTACTATCAATGGAGCAAGTAAAAACTAATTATGGAGAAGAAGTTGCTACTATTATCAAGGGATTAGTTAAGACAAATAAAATATACAAAAAAAGTGCTGCAGTAGAATCAGAAAACTTTAGAAACCTACTACTATCTTTTGCTGAAGATATGCGTGTAATACTCGTTATGATAGCTGATAGAGTAAACATAATGAGAAATATTCGAGACACTCCCAACATTGAAGATCGAACACAAGTTGCACAAGAAGCGGCTTATCTTTATGCTCCTTTAGCTCATAAACTGGGACTATACTCGCTTAAATCGGAACTTGAGGACTTATCGCTTAAATACTTAGACACTAAAACCTATTATGACATAAGAGATAAACTTAACCAAACTAAAGCTTCACGAGATCGATACATTGCTTCTTTTATTGCTCCAATAAAAGAAAATTTAGAAAAGGCTGGATTTAAATTTGAAATTAAGGGGCGAACAAAGTCAATACACTCTATTTGGAATAAAATTCAACGACAAGAAACTCCCTTTGAAAATATTTATGATCTTTTTGCTATTCGAATTATTTTAGACTCTGAACCAGACAAGGAAAAACAAGAGTGTTGGCAAGTGTATTCTATTGTTACAGATATGTATCAACCTAATCCTAATCGTTTACGTGATTGGCTTTCTATTCCTAAGAGTAACGGGTATGAATCCTTACACATAACAGTTATGGGTCCAGAAGGTCGTTGGGTAGAAGTTCAAATCAGAACGGAACGCATGGATGCTATTGCAGAACGTGGACTTGCGGCACACTGGAGATATAAAGGAGTTAAAGGAGAATCAGGATTAGATGATTGGCTTAACTCTGTGCGTGAGGCTTTAGAAAGTCAAGAAAGCGACTCTCTAGAAGTCATGGATCAGTTCAAAATGGATTTATATGAAGACGAGGTTTTTGTATTTACGCCCAAAGGGGATTTATTTAAGCTTCGCAAAGGATCAACCGTTCTAGATTTCGCTTTTCAAATACATACTAATGTGGGAGCACAATGTGTAGGTGCTAGGGTTAATGGCAAGCATGCACAATTAAAACAAGTACTCAAAAATGGAGACCAAGTAGAAATTATTACTTCAAGTACTCAAACGCCTAAATTAGATTGGCTCACCATTGTTACCACATCTAAAGCTCGCTCAAAAATTAGACAAGCTCTTAAAGAAATTGAGGCTAAACAATATAATTATGCTAAAGAAACATTAGAGCGAAAATTAAAAAACAGAAAGCTTGAGTATGATGAACCTGTAATGAATCGCTTAGTAAGAAAGTCGGGATTCAAAACAATTACTGAGTTTTATCAAAAAATAGCAGATAACACATTAGACATCAATGTTGTTATTGAACGTTACGCAGAAGAGTTAAAACGTGAAAATGATCCCCATGCGGATATTACTTACCGCAGTGCAGAAGGATATAATTTGCAAAAACAAATTGGTTCACAACAACCAGATGAGGATGAGTTAGTGATTGACAAAGACTTAAAAGGATTAGATTACAGTCTTGCCAAATGTTGTAATCCTATTTATGGAGATAAAATCTTTGGCTTTGTATCAGTCTATGGTGGTGTTAAAATCCACCGAATGGATTGTCCCAATGCTAAACATATGAGAAAAAGATTTGGTTATCGATTTGTAAAAGCCCGATGGGCAGGAAAATCGGTGGGTAAGCACTATCCTATTACCCTACGTGTGGTTGGCCATGATGACATTGGTATTGTGACTAATATCACTTCTATAATTTCAAAAGAGGAGGATGCTACTTTACGATCTATCCGAATAGACTCAAATGATGGGCTTTTTTCAGGTATGATAACTATTATGATTAGTAATAAAAGTAAACTCAATGCTTTAATTAAAAAAATAGAAGGTGTTAAAGGTGTTAAAGCAGTCACTCGTTAAAGTTTAACACTCTTTTTCATGTTCGAGTTCGATAAATCAATATTACTCGAACTTATTAGATACTAGCCTATATTAAGTGGGCGATAATTATGGATATATTATTAAAAGATACAATGGATGCTGTCGTTAAGTCGAGGTTTCCAAAGATGAATTATGAAGATAGGTTACGAATAGAAGAATTATTAGTTCGTAAAACTTATAAAAAAGGAGATATTCTACTTAAAGAAGGAGATATTAGCAGCAATATCGTTTTTGTAGGTAAAGGAATGCTTCGTCAATTTTACTACAAAAATAAAAGAGATGTTACTGAACACTTCTCTTACGAAGGATGCATTCTTATTTGTATTGAGAGTTTATTTAAAGAAGAACCTTCTCATCTTATAGTAGAAGCTATTGAAGATACTATCTGTTACTACTTGCCTTATGATTTATTTATGTCGCTATCTAAAAAATCATGGGGAGTAAATTTATTCTATCGAAAAATCATTGAATACTCCTTAATTACTTCACAAATCAAAGCCGATTCATGGCGTTTTGAAACCGCACAAAAGCGTTACGAAATATTATTAGAAGAACATCCCGAAGTGATTAAAAGAGCGGCTCTTTCACAAATAGCATCTTATCTTTTGATGACACCTGAAACGTTAAGTCGTGTAAGAGCAGCCTTATAAAACAAAGAGAGAGATTCTTATAAATCCCTCTCTTTTATAACATTTATCATCTACAATGAATTTACAAAATGAAGCCACAAGCAATATATCACAAAATGGCCTTCCTTCTATTTCATTATTTAATCATTTCTCTTTTCAGTAAACTATAAAAACAAAGATCTACATATTCTCCAGAAGGTAAGTATTGACCCTCTCGTTCTATACCTTCTTTAGTAAATCCTAAACGTTGCGGTACTTTATTACTCTCCTCATTTCCAACAGCACATTGTATTTTTACCCTATTCATTCCCCACTCAGTAAATGCCCAGTGCGTCAAGTGTTTTACAGCTTTAGTAATAGTCCCTTTTCCTTGATGTTCAGGAAGCAACCAATATCCTATCTCAGTTTTATTGCTTTGACGATTTGTATTTACAAAACCAATCAATCCACTAAAAACACCCTCATATTCTATAACAAATACAATATCACGGCTAGCATAAGGAACTGATAAAGTATCTTTTAGAAACTCTTTTTCATCTTCTACTGATTGCATATAAGGTACAAAGTAAAGCCATTTTGAAAAATACTCTCTGTTCTGATCTAAAGCATTAAAAATTGCATCTGCATCAGCTAACTGTGCTTCTCGAATACTATAACCATTATCAAATTGATGAGTATGTCCTTTTTCTTTCATTTTCTATATTTATCTCTTTATTTTCATTATAAAATTCACTACTGTCCACTAAAAATATTGCACCGTAAAATAGTTGACTGAAAAGATAAGTCAATATGGCCTACACGACAGTGTAGGGCAGGTTGCCTTGCTTAA
>JGI24707J26582_10002886_pt1 | contig 12704 bp, 12 predicted proteins | sample BioPla1DNA1_FD_26582 | JGI IMG/M metagenome (IMG submission 26582) | reverse complement strand
TTTCCAAAACCAAAGTCTTGGTTTTACCCATGTCTTGGTTCTGAACTTTTTAGAATTTTCAGGGTTGTTTCACTGTTTAGTTATCAAGGTTCTTAACATTTTTGTCAACATAATTTTAACGTTGACGGATATTCATTATACTTCACTCAGCCTTAAATGTCAACCACTTTTTCTCATTTTGTTGAGTCTATTATGACTTCTAATCATACTTATCAGTGGCCACCATTCGCAACGGCAAAGATTAGTTTACAACTTTTATTTTATAAAGTCAAGAGCAAATTGAGCTTTTATTTAAAATATTTAAAACATTATATAATACACGTTCAATTCCTACAGTTTTATTAAAAGCTTATTTTTAATCATAGTTTGTCATCAGTGGGAGTATTATTACCACCACTGATGACATATGATATTAAGACCTTCTTTACTTCTGAACTAAATGAACAGCAAAGCCGCCTATCTCTTCATTTAGATAAATCGCTGCTAATTTATTATCCTTATTATATTTCTTAGTTTCTTCATTGAAGGTAAAGCCTTGAGCCTCTAAATGATATATTGCCCGTTCAATATAGTTAGTCTGAATTGCAATATGTCCATTCTTACCAAGATAAGGTTGTTTCATTACCTCAATACCTGTACCAGCAAAGATGGAACTGTTACCTACATTCTTAGTGAAGCCAAATATTTTCTCAAAGGATGTTGCAACTGTATCAGCTTCTCCTTCGCTGGATGCATTAATTCCAATGTGGCGTAACTCAAAGCCTAGCATCAAGTTTACAGCTTCTCTGGTAAGAGCAGTTATTTCGTCAAACTTGCCCGCTTTCACTAAAGCATCATTTACCATCCAGCTACCGCCGCAAGCAATAATCTTAGGGAAATCTAAATAAGAAGTTAGATTTTTAGCATTTATACCACCAGTAGGCATAAACTTCATATTAACATATGGAGCAGCCATAGCTTTTATCATAGCTAGACCTCCTGCTGCTTCTGCTGGGAAGAATTTAACTACTTCTAATCCTAACTCAATAGCCATCTCGATATCACTAGGGTTAGAACATCCAGGAGTTATAGGTATATTTTTATCTATACAATATTTTACAACTTTAGGATTAAGACCAGGGCTTACTATAAAGCTAGCACCTGCATTAACAGCCGCATCTACCTGTTCAGTGGTAAGCACTGTACCAGCACCTATTAGCATCTCAGGATATGCTTCATGCATGATACGAATAGATTCCTCAGCCGCCGCAGTACGGAAAGTAACCTCAGCACAAGGTAAGCCCCCATCTATTAATGCTTTCGCTAAGGGTAATGCATCTTTTGCATCATCTAACTTAATTACAGGTACAATACCTATTTTTTGAATTTTACTCAAAACTTCATTCATAATTCATTGCTCCTTTGATATTAAATTATTATTGCAGTATCAACCTAGATGGTTGCATAAAGCATCATATTAAAATTATAATAACATTCATGCTCTGAATCTCTTATAACCAAAGTCACGAATCTCTAGCATCCTACTGGAATTTTTCGTTGACTAATAAGCCTTCTTTGAAGCTAAAAAAACAACTTGGTCGCACTGGTCACAAAAGGTAGTATTAAATTGTTATTATAAATAAAACTTAACAATTTACTTTCCTCTATCATCAGGAATATTTTTTGACCAAATTCAGCTCCTCCAAAGGTAGTAAGCATAATGAACAATAACCATACATTAAATAAACCCTGTAATAGTCCTATCAACAATCCTGAAGTTTTGTTGATCCTGTTCAACACTGGAAGCCTACTAATAATATCCAGCAGAATACTTATAATCCATAGACATACTATTATTATAACAAATGTAATTATAAACGCCAATGCATTTATTATTATACTTGTAAAATAGTTACTTATGTATGACTTAAAATTATTTACAGCAAGAGCTTTATAAATCTCCTGAGTATTATTCTTTTTTAGGGAATCTTTAATGACCTCCGGTAAGGGTAGATCATCAATCAAGCTTAATTGATCTTCTTTGATATCTCCTAATTGTATTTCATCCTCGATATTTTCCTCATTCATAGAAAGGGCAACATTAACTTTGTCTAATACCATGTTATAGAAATTTTCATTGTTCCTCATAATATCATTGACTGTTGGACTTATTATCAAAGTTAAGATTAAGGCAATAATTGTAGAAAACATTGAAAATACAGTCTTAATCAATCCTTTTCTATATCCTAACAAGGCTGACCCAATAAGTATTATTAAAACTATTATTAACAACCAGTTCACAAACTCCCCTCCTTTCTTAGTGGTCTCCATTAGATAATATCGACTGCTTTTTTCCATATTATAACTGATATTTAATATTAAGTTTATATATTAGGGAATATCTATTATTCCTTTAGCATAATATCAAGTACTTCTGATTCATTTATAATGAAATATCGGTCCAGATTATTTATCGGAATAATCTCCTCAACATTGGTATCAAAGGCATGTCTGAATTTTTCCTTGCCATTAATCTTTTGTATAAGGCAATTTAGATTATTATACATAATAATCTCGTCTCCGAAAAGTCTTATCTTATTGTATTGAGAACTTATTTGCTCATCTAAGATGAGATTACCTTTAAAGTCATATATCTTTAATTGATCATTTGTCCCATCTCCTGACAATACATAGCCTAAATTACGATTATTATATAAAATTTTCTTTATCTCTTTCTCAACTGATATATCATAAATTAATTCTGGTAGCTCTGGAATGGAGTATAGCAAGAAGCCATCTTCCTTAAATACAGCAGCTGTATCGTTGTCTAAAAACTCCACCTTAGGAATTACAATATTTTTAAACTCATAGCCTCCAACAAAACTATTAATATAGCTTTTTCCTACATCACCAAAATTATAAAATCCTATGGTACTTAACAATTCACCTTCTGATATAGATAGAAATGATACCAGTAGCTTTTTCCCATCCTCTGACAATGCAATATCCATTGGATAACCTTCATTTCTGATGTTTGATATCTTCTCTACAATAACATTATCCTCAACACTATCAGTAATAATGGTATCATCTAAACTATATAGTTTAATTATATTCTTATCCTCATCTTCCATTAAAGCAGCCACTACTCCTTGCTTGGCAATCTTCACCTTAATAATCTTATTTAAAGTAGTAAAATTGCCAACGGCCCCATTCTTATTCATAATATATATACTGTTTTTCCCTCTATCTGCTATTACCACATATTCATTACAGACATCGGCAATGGGATCTGACATCTCATATGATACATTCCATAAGACATTACCATTACCTCTAATTGCAACAGCACCATTTTTAGTATATTTTATAACAGATGATCCATACTTCAGATAGCCAACCGCCTTCTCACTGGTGTTTTTTACATTATTTACCACCTCATAGTTCTGATAGCTTTTATTAATAAGATTTATTATATAAACCACTACTGAAGCCAAAAGAGCAAAAAGAAGTATGCTTATAATTAGTATATTACGCCTTCTTATTCTTTTTTTACGACGACCATAATCTCTAATGGATTGTATCTCATTTGCTTTTGCCATTTCTTACTCCTATTACAGATAATTATTTAAATAACTTCAATACGCTTTTATCAAAATTATAACTCATTTCTGCTCCTATATCACTCTTTTTTTGATTTAAGTGATAACCAGTCTTTATTCCTAGTTTATCAAATATAAACCTTTAAAAGAAATAGGCCTAATGAATCAAAAAAGGGTTGTGCCCTTGATCTGTACAATCCCTTTTTTGATATTTCCCCATATACTTAAAATTAATAAGCATTAGATAATAACTAAGGTACTATTAGCTTCTGGCCATAATATATAAAATCCTCATCGTCTAGGTTATTCAATTCCTTAATTACCGAGATATAGTTAGCAGAATTATATAACTTATAGGAAATCCCAGCTAAAGTATCTCCTTTTTGCACTATATAATATTTTACTTCCACCAGTGTTTGCTTCGTCTCATCCTCTTTGGGAGCCTTTGTCGGAGCCACTGTAGGAGTTGTAGTATCTTTATCAGGTATACTTGAGATATTATCATCGATTACTGGTTTGATATTACCTTCAGCAATTTGGATGTCCAGGCTATTCTCCTCCTCGTTGTTATTCAAAGCTTCACCTGTAGCCTCTTGTAAGGGAGTTGTTTTATCACTATACTCTGTAAATATATTTTCCACCTGCCTCAGATTATCAGCTAGAGTGTTAATTGTATCTTCCATATTCCTCATTTGATCATAGTTGTCTAACATAGCTGCTGCAACAACAAGAACAATAATAGCCAATAAAGTTCCTGCTGCATACATCAGTCTAGTTACCCCCTTGTTCTCCTCAGTGACTGGTTTCTTATTGTGGATAATGGTTCTAATTTCCTTAGTTGCCCTATCCTCATAAGTTACCTCTTCACTTTTGGGTTGCTTATTATCTATCATATAGTTTTGCATCTCTTCATTTCTTTCGTAATATATGTAGTAACCCTCTTGTTTAGTCAATTGGCCATTCTCATATATATGAAATGCTTCTTCTTTTTCTATATTATCATATAAGAGTAGGGTTTTGTCCTGTCCTGCAAAATTATCTAGATGAACCCTCTGTATTTTTTCCATATCCTCTAATAGGTAGCTTGGACCGCCTAAGAACCAGCCTACTATTTCTAAGTCACAAAAATATTTTTTTATATCATCATATATCTGAGTCCATGCTTCATTGGTGAACAATAGGTCTTGGGAAGTTTCTTTCTCTTTAATCTCTACTGCACCTTGGATAAAAATATTACGATAGCCTTCCTGTACTACATTATGCCCTACTAATACGGCAACTTTATACCTAGAAAATTCTTCACTGGCCAATTGCTTTATAAAGGACATTACATAATCTTCTACATATATTTTCTTTGATGTTTTACTTTTTCCTACTTGGCGTATATTTTTAGGCATTTTAAATAAAGATTGTACTGGGTCTGTTTTATTTTTATCCAAGCTTTCATTGCTATTAATCTTTTCTATCACTGAACTCACTCCTATCCCTTACAAATATATGCATAGAACTCCACAAATATATTATATTTTATCATAATTGGGACATGCTATTTGTCAGATTAAGCTGTTAGCCCATAAGAATTTATCTTCAGAAATCTTCATGAAACTCTTATATTCGTATAATTTCTCTTGTCTTAACTATTAATTTTTCATTACTTTATCAAAACTTAAATTTTTTTGACTAAAAAATATATATTTTAATTAATAAATAATGTCTATTTTTTTACTTATTGGTAATACTTTACTTGAGTTTCATTCTTTTAATATATTTGGAGGTATTATGGGAATATTATTTAGAAATAATAAAAGAATTAGTTATTTCAACTCATCCGATAAAAATTCTGCCTATGAGTTAGGCAGAATGTTATTGGAAATGATGAAAAAACATGTTCTTCTAAATAGAACAATTGTATTTCTATGTATTGGTTCCGATAGAGCTACTGGTGATTGTCTTGGACCTATCATTGGTTATAAATTATCAAAATATAATAGACAAGAAGATTATTATATCTATGGAACATTAGATGAACCAGTACATGCAAAAAACCTAAAGGATACCATTGAAATGATTTATCAGAATCACGAGGACGCCTTAATCATTGCAATAGACGCCTCTTTAGGTAAATCCAATCACATTGGTTATATTACTCTGGGGGAAGGGCCCTTAAAACCTGGTGCTGGAGTAAACAAGGAGCTTCCGGAAGTAGGGGATATCTTTATAACAGGTATTGTGAACTTTTCAGGAATTCTAGATCATATGTTACTCCAAACCACACGGCTTAATGTAGTAATGTCAATGGCAGATCAGATTTGTCTAGGCATTCACTATTGTTTTAACCAATTAAAGTCCCTTTGCCCCGTAGATTAGATACTACTTGCTCTCCATCTCCATGTTCTGTTTGTAATAAGTTAATGCCTCTGAAACCGTATTGGCATTACCGGCGGAAATAATATTAATCAAGCTTTCAAGACGGTCTAAGGTCATAAGGTCTTTTCCTATAAATGGTTCATATTCACTGGCTATTTTTAAGGTTAAGACCTTAACCTCTTCCTCACATTCTCTTATATCTTCAAGGCATTTATCCAATTTAGTCTTATTATCTATAATCTCTGCCTCTCGTCTAGCCCTTATCTCTCCTGCTATAACTTTACTGGTGGTATTATCAAATGTTAGCAAAGCTTCTTTTTTCTTGTTTTCAATATCATTAACTTCTTTCTGGAGCTTTTGCAGTTCTGTATCAAAGTTTTCCAGTCCATAGGAGCTTTCGTCCCCATCTTTTAAAATACTTTTTCTAATGGCTGCAATTTGCTTCTTATTCTTTTTAATACTATTTCTAATCTCTTTAACTGCTTTTATAGTACTAGGCTGCCTGTCCTTGGTGCGATTGCCTATTAAAATATATAGGCCAAAAAACAGTATCCCAGCCACTATATAAATTAATATAAGGTATAATGTTCTTTGCTCTGGTAATAAGAAAAAATAAATACTACAGGGAATAGCAAACATAGTAATAAGTAAAACCCCTAATATTATAAGAAAATCCATAAAGTCCCCAGGGGAATATAGGGCATAAAATAATTTCGAATAGCAAAAAGTCGGAAGGCGCTTTTCTTTTAATAAGGATTTACCTTCTGATTTTAGCTTATCATTTTCAGCCCTAAGAAACTCTGTTTCCTCAGCAATTCTCTCAGAGACCTTGGCATTTTTATATTTATCCCTTTTATCATTTGTTTTTTTTATTTTTGCCTTTATAATACCTGTTTGCTTATCAAAGGTTTCTTCTATTTCCTGCCTACGTTTCTTAGTTGTATTGGTAATTTCTATTGCCACAGCCTCTTCTATGCTGGCAATACTTTTTTCTAACCCCTCTTCTTCTAAAACCAACTTACTAAGATTAGATTGATAGTTATGCAATTTAAGCAGATTTTCTTTTATCTCCTTTAGTATATCAATGCCGCCAGATAATATATTGTTTTCGCCCAATCTGGAACCCCCTTTATCTAATATGTAATAGTTTTATCTCTAATATAATTTTAATTCTTAAACATAAGAAAGTAAACCATATTTTCTAATTCTAAAGCCAATTTCCAACCTATAAAATTAGCTTAACTACAAGGGTAAGTCCTTTTTTATAAAATTAAATGCACCCAATGAATATAAACTAAATCCCATAGCTATTAGTATTATATTAGAGATCAAAACTCCCCCTTCTCCTGCAATAATCTTATCGCCTGCTACCAATGTATAGAGAGTAAAGTATTTTAAGACCTTCAACTCTTCACCCATATTGGCTAGCATTTGTATTAGATAAAATAATATAGGCAGACCTGCCCCTAGGAAGAAGTAACCTTTTGATTGATTGAAAAAACATGCCGCAAAGAAGCCAATGCCACTAACTGCTAGATGAAGGCATATCATACTAACATTTAATTGTAGATATCTGCTTATGTCCAATTCCCCAGGAAACATTACCTCACTACATATCAAGCCTATTATAGTATTTATAGCTATAAGCATAATAATACTTAGAATAATTGATACCATTTGGGTGATTATTATTTTAGTTCTGGAATTGGGACTGGCCAGTAAATTTGCCATAGAACCACTATCTATATATTTCATAAGTATTTTATTGACCAAGACAATACTAAAAATCATAGGAAAAATCAGCATAATAAAACCGTACAAATAAGTATTAATAAAGGCTATTAAAGTCCCTGTATCACCAGACATGCCCATAGCAGCCATCAATCCTGGCATCATCTCCTGATAATCGTTGAGCATCTGCGCCATCTCGGGATCAAACATATAAATAATCACAGCCGTATACATAGTTAGTACAGCAATAAATATTATAGATAACTTAATTGATGAGACCATATTTCTTTTAAACAAGGGTATTGCAATCACTATTTGTCACCTCCATATAAATGTAAGAATATCTCTTCTAGGGTCTGGGCTTTCACATCTAAATCTTTAATATTATATCTAGTAATAGCCTTAAGGAATAGCTGAATATCCCCTTTTACAGCTACAGTGACTTGATTATCGACAGTATCTATAATATTAAAACCTTCCTTAGAAAATTCACTTATATCTTCTGGAGAATTAAAGGTAATAACATAGGCCTTATGCTTTTTCTCTCTCAGTGTATTCATATCCTCAACAGCTACTATCTTACCTCTTTTAATAAATGCTGTACGGTCACAGGTTCTCTCTATCTCTTCAAATATATGAGAAGATATAATTATTGTCTTGCCTTTCTTTTTTTCCCTTAATATCAAATTAATAAAACGATTTTGCATTAAGGGATCCAATCCGCTGGTAGGCTCATCCAAGATTAAGATTTCAGGTTCTCCCATAAATGCACAAATAATACCTATTTTCTGCTTCATACCTTTGGACATTTTCTTTATCTTACCAGAAGGGTTTAATTCAAAAAGCTCCATTAATTCCTGTATTCTGGTTTTATCCTTAATACCTTTCATAGCAGCTATAAAATCCAGTAATTGCCCTCCATTCATATCATCTAGAAAAGCGATCTCTCCTGGCAAATAACCTAAGCTCCTTTGTATCTTTGCTGCTTCCTTATAACAATCCATACCACTAATACTGCAATTACCTTTATCTGGTCTTACAAAGCCCATTAGATGTCTAATGGTTGTGGTCTTGCCCGCCCCATTAGGCCCTAAAAAACCAAATACTTCTCCCTTTTTTACAGATAGACTGACATCAAAGATACCCTTACCTTGACCATAATCTTTCGTTAGATTTACTACTTCAATCAAGCTAGCCATAAACTCCCTCCCTATCAATTGTTATATCTATCATAGCTTAATTAGCCTAAAATTAAAATAACTTCATGCAAATAAAAAACCACCTTTATGAAATCCAAAGGTGGATGAAGATAATACTTGATAGAGCGACTGTTGAATATAAACAACTATTGATTATTTCTAATATAGATATTTAAGGCCTTTATCAGAAGTATTAATGCCCAAATTGCAAGTAGGTATAAGGAAACCGTTGCTAATATAGTTATTATCTGAAAAAAAGATAAAATTCCAAAGCTCATTTTCATTAATTCACCCCCATTTTCTAAACCAGCTGCCCATATTTTACCACGTATCATATCTTAAAGCAACTACAAGGATCCATTTGCTTATCCTTTCTTGCTATGTTAATATTATTCAAATAGTTATTAATACTTTATGTACTTAAAGATAATAGAGAGGATTTATATGAAACTAAATTATGACATATATTATGGGAATTTTCTTAAGAGGCCTAATAGATTTATTGCCCATATAGATTTGGCAGGTAATGAAATTATAAGCCACGTCCCTAACACAGGAAGGCTTAGAGAGTTATTGTATCCTGGAGCAGAGGTGATGCTTTCCTATCACCCTTCTAAAACAAGAAAAACCCAATATGAACTAAGAATGGTCAAAAAGGGTTCTTCTTGGATCTCCATAGACTCACAATTACCCAACGCCTTAGCCCATGAAGCTATTGCTAACGATATCATAGAAGAACTTAAAGGGTATTCTCAGATTAAAAGAGAGGTTACCTATGGAAACAGTAGATTTGACCTTCAGTTATTAGGTGAGGAAATATGTTTTGTTGAAGTCAAGGGAGTTACTTTAGAAGAAGATAGATGGACTTACTTTCCTGATGCCCCTACTCAAAGGGGTACCAAACATATTGAAGAATTAATAAAAGCAACTAAGGACGGATATAAGTGTGCATTACTATTTGTTGTACAAATCAATGATGCCAAGGGCTTTAGCCCCAATTCTAAGATGGATCCCGAATTTGCAACAGCTGTAAAGAAGGCAGCCTTAGCCGGGGTAGATGTCTTAGCCTATCGCTGTGAGATCACACCAGAGGAAGCTGTTATAAGCCAAAGAATTCCTGTTGTAATATAGTATCTGCAAGCATAACATACTAGTCCCCTTAAAAGAAACCTTTCTAGCTATAGAGATATCCAACTTGATTCAAAAACATCGGGTATAAAAGTATAACCTAATGCGCTGGTTCATACCTGTATACCCGATTCAATAATTATACAACCTTTATTCTTCTATTTTACGATAAATAAATGAATTATAGATAATTAATAATAGTGTTATTACAACTGCAATGGCAACAACACTCATGCCACCTATTATACCTATGGCATCGGCTACATTACCGATAATGTAAGGCATCAGGATGGAACCCATACCAGCAATGGTGAGAAGGAAGCTTAAAGCCAAAGGATAATCCTTAAGCAATTTACCTGCACTGGATATTGTGGTTGGATATATTCCAGCCATAAAGAAGCCAGTACCTATTATACCTATTACTGCTGGAGTAACTGTTCTACTGCTAATTAAAAATATAATGAATATAAAATATCCTATTGCATTGAACAAAAGAAGTTTAGATTTCTTAATCTTATTGGAAATAGCCGCAGTAACCAAGCGTCCAATTAATATAACAATCCAAAGCAGACTGGACATACTTTGAGCCAGGGATGTACCCATAATTCCTGAATCTTTAAAATATGTTACTAACCAACCATTAAATGCTTGTTCAGCACATAAATATGAGAATAAGATACCTGCTGCAGTCAAGAAATATTTATTCTTTAAGAAACTAAAGTCAATCTTCTTATTGCCTTTCTTCTCTTTCACAGGATAGTTATTAGGAATGTTCATTCTCCCATAAACCACAACCTGAGTAAATGCTAAAACTGCCCAAATAAGTACCGCATAAATCCATCCATCAGGATTATTCTTAGTAACAAGAATTGCAACAAAAGGTGCTAGAAATGCTCCTATAGAGAATATACTATGCAATAAATTAAGTGCCCAGGCTTTTCCTGTAGCTATATCATTAACCACGGTATTATTAAAATTACTTACAGCACCCCTATTTAAGCCTGTTAAGAAAAACGCTAAAAGTAGAAGGATGGGGTTACCTGTAATAGCCATTGTAGTAAATGCTATTATACCTAAACTACAAAACATCATAATACTTTTCTTTCTTCCAATATAAAGGGGGACTAATCCACTAATAAAACTAGAAACCAAGTTTCCAATAGAGTGAAAAGATAAAAGTAAACCTGTTATTTTATAGTTTAAATCATATGTTTCGCTCATAAAGGGTAGGATTGAACCAAGAATTAATGCCAGCCCTCCATTGACAAAAAAAGTATAGAAGCAACCCAAAAACAAAGCTTTTGTTGATGAACTTGCTTCATTATTTGTCGATTTTGAATGCATTTTAACGTAAAACCTCCTTTTAATCATTGACCAATACTGTCAAGAATATCATCTTCTTGTATAAAAGTCAAAGGTATGTTAGGAAATCAGATTTTTCAACCTTTTCTGCTGTAATAGAGATTATCATATTGAGGATCATACATAACAGGCTCTTTGCCGTTATTTACATAGTATGCTGCATTAATTCCAGCCTTAGTACCAACTTCATTGTAGGCCTGCTGATAGTAATGGAAGGCATCTTTCATCAGCCCTCTATCTTTCATCGCTGCAAAATCTGTGGATACCATTACAACATGGTTATTAGTCTGTGCAATTTCCGTTTGCACATCTATTATATGGGAATAACTTTTATCTTCATTGCCATTATAATTACCTATTCTAACGAGAAAACATTTTTCTATTCCTTTATTAATCAAATCGCCTAACATAGTTTCAAAATACTGCTTATAATCAGACTTACTTCTGGCTATATCCCCATCCGATTCCCCTTGGCACCATAACATATATTTGTGTCTAATAATATAGTTATTGCTCTCAAGATAATGAATAGCCAAGTTTAATCTCTCTTCTACATCTATTAAAAATGGTGTACCAGGTTGCCATTTAGCAATGGATGTTCCTCCCACAGAAGCTGCGATTCCTACAATAGGTGTATTGGCATATCTATAATAAGCATTTACAAAAGAGGTAACCATAGAACCAGTCTTCTTCCTGCGGTCATCCATACCTTCTACCTTATCTTCATAGAAGCCAAAGGGCTCCTCAATTTTATATAATTTTGTAGGATCTGAAATCGCCCTAAACTCATACCCTGCACCTTCAGTTAAATCAGGTACTGTTTCAGGCCATTTACTACTACTAACTCCCCTACCTGCCATATTGGATTGTCCCATGAACAAAAATAAATCTACTGATTTTTTGTATTCTTTACTCATTACCATTCTCCCTGTCTTTAGTATTAAATTCTTTTTCTAATATAGCATAATAAGACAAATTATATCAAAAACTTCTTATCTATTCTAGGTATTTGACACACTGTATCAAAGAACTTCTCTAAATCCATATCTACCACATATACATAACCATCATTAACATTCTGTTGGCATTGTTTCAGTGCATCGTGCGCACCTCGTCTTGGTCGAAAACCATAACTATTCTCCGAGAACTGTTCCTCATAGATAGGGGTGAGTATCTGTGTAATTGCCTGTTGAAATACACGGTCAACCACTGTTGGTACTCCTAGTTTTCGGGTCTCGCCTTTTGTTTCTTTGGGTATTTCTACCCTTCGGACTGGGTTGGGTTTATATTTTCCATCCTTTAACTTTTGGATAAGTTGCTTTTGGTTATCTNTGAG
>JGI24707J26582_10002885_pt1 | contig 12708 bp, 12 predicted proteins | sample BioPla1DNA1_FD_26582 | JGI IMG/M metagenome (IMG submission 26582) | reverse complement strand
AGCTAAAGCGACCATCTTCTTTTTGAATTTGAGTATACAACTTTCCTAGATCATGAAACAATGCAATTAAACGATTATCCAAACCGTTCAAATGATCAATCACATGAACCGTATGTTCATATAAAGAGTATTTATGATAAGGATTATTTTGATCAAAATTAAATGCCTCTTTCATTTCTGGTATAATTTCAGTAATCACAAACGGATGCTTTAAAGCCCAATCCTTAAACTTTTTACTGACTAAAAATTTATAAAACTCTGATTGAAGTTGTGCCCAACTTAATTCACTAACCTTAAAATAATTTTGTTCGATAAAAGAAAAAGCCTCAGACTCTATTTCAAAACCCAACTCTGAAGAAAAACGAACAGCACGCAACATTCTTAAATAATCTTCTTCAAATAAAAGGGAAGGTTTTCTCATTGGTTTAATAAGCCTACGTTCAATGTCTTGTAATCCACCAACATAATCAATCACCCCTTCATCCGGATGATATAATAAGGCATTCATTGTAAAATCTCTACGCAACAAATCCAACTTAACATCTTCCACGAAATCAATACGTTGTGGATGACGGTGATCTATATATTCAAATTCCTGTCTAAATTGAGTAATCTGAATCTGAAAGTTTTCATAATGAAATGCGATACTACCAAAGTCCTCGAAAATAACTGGTTTATAGTTTTTAAACAATTCACGCATTTTAGTAAGGGGCATATTTGTCGTGATATCCACATCANAAGTATCTCTTCCAATCAAAGAATCCCGAATACATCCCCCTACAAAATACGCCTCAAAGTCATAAGCATTTATTCTATATATTATATCATTTGGTAGCCATTTTCTCATATCATCACCTATTCATATTATACATAAAAAAAGGAGTCTTTATAACTCCTTATTTAACTTCAATCCGTTTAATCATATCTTCTTCTTTAACTTTTGTAGGTAACTCAATGTGAAGCACACCGTTTTCATAGTCAGCTGAAATAGAGTCCTCATCTACTTCTTTAAAGCGAATTTGTTTATTAAAGGATCTTTTAGAACGAGAACGATAATAATAATTCTTATTCGAGGTATCTTCAAGTTCTTCATTTAATTCCGCTTTAACTGATAAGACATCTCCCTTGAACTCAATTTCTATATCTTCTTTATCAAATCCAGGTAAATCTACTTCAACCACATATCGATCCGCCTCACGATAAATATCTATATTTGATCCATAACTGAACCAATCATCGTTAAAGAAGCTTTCGATTAAACTGGATGTATTTAATGTAGGGTATCTCACCTTACCAACCTCCTTCTTTAGCACTCAANAACATAGAGTGCTATCTCTCTGCACATTTATTATAACACATCATTTGGCACTGTCAAGTGATGAGTGCTAAATGCCGAGAAGGATTACTGTCATATATACAACTAAGCCAATCAAAAGTAGCATGAATAACGGAAAATACTTAGTATTCGGAGGATTGGGGCGTTCTCTGGTTCGTCGACTTTTATCATAAACTACTTCTGGTTTATCTTTTAAATACTTCATAATTTCTGAATATGCTTCATTAATTTCAACCATTTTCGTCTGGTTAGGATGATAATCAGGATGATACTTTTTTGCCAAACCACGATAAGCACGTTTAACATCATTGACATTACTTGATGCATCAACTCCCAGTATTCTATAATACTCATCCATTCTGTTTAATCCATAAACAACTTAGCGTCATAAATAGTATAATCAGCTCTGTATATAAAAAGATACTTACCATCAATAATAATACCAGTACTTTTTGGAACATCTGTTTTATAAAGAGATACATTATCTCCTATAAAAGTCGCAAGTGGATATCCCTGTTGGGATCTAATTAGAATTACTTTTGATTTCCCACCAAATTTATTTTTATATTCATTCACAAAACGATTCACAAAGGGTGTTGACCTTTTCATATTCATAATATTCACTCGTTCATCAAAGTCTTCAAAGTAATTAATTAAGCCCGTTTCATGCGCAATCAAAGATGACCCCACATGATGCATTTCACTTCTTCCAACAGTTATATTCAATACTTGTGAGTCAATTGTATCATCTTCACTATCAAACTTTTTATCTCGCTTAATACTGATGCCTCGTCCCTCAATCTTGTCTATCACTTGGCTCTGTACATCATAAGTTTGAACCACCATGTTTAAACCTTTCCAAGATTGCTCGAAATCCTTAAAGAAAAACTTTAAATCTTGACAACCTGTCAAAGCAATCAGCACGACTATAACCATTATTAATTTCTTTTTCATTCTCTCCACCTCTTACAAGAAAGGTATACGCACAAAACGTATACCTATTTAAAAACAACTAATCTTTCATTTAAATCCATTTTCTCTTTTAATATGATTTCACTCTCGTGACCACCAAAAGGCATTTGTGCAATAAGCTTCCAATTACGGTCAAGATTGAATTCATCATATACCATNTCATCAATCANNGGATTATAGTGTTGTAAACTTGCGCCAAGGTCAGATTCTGATAACGCTGTCCAAATCACTAACTGCAACATCGCATTTTCCTGTTGCGCCCAATTATAAAAATTCTCTTTATAAAGTGGATAATTTATTTCTAAGTTATGGACCGTATCCATATCAATAAAATAAAGAATCGTACCTTGTCCCTTGAACTGTTTTATCTTAGACTCGGTCTCTGAAATCCCATCTTTAGGTGCAACTTTCTTTACTTCTTTTAAAGTATTATCCCAAAACCTATCACTATCTCTACCGAATAAAATGGCTATTCTTTGTGATTGTGCGTTAAAAGCCGATGGTGTTAATAACAGTGCCTCTTCAACTAAGGCAATTACCGCTTCATCACTTAATTTCGATTTTTTACTCAAACTATACGCTGAATGACGTTTTTTTAATGCTTCTAATATTTTCATAATGACCCCCTACGGCTTTCGAATCGCATGAAGAATTATTCCTGCCGCTACACTCACATTCAATGATTCAAAATGTGATGTCTCTATAAAAAGTGTATGATTTGCCTCTTTCAAAGTCAAGTCACTTACACCACTTCCTTCAGAGCCAACAACAATCGCAATTCGATTTTCAACATTAACATCACTAAGTGTCGTTGAGGCATCGCTCACATGAGTTGCATACAATACAACATCAAGCGCTTTTAATATCTTATAAGCCTGCGCTAGATCCATCTGTACTACAGGAATGTGAAAAATGGAGCCTTGTGTCGAACGAATAACTTTATCATTATATGGATCTACTGAGTCTAATGAAACAATTATCATATCAAATCCAAATGAATAAGCAGTTCTTATCATCGTGCCTAAGTTTCCCGGATCTTGTACACCATCACATATTAAATAGCGATTTCCTTCAACGAATTCATATTTAGGTTTCCGTATATGCGCAAATATATCTGATCCTGATTGGGTTTGCGAAAGTTTCTTCGCAACCCGTTCAGAAATCAAAATATCTCCCTCATTGATACCCAAAGTTTTTATAACTAAATTTGATTTTAGAGCCTCATCTACAAGATGTTCGCCCTCAATTAAAACTTCATTTGTGATATCACGATGCTTTTTTTGATGCAACTTAGCCAGACTTTTAATCAATTCGTTTTGAACAGAAGTAATTTTCATATTAATCCTTTAACACATGATAACAACGATCACACAAACCATCTTCGCCATGCGTGGTTTCCACAATGTTCCAGCAACGAGGACAGGTCTCTCCCACGCTTAATTCTACATCAACATTGAATCCTAATACTTCAGGCAAATTCTCATCCGTTAGTGTTACTTTAGATACAATGAACCATTGGGCTAAATGATCTCCAAGGTAGGTTTTCACTAAATCTTTATCTTGAGCATTAAGATTTAAAAGCACATGTCCTTCCAATGACTTTCCAATGACTTTGTCTGCTCGTTTTTCTTCCAACGCCTTGAAAACTGCATCTCGTAATTCAAATAATCTCTCAAAATCTTTAGTTTCTTCTTCAGTTAATAACTCGTCTTTAACTTCAACAAAGGTTTCTAAGTGAATACTTTCCTCATCAGGTCGGAATATTTGATTGAGTTCTTCTGTAGTATGAACTAAGATTGGCGCCATCAGTCTTGAGTAGACCAACAATGCCTCGTATAGAACTGTTTGTATTTCACGTCTAGAACTTGCATCTACCTTCTCAATATATAAAATATCCTTGGCATAATCTAAATAATATGCACTCATTAAGTTGGTTAACGCATTACTAATCGTTGTGGTTACCTTTTGAAAGTCATATTTCATATAAGCTTCTTGAGCAATCTTATTATGTTTATGAACCTCATTTAGAACATATCTATTTAATGCGCTCATTTCTCCAACATCAATCGCATCTGTCTCATAATTAAAGTCATTTAGGTTTCCATGCATAAATCTAAAAGTATTTCTAATTTTACGATAAGTTTCAGAAACCTGTTTTAAGATATTTTCCGAGAACGGTGCATCACTTTGATAATCAACACTTGCGGCCCAAAGTCTTAAAATATCAGCTCCTAAACGGTTGAATATTTCGCGTGGACTCATGGCATTACCTTTAGATTTACTCATTTTCTCGCCATCTTCTTGCATGACAAATCCATGGGATACTACCTGTTTATAAGGTGCTTGATCATAAATGCTAGCTGCAATAATCAATGAGCTATTAAACCAACCACGGTATTGGTCACTTCCTTCTAAATATAAATCGACTGGAAGGGGCTCGTCTTGTCCAGCTGTATGAGAAGATCCTGAATCAAACCAAACATCCATAATATCGGTTTCTTTTCTAAATTCTCCTTCTTTTCTAAATTCTCCGTTTGGACTACCAGGATGTGTATATCCTTCTGGTAATAATTCCTTCGCACTTAAATCAAACCATGCATTAGAACCTTTTTCTTTAATAATTTCAACGATATGATCAAATACTTTTTTATCCATAATGGGCGTATCATCTTCTGCGTATAAAATAGGAATTGGTACGCCCCACGCTCTTTGACGCGAAATACACCAATCACCGCGATCTTCAATCATGTTATACATTCTTCTTTGACCCCAATGTGGAATCCACTCAACCTCATTATCAATGATATCTAAAACACGTTCACGCACTTTATCAATGGAAGCGAACCATTGTGTTGTAGCACGATAAATAATGGGCTTTTTCGTACGCCAATCATGTGCGTAAGAGTGCGTAATCCAACCNAACTTAAGCAAATTGCCAAGTGAATCTAACTTTTGTGTAACTGCTTTATTAGCATCTTCAAAGAATAATCCAGAAAATTCTCCAGTAACATCTGTTAACTTACCTTGATGATCTACAGGTGAAATAGGGTGAATATCATACTTTTTACATACCTCAAAGTCTTCTACCCCATGGTCAGGTGCCGTATGAACACATCCTGTACCAGCATCATCTGTTACGTGATCTCCAAGTAAAATAGGTGATTCTCTATCGTAAAGTGGATGTTGTGTTGTGACTCCTTCTAAGTCCTTCCCTTTAAATGTTTTTAAAACACCTAAATTGTCTAATTCAAGTTCTTTTAAAACACTTTCATAAAGACTTTCCGCTAATACGAAATTTCCTTTTTCCGTCTTAACTAATACATAGTCCATATTTTCGTTTACACTGATAGCTAGATTACCAGGAATTGTCCATGGTGTGGTAGTCCAAATGACAACATAATCATCCGAACTTAAAACATCTTTTCCATCTTTAACTTTAAACTTAACATAAATTTGTGGATCTCGACGATCTTTATATTCAATTTCCGCTTCAGCTAAAGCACTTTCGCTAGAAGGAGACCAATATACAGGCCTTAAGCCTTTATAAATCATCCCTTTTAAGGCCATTTGCGTAAATATTTCAATTTGTTTTGCTTCAAATTCTTTATCTAAGGTAATATACGGATTATCATAATCTGCAACGGTACCTAATGCTTTCAAATCAGAAATTTGAATATCAACCTGTTCTAAAGCATATTTTTCACAAAGCTTTCTAAATTCTGAAACACTCATTGATTTACGGTCGACGCCTTTTTTCTGAATTTCAACCTCAATTGGTAAGCCATGCGTATCCCATCCTGGGATAAATGGCGTTTTATATCCTGACATAAAATGTGATCTAACCACAAAGTCTTTCAAAGACTTATTTAAGGCATGTCCAATGTGAATATTACCATTTGCGTATGGTGGGCCATCGTGAAAAGAGAATACCTCTTTTTCTTTATGTTTTTCTAACATTTTATTATAAATATCTAGTTCTTCCCATTTTTCTTGAATCTTGGGTTCTTTTTTAGTTAAATTTCCACGCATCTCAAAATCTGTTTTTGGTAAATGCAAAGTATCTTTGTAATTCATAATTTTCCTCCTTATATTAAAAAAATGCGCCCTAAAATTAGGACGCATTTACGTGGTACCACCTAAATTCATGACTCAGTCATGCACTTATTAACATCGATAACGAGATGTCACATCGGTCCTTCTACTATATTTCAAAAGACGAGCTCCCACGTGATATCTAACCGGTAAACTCCTTGGTTCCACCAACCCCAAGGTCTCTACGAGTTTATTTACGATTAAATGTGTCGTGTTCTTCACTCAATAAAAATTTGCTTGGAGATTTAGGTAAATCTAAACCTTCCAAAATTTTTTCCATATTTTTGAGTTTTATACCCAATTCTTCTTTAACAATATGTGATTCATTTGAAATTCTTGCGATTTCAATTAAAACTTCACGAGCCGAAGATAAAGCTTCACGAATAATAATATCCGCATTAATATGGGCTGTTTTTATTATATCATTTGCGTCTTTCATTGCAAGACGGGATACTTCATCCATGGCACTCTCTCGCTTTTCCATTTCCTGAAGAAGCATGTCATATCTTCGACGAGAGTGATCCAATTCACTAATGACCGTTTCAAGTTGTTTACGCAAAACTTCATTCTTACTAATAAGTTCAGCTAAATCCGCCTCCAATTTTTGACGATTAACTTCACACTCTAATGATTCTTGTTTATTCTTACGCCTAAACATCACTCATCCAAGTCTTCGATATTCATGCTAATTTCACCTTCAACGGAAACAGTATTAGGTGTACATAAAATAACATCTTGACCTATTTTTTGAATCGTCCCATCAAGCGCAAAAACCACACCAGTTAAGAAATCAATCGTTCTTTGAGCATAATCTCTTTGTAATCTGTGTAGATTAACCACAGCCGCTCTTTTCTGTTTTAAATAAGTTCCCACTTCTTCAGACTCTTCAAAACTTCTTGGTTCAAACAAAACCATTTGTGTATCATTTGGAAATTGCATACGTCCACTCCCTTTAGTTATCTCATACTCACTTAAACTCTTAACAGGAATTTCTTCAAATTCTTCTGGATCCAATTCAATATAATCGTCATCCTCAATTGGATTTAAAATATTTTTCAACTTATCTTTAAAACTCATAAATAGCCTCCATTTAAACGTATAGATTATAACACATTATATATTATAATACTATTTCTCAACCTCTAATAATCCATAATTACCATCATGACGTTTATATACAACTGCCACTTCATTCGTTTCATCATCTGTATAAATAAAGAATGAGTGTCCTAAAAGTTCCATACTTAAGATAGCATCATTAAGATCCATTTTCTCAGCGAATACAGTTTTCGTTCTAACCAGCTTGGAATCATCTTCTTTTTTCTCTTCTTCATCAATTAGATTCAAGAATGCTTCCGTTAAACTTTCACGGTTCTTTTTCGACAATTTTGTTTTTTGACGACGAATCTGTCTTTCCAATTTATCTACTGACAAATCTAATGCCGCATAGAAATCTTCATGTTCCACTTCTGAACGCAAGATACCAAATTTAGTATGGATGGTAATTTCTACTTTCGACATATTTGAGTGAACACTTACCACCACATTCGCACGATATGAATCATCAAGTTCAAAATATTTATCCATAAAGGACAATTTATCTTCAACTCTATTGCGCATTGCATCTGTAATATCTATATTTTTACCATGAATATATATAAGCATAATTTATACCTCCATTATTTCTTTAAATATATACTATCAAAATATTTCATTTCTACACCCTCAGGTCGACCGGTGTCATAGCACTTCCCATTTAAATAGGAATCAAAATCCCTTCGTTTACCTTCAAGTACCTCACTTAAAACTTCAACACCTTCGATTCCCAACTGAATCGATTCGTTATATAAATCTACAAAACTTTGGGTCGATATATCATCTTTATCGGTCGGATTACACCAAGGTTCATGTTTTAAATTTAAAACATCATAAGTTGCGTCAATTTTAGATGAAACAATATGACTTGTAAAAGCCCATTCACTTCCAACACCTTTTTCATAGGCTCTGATAATTGGAAACTTTACATGATAAGGATCATACAAAAAGTTTAATACTTGTTTAAATGATAAAATTGCAGAATCAATCACCTGTTGCTCAGTTGAAATTTTAAACACTTTCTGTAAGATTCTTTGATAGAAAGATGCGATGACACGTCTTTCTTCCTCATTCACGTCAACAAATCGTTTTGCGTGCAAGTCTTGAAGTCTTCGCTTCTTTACATACATTACCATTAACGCATCAACCATTGATTCATAACGATAATGATCATAGCGAGTTATACCTTTTAACTCACCAGAACGATAAAATACAAATGGATGCGCTAATGAATCCAGAGCCCAATGCTGTAAATGCCCAGCTAAATATGAAGTCAAAATTTCTTGGCGTCTTACATCATTTATATTCAATATAAATTCAATTCCAACATTATAAAACTCATTTATATTGCTAGTATGAACTGCATGTCCAAAATCAGCTACTTTTTGATTTTGTTTTTGATTTTGCCATGGAAATACATTGTAATAAAAAAGAATATCAGGCCCATTACTTCCCAAAAGAAATGCTTTCGGAAATTTTTTTATGGCTGACTTCACTCGAGATTCATCCAATTGATTATATACATCGAGTGCCATTAAACCATGCGTAACTACATTCGGCATGATGGCCACCTCCCTTGATATTTATATTGTATCAATAATAGTCGAATAATGCATCTTTTATAAATAGGTATTACTAAAAAAAATAACTTAAATCCGATTACAACACTTCTTGAAGTCTATTTAAAAATTCTTCACGACTTCCGGTCCAGTCTGCCACATTCTCGGCTTCTGGATGTTCTATATAATCTGTAAGCAACCATGCATCCATACCTAATTTCTTCACGACCATGTCTTCAATCACATCGTTACCAACCATTAAGCACCGGTTCGCTCTTAAATTATTTTTACTTAGAACTTCTTCATAATACTTTACAGATGGTTTACATGCCGTATGAATAGAATAGTTTGACACAAATTCAAAGTCATCTTCATTAAGCCCAGAATATTCGATCCGCTTTGAAACGGCTACTTTGGGAAACATGGGATTGGTCGCAATGATTAAACGATAACCTTTTTCCTTTAATAAAGAGATTGCTTCAATCATATTTTCATTATCATCCATGCCTTTTTTCAAGATAGAAAACTCAGTTCTATAGTATTCTTCAAACATAGGTTCTAGTTTTCGTAAAGTTTGATCCCCTATCCTTTTACCAAACTCTTCAAAAAAGATTGCTTCATTAATGCGATCACTTTGATCTTGCAACATAATTTCCAAAGCATCCCACATCGCCTTTATCAGCGTCTTCGGTTCAACATATTCCGCAAGATAATTGGCAAGGCTGGGTATATACATGTCGATAAAAGTTTGATTCGACATTGGCATTAATGTACCNTCTAAATCAAATAGAATTGCTTGATATTTCATAATTCTCTCCTTCTTTAAGATGTAATCTATATTATATCATACTTCTCAAAAATCATTACATGAGAAATTATTGCAGAAATGATGTGAAGTTGTTACAATGTTAGAAATGAAAGGACGGTGGTATTACGATGAAATCTCGAAGTTGCTGTTGCGGGCAAAAGCTAGATGATGACCCCTGTAGTACCACAGGTGTCCTATTCTAAAGCTCACGCCATATATATTAGTTCATAATAATATAGATATATGGAAGGAGTTTAATTATGAAATTAGATATTCGAAAAATATTAAATGTGACGCAAGATCAGTTATTTGATTATTTAAAAGCAAAGCCAGAAGGGTTTACTCAAGTTGAAGCTGACCAACTTATTGAAGAGACAGGTCCTAACGAGATTACGAAACAAGAGAAGCCCCATCCATTAATTGGTTTTGTTAACGTATTGATCAATCCATTCAACTTAGTATTATTGGTAGTTATCGCTATCACATTTATTAATGACATTTTAATTGAAAAATCTGGTGATTACCTTACTTTGATAATCCTATCAGTAGTTGTCTTAGCTTCCACATTAGCATCCTTTATTCAAGATGAAAGATCTAGTGCTGCGAGTGAGAAATTACTGAACATGGTTTCCAACACTACAGCAGTATTAAGAGACGGAGAGTTTAAAGAGATTCCTATAGATGAAATCGTTTTGGGTGATATTGTACGTCTATCAGCCGGTGATATTATTCCAGCTGATTTGCGAATTATATCAGCCAAAGACTTATTCCTTTCTCAAGCAACACTTACAGGTGAATCACTTCCTGTAGAAAAGTTTGTATCATTTGATAAAGACCAGCAGGACCAGGAAACAGATTACACTAACTTAAGCTTGATGGGCACTAATGTCGTCAGTGGAACGGGACGAGGTATCGTAATTCGTCGTGGAGATGATACCTACTTAGGAAGTATGGCCCAATCACTTGGNGAAATAAAANCTCCTAATAGTTTCGAACAAAGTATTTCAACTATTTCAAAACTATTGATGAAGTTAATGTTAATCATGTTACCAATTATCTTCTTAATTAATGGGGTCTTGAAAAAAGATTTCATTGATGCATTTCTGTTCGCTTTAACGGTAGCTGTTGGATTAACTCCAGAGATGTTACCAGTCGTATTAACCACAGGATTATCACGTGGCGCTATCAATATGGCAAAACATCAAACTATCGTTAAATCACAATCTTCAATCTCAACCTTCGGAGAAATGGATATACTATGCACAGATAAAACAGGAACAATTACCCAAGATGAAATTATCTTAGAACGTTATATGGATGTCACGGGAGAAGACGATATGAGAATCCTGAGACATGCATACCTAAATAGCTACTTCCAAAGTGGTCTTAAAAACTTAATTGACCTCGCAATTATTGAGCGAGCTGAAAGCTATAATATGAGTGAATTACTCAATCACTATGAGGTAGTAGACGAAATACCATTTGATTTCTCACGTAGAAGAATGAGCGTTGTGTTAGAAGATAAAAATGGCAAACGTCAATTGATCACTAAAGGTGCTGTTGAAGAGATATTAAAAAACTCTAAATATATTGACAGAAATGGAGAAGTCATTCTACTTGACGATAAAACAAGAGAAGAGGCTTANGAAGTTTATTCACAACACAACAATGATGGACTACGCATGATCGCAGTCGCACAAAAAAATGACATTCCAGATGAACATGAATTCGGTGTTGAAGATGAATCAGATTTAGTCTTGATTGGATTTATAGGATTCTTAGATCCACCAAAAGAAAGTGCGAAACCAACTATTGAAAGCCTACATGAGCACGGTGTCGACGTGGTTGTAATTACAGGAGACAGTTTAGGTGTCGCGAAGAAAGTATGTTCAAAGGTTGGAATTGAAACTGANATAACTTATTTAGGAAACGATATTGATGCAATGAGCGATGAAGAATTACAAGAGGCAGTAACCGATTGTAAACTTTTTGCAAAAATATCTCCTACTCAAAAACAAAGAATTGTTCAAGCCTTCCAAAGCAAAGATCANACAGTTGGATTCTTAGGTGATGGAATTAATGATGCCCTCGCCCTCCAACAAGCAGATGTTGGAATTTCCGTTGATACTGCTGTTGATATTGCTAAAGAAAGCGCCGATATAATACTACTTAAAAAAGATTTAACTGTATTAGAAGAAGGAATCCTTGAAGGTAGAAAAACAATCGTCAATATGATTAAGTATCTAGAGATGGCTGTCAGTGGTAACTTTGGTAATATGATATCAGTAATTGTTGCCTCACTATTCTTGCCATTTCTACCACTACTACCTGTTCACATCTTAGTTCAGAACTTATTGTCTGACTTAGCTCAAACCGGTATCCCATTTGATAACTGTGATGAAGAAGACCTACTTAGACCAAAAAAATTAAACAGTGAATCACTTGTGCATTTTATGAAAATATTTGGACCACTCAGTTCAATCTTTGATATAATGTGTTTTGTTGTATTGTACTTTGTATTAGGAATTAATACTCTAGAACAAGCAACAGCATTCCAAACATTTTGGTTTACATTCGGAATCATTTCCCAATCACTCATTATCTTCATTATCAGAACTAAAAAACCTCTATCATTCAAAAACAAACCTTCAACAACATTGGTAGTTGCATCATTAACTTCAGTTATCGCTACTGTGGCTATCGTAACAACCAAAATAGCGTATACCATGGATCTACAAATTCTTCCACCACTACATTTAACTTGGGTATTTGGAATTGTAGCCTTATACATTATCAGTACAGTCTTAGTTAAGCGTGTAACATGGACACCTTTAGATTAAATAGAC
>JGI24707J26582_10002884_pt1 | contig 12709 bp, 11 predicted proteins | sample BioPla1DNA1_FD_26582 | JGI IMG/M metagenome (IMG submission 26582) | reverse complement strand
CAATTCTTCCAGCAGTTTTATTAGCTCTGCCGTCAGCCTATCAAATCCCTTGGCTGTAGCTGCCGATACGGGAAATACTTTTATGCCCTTGCCCTCCAGCTCCTCTTTTAACCTAACAATATTCTCCTCAGCAGAAGGGATATCCATTTTATTAGCTGCAACTACCTGGGGTCTTTGGGCAAGCTCTTGACTAAAGGATTCCAGCTCTTTGTTAATAGTATAAAAATCTTCTACTGGATCTCTACCCTCTATTCCAGAGGCATCCAGTACATGGACCAATATTCTGGTCCTTTCAATGTGTCTAAGAAAATCAATACCTAGTCCCGTACCCTCATGTGCTCCCTCAATTATTCCTGGAATATCAGCCATAACGAAGGATTTATCATACTTAGTCTTTACTACGCCCAAATTGGGAGCCAGGGTAGTGAAATGATAGTTAGCAATCTTTGGGCGAGATTCGGTCAATACTGAAAGAATAGTGGATTTTCCCACATTGGGGAATCCGATTAAGCCTACATCGGCTATGGATTTAAGCTCTAATACAATCCATCTCTCATCACCTTTTGTTCCCTCCCTGGCAAACTTGGGGGCCTGTCTGGTAGATGTAGCAAACTTTGCATTGCCCTTCCCTCCCTTACCGCCATAGGCCAAAACCTTACGCTGGCCGGGATTGGTCAAATCAGCAATTACCATTTGGGTCTCGCTATCCCGTACAATAGTTCCAGGCGGTACCTCAATAATCACATCCTCACCCTTTTTGCCATACATATTCCTACCACGGCCATTCTCACCTGACTGAGCTTTAAAGGATTTTCTATATCGGAAATCCATCAAGGTATGTTTGCCGGTATTTACTACAAATACCACATTTCCTCCATCTCCTCCATCCCCTCCGTCAGGGCCTCCTGCAGGGATGTACTTTTCCCGTCTAAAAGATACGGCACCGTTGCCGCCATCTCCAGCCTTTATGTGAATCTTAACTATATCAACAAACATATAATCTACTAGCTCCTTGTAATAATCATTAATGAATTATATCAGTGCTCTGAAAATAATTCAATATTTTTCTAATTCTTATCCCTAGTTCATACAATAATAATTCTTTCCCCAATCTTTCCCCAATATAATAGAATATGAAAAAGGTCTATCACATAAGCATATCATGTAATAGACCCGCTAAATTCAAAATAAAGCAATTTTAGTTGACAGCTAGCTGCTCCTCGGTGTAAACGCTAACTTGCTTTTTCTTACGACCTTTTCTTTCAAACTTAACCACACCATCCACCAATGCAAAGAGGGTATCATCTTTACCTCTACCTACATTATTACCGGGGTGAAGTTTGGTGCCTCTTTGTCTTACCAAGATGTTGCCAGCTAGAACAAACTGTCCATCTCCCCTTTTAACGCCCAATCTCTTAGATTCACTATCACGACCATTTCGAGAGCTACCTACTCCCTTCTTGGACGCAAAGAGTTGAAGATCCATTCTAAACATCTATTCCACCTTCCTTTCCCGAATTCTAATATATTCGCTATATCCTAATTCAATACTCTTTAGTCCCAAAAACATTGTTTCAAGCACTATACCGACGCCCTTAAATTTGTCATCGTCAAGGCCTGACGGTATTGTCAGGTCCACTAGACCACTTTTCTGATTGTAAAGGGGCTCTACCTTTACTACATCTGTCAATCCAATAGCTGCAGTTTGAACCAGGGCTGAAACAGCACTACATACGATATCCTGTCCTGCCACATCAAATCCCGAGTGTCCCTCTACCTTCAAGCGGCATATATTACCTCGACTATCCCGTGAAACTAATATGTCAATCATTTGCTTTCACAACTAACCCATAATCTTGCTGATTTGAACTTGGGTAAAAGGTTGACGATGTCCCTGCTTTTTCCTGTAGTTCTTTTTGGGCTTATACTTAAAAACAGTAATCTTTTTACCTTTTCCGTGCTTGATGACCCTTGCTTCAACCTTGGCTCCTTCTATTGTAGGAGTTCCAACTTTTAGGGATTCGTTGTTGTTGATAGCTAGTACTTCATCAAAGGATACTTCAGTTCCCTCTTCTGCATTTAACTTTTCAACTCTTAAAACATCACCTTCACGAACAAGATATTGTTTTCCACCTGTTTTAATTATAGCATACACTCGGATGCACCTCCTCTAACCAGTCTCGCCGAATAGTGGTACCCAACAATTTTATGTAGGGATTTGTCACCACATTCGTGCGGCTACACACTTAAACATCTTATCAAATGTTACACTTATTGTCAAACAATATTTTTAAAAAATACCCTTGATTTTCTTCTCAAAGTATAGTATTATATTATCTGTTCGCACGAACTACTGGGTGTGGCGCAGCTTGGTAGCGCGCTTGAATGGGGTTCAAGAGGTCGGGGGTTCAAATCCCTTCACCCAGACCAGTAAGAATCGCTTAAGTCTATGACTTAAGCGATTTTATTATTAATAAGTATTTTCTTTAGAAATTATACATCTCATTTAACTCTGCCTTTTGGGAAATTTAGACCTTTGGCAAACTGCTTAGCCTATAAATTTCTTTAAGTTGAGCCGTCCTCGTCTTAAGAGCCTTTCTACTTGGTCTGCATAAAGGGGTTCGCTAAATAGGAATCCTTGAATAATATCGCAGTTTCTATTTACCAACATTCGGAGTTGTTCTTCGGTCTCTACTCCTTCTGCAGTTACATGGAGATTCATTCTGTGGGCTAGAGCAATAATAACCTCAGCTATATAACGCTTGTCTCTATCTACTGTAATATCCTCTACAAATGTTTTATCAATTTTCATATTATTGATGGGTAAACGCTGTAGATAATTTAAGGATGAATATCCGGTACCAAAGTCATCTAGGGCAATTCTTACACCCATCTGCCGCAGTCGCTCTAGGATTGGAATATTCTCCTCTATCGACTCCATTAAATTGCTTTCGGTAATTTCCAGCTCTAGATAACTGGGATCTAGCTGAATTTCCTCTAAAATTCTTCTAATGACATTAATAAAATTCCATCTTTGTAACTGCAGGGGGGATATGTTCACCGATATACGGACCGGATTATAACCTTTATCCTGCCATTCTTTGTTTTGTCTGCATGCTGTGCGCAGTACCCATTCTCCGATGGGGACAATCAGTCCCGTATCCTCTGCAAAGGGAATAAACTCATCCGGTGTAATATATCCTCGGTTTGGATGATTCCACCTGATCAATGCTTCAACAGCCTCTACCCTACCAGTCCTGGAATTGATCTGCGGTTGATAGGCTATTTTAAACTCTTCCTTCACCAAGGCATTCCTCAAATCCCTATCCATCCGCAATCTTTCAACCACCCTTTCAGTCATAGATGGCTCAAAAAATTCGCAGGAACTTTTTCCATATTTCTTAGCTTCATACATAGCAATATCAGCGTTCTTTAGCAGTATCTCGGCCTCGCGACCATCATCAGGAAAGACTGTAATGCCAATACTGACTGTAAGAAATATTTCATATCCATCTATTATCCAGGGGTATCGGAAGATTTCAAAGATTTTATTTGTAAATTCTCTTATTTTTGATTTGTCTTCTATATCAAATTTTGCTACTACAAATTCGTCTCCACCGAATCTTCCCACCATACCATCTACACCATTTGCACTATTTATCCGCTCTAACTCTACTCCTAGCCGTTTAAGAACCTTATCACCAAACCCATGACCAAAAGTATCATTTATCACTTTAAAATTATCAACATCTATGAAACATATTGCACCCTTTTTATTATCGCTTTTAGGCTGACTAAGCCAGTGAGCTAAACGCTGTGTAACACTGGCTCTGTTGGGTAGACCCGTTACTGGATCATGATAGGCCAGGTAGCGTATTTGATCCTCGCTAACCTTTAAAGCCCACTCTTGATCTTCAATTTTATGCTTACGGTTATGAAGTTCCTCTTCCATAAGAGCCAGTTCTTCATATGTAGATACAAGCTCCTGGTGCTTTTTCATTAGCTCTTGATATCTTTGCTCGGATTTTTCCTGTTCTTCAAACAATTGTATTTGGCAGCATCCCATTTCACCCATAAGCTCCACTGCACAGGAAGCCAGGTCCATAAATCTATCCATTTCTTCCACAGTATAGACTGGCAACTCCATTACATCTTCCAGGTATTCTTTTTGGGGGTGTCCTGAGATTCTAGCTTGGTTGTTGAAGTATTCTATATCTAAGGGTGATAAGAGGAATTGAGGTTTATAAATAAAGGCGCTGATTTGACCTTGAATCATAATGGGGCTAACGGCATGAGCTATTCCATTTTCACATTTATAATATGTACATTTATCAGTAGTCTCAATTGTCTTTAGAGCCAATTTAGAGTATCTACCCGTAGCTTGAATGCATTTATGCTTACTTTGACAGTTTTTTATGTGATATTTTTGACATAGCTGAGAACAGCTCGTCTCTGTAAGAGCTATTCCATCCACATTAGCTAATCCAGCTACTATACCGGTAACTTCATATAGGCTGTCAAAAAGCCCTTGAAGTTTGTCCATATTCACCAGATCTGAAAATTTATAACCCACACGATCAGCCACCTTACATATTTATATAGTTATAATCTTCTAAAGCCAAATAAGGAATTGTGCTATCTGAGTCTACATTCATGGCGGATATTGAATTTTTATCTCTAATTTTCAATAGATCATTGGACTCATATAATGACAATTTTTTAACTAGCACAACGGGTTAAATTGTTACACATGTATAGCTTGTATGATTTCATTATAGTACAAAAAGTACCAAAATGGAATAGCAATCATCCCGATTCGCCTATAAATAGGCTTATATTCCTACTAAAGAATAAGACCTAGTACCAGTAGGTCTTATGAAAAGTTAGTAGTTTTCAGTTTAATGGGAAATCTATAGATTTAATCTTAAAATTGCTATTGCCTAGGGGGGTCTTTACAGTAACTTCATCCCCTATCTTTTTTAGTAGTAAGGCATGCCCTACTGGTGAAAGGCATGAAGCGCACTCTAGCTTCCGATTCTTATCCTCGTAAAAGGGAGGTACAATCTTTAGCTTTCCTATATCACTATAATCCAAATCCTCAACTTCTACGATACTGCCTATTAAAACTAAAGGCCATACCCCATTTAAAGTATCATTAGGCTTATTATCCATAATGCCTCTTATGTACTCCGAGTATTCTTGCACCATACTCTCAAAGTTATCCCTTTCTTCCGTATGCTCCTCATAGAATTCCTTCAGAATGTGATTTCTAACGCTTTCAATCTTCCTTAAATGCACTGACAATAAATCAATAATCTCCTCCCGATCATACTTTTCATGCATTTCTATCCTCCTTACTGTTACATTAAATGGAAAAACTTTGAGTATATAATAAGGCATTCCATGGTTAACCACGAAATGCCTTCCATGATAATATTATCATATGTGTAAATCATTGTCAACTATACCAGTAATGCTCACTTATTTCTCGATGACCTGACTTATAACCTCAGCTATATAATTAGCAGTTCGTTTTGCCTCAGCAACAGTAGTCAAGTGATTTCCTACTTCTATTAGAATAGCCTTATTAGATATATGTTGGTTATATCGTCCTGTACGTATCATAACGTCACTGGCCAATCCCGGGTATAATTCATTGGCCTTATTGGTAATTTTAAGGGCAAATTGATAATTCTCCTTCCATTTTGGTTTTTGGTCAAATCCACCACTGACACCCTGGCCAGTACCAATTAGAACAAAAAACTTGGCGGCCCTTTCCCCATTTATGACGACTACCTCCTTATCCGGATCCTTTAAGTTCTCATTATAATTCCTATGGATATCCAGGAATATTTTTAAGGACTCATGTTCCTCTTGCCTCTTCTTAATGGTTTCTAGGGATCGGGGGTAGAGGCCAGACTTCCAAGTATATACCTCGTGGTCAGTTTTATCATGTAATACGGGAATATTCCGTCTCTCAAGCTGGCGAGCTAACTCATCACCCACCCCTACTACGGTTTGGTTTAGATCGTTACACCGAAAGGCGGCAATGGCCTTATATGGGCTGCTTGGGTCCTGCCTATAGGCTTCCCTGGAATGGGTGTGATAAATAAGAATTTGGGGCCCTTCTCCTGTGAGATTAACCGGAGGTAGGTCATCACTTATATTCTTTATTTGTATTTGTATTTGCATATCTTCAGATATCTCTTGATCTTGGCCTTCTGACTCCTGATACTGCGCCATTTCCTCAGTGGATGGCCGCTGGCTTTGCCGTGAAACCCCCTGTCCCTGGTCAGCCGAAGTGACCACTGTTTCATCCTTTCCCTCTGATATATACTCAGATTCATTTGCCAAGTTATCTATATTTAGGTAGGGCATATGAGAAGATAATATAAAAGTAGGATTGGTAAAGTCCATGCCCTTTATACGAATCCATATTTCTGAAAAAAAATCCTTTCCCTCTCCAGCCTTGTCTCCTTCTTCACTTTCTAAAAAATTCCTGGATTCTGATGGTAAGCTATTATCCTTCAAAAATATCTTACTATTTGATAAGAGACGAAGACTTAATAACAGGATTCCTATTATTAGCAAAATCACAACAATATTATAGGCTAGATTGGGTTTTTGGCTTACCCTTATTCTTTCCAAATAATCTCACCACTTTCCAAAGCTAAGAAGTAATCTCATTTAAATATATTAAATAAGCGTGGTGAAATATGACCTTAAAAATATTTATTCCCATATCAAAAGAAGCAACCAAGTTGGCTGCTTCTTTTTTATATAATTCTTCTTTTTAGTATAATGATTCTTTTCCCTGGATTAATTGAAAATCCTCCTGGCGGTTACATATCTTTGTGGATATCTACCATCATTCAAACTACTTACCTTAACACCGGTTTTATAAGTAGATGCGTGAACAAACTGATTTCCCCCTATGTAGATTCCTACATGCCCGCTAGCACCACCACTTCCTGTAAAGCAGACAATATCTCCCGGCTGTAAGTTGGATTTAGATACAGATTTACCTACAGATCTTTGACCCACAGAACTATGTGTAATATTAACTCCAAACTGCCTATAAACATAACTGGTAAATCCTGAACAGTCAAATCCACTTGGTCCCTTACCGTTCCTTGCATAGGGATAGCCTACAAATTTCATTGCATAGTTTGCTACATCGCTCCCTTTCCTGCTGCCTCTATCAGTTGGCGCAGGAGCTGATGATGAGGATTTTGACTTACTATTACTAGTTGAACTCCTAGCTACTTTAGTTCCCTTAAGCTCAATGCGCTTGACCGGTTCTTTGATTACCTTCTCCTCTATTATATCCCGACTAATCTCTTGTCCATTCTCTTTAGTTACTAAAGCCTGAACTTCTTTCTCTCCTTTTTCTCCCTCTTGAACTACCTTGGTTTTGCCCTTCTCTAAACTATTATCTTCTTCTACCTGGGTTTCAAATGGGATTTCCTTAGAATATTTAGTGTTTTCCTTAGTAACAACGGTTAGCAGGCTTTGCTGCTGGCTTATCTTAATAATATCTCCAGGTCGGATTAGATCATCTTCTATATCAGGATTAGCAAGCTCAATATCGGCAACGTCTACATCATTAGCCTCTGCTATCGACCAGATGGTGTCTCCTTCTTTAACCTCATACTCCTCGATATCCTGATTTTCCTGAAGAATCAGTTCAAGAGCTTCGTTACTGCTTATGATGATATTCTCAGATACTAACTCCTCTTTAAAGCTAAGGTCCTCTTTAATGGAGACTTCCTCAAGTTGGCTGTCTTCCTTCTCTTCTATGGCTTCTACGTAAGGACTTTTGATCTCATCCATTACCTTCTCAGCCTCTTGCAAGGAGCTTACATAGCATACCTTTGTCCCATCTACGACTATAGCATGGGCTTTTATCTTGACATCTATGGCATCCTCAATGGACTTGGCCAATTCTTTGGCATCAGTTATTCCACCGAGTCCCGTCCGTGTTCCCTTAAAATAAACATCAGAATCGATATATATCTCATCCTTATGTTCTTCTCTTAGTTTATCTTCTACCTTATCATAAATCGATAGCGCCCTAGCTGCAAACCTTACTGTACCCACCNGTCGATCGCCGACAAACATTATGTATACGGTAGATGAATCTCCCGTGTAAGCTACAGTAGGAACAGCTAGACTGAGCAAGACCAGCAGTATTAAGATCAAACTTAAAAAGAGTTTAGTATGCTTCATAATACTCCTCCATTCCAGACAAACTCGTCTGTTAAAGTTCTATTTCGAACTTTTTACAAAATTGTTACGTTACTTAATATATATTCTACATAGTTTTCAAATATCCTTCCTACTTTTTATATTATTTCCAAAATAATTTTAATAATTAAAAATGGGTCTATCTGAAAAGTTAATCTTGACTTTTCTATTGAATTTGATAGTATCTAATAGTATAAGATATAAATATCGTGATGATGGGAAGGAGTAGTTGAATCCTCTGTCCAAAGCGACTCGGGAGGGGTGTAAGCCCGAGGATATGGTTCAATGAAGGGCGTCTTGGAGCGATTTCTTTAAGTGGATCTACATATAGAGCAAAATCTATATATAGATCAAAAAGGGTGGAACCGCGGGAGATAAGTCTTTCGTCCCTTTAATGGGATGAAAGGCTTTTTATATTTTTTAAGGAGGAATGAAAATTGGCAAAGAAAGTGACTATGGATAAAATCGTGGCCCTCTGTAAGGGAAGGGGCTATATTTACCCAGGCTCTGAAATATATGGTGGCCTGGCTAATACATGGGATTATGGGCCTCTTGGTGTGGAATTTAAGAACAATGTTAAAAGAGCTTGGTGGAAAAAGTTTATTCAGGAAAGCCCCTACAACGTAGGTATGGATTCGGCTATACTCATGAACCCCCAAACATGGGTGGTCTCAGGTCACGTAGCTGGGTTTGCCGATCCACTGATGGACTGCAGAAAATGTAAGGCCCGCTTCAGAGCTGACCAATTGATAGAAAACTTTATGAAAGAGCAGGGAGATGCTAATCCCCAAGTAGATGGATGGGAAAATGACAAGTTGCAAGAATTCATAGAAGATAAGAATATTCCTTGTCCTGAATGCGGAGAACATGACTTTACCGATGTAAGAAAGTTCAATCTCATGTTCAAGACCTTCCAGGGTGTTACCGAAGACTCCCAATCTGAGATCTATCTGAGACCTGAAACAGCCCAAGGTATTTATGTAAATTTCAAAAACGTTCAGCGTACCTCTCGTAAGAAGATACCCTTCGGTATAGGCCAGATAGGAAAATCCTTCAGAAATGAGATTACTCCAGGAAACTTTACCTTTAGAACAAGGGAGTTTGAGCAGGCTGAGCTGCAATTCTTCTGTAAACCAGGTGACGATATGAAATGGTTTGACTATTGGAAAGATTTCTGCCAAAACTGGCTACTTAGCCTGGGACTACAAGAAGAAAACCTTCGTACCCGAGCCCACGGGCCTGAAGAACTATCCCATTATAGCAAAGCAACAACGGATTTTGAGTATTTATTCCCCTTCGGTTGGGGAGAGCTTTGGGGTGTAGCTAATAGGACGGACTTTGATCTAAAACAGCATAGCGAACATTCTGATGAGAACTTTACCTACATTGACCCCACTACCAATGAACGCTATATTCCCTATTGTGTAGAGCCTTCGGTAGGTATAGATAGGGTAGCCCTGGCCTTCTTATGTGATGCATACGATGAAGAAGAACTAGATGGTGGAGATACCAGAGTGGTATTAAAGTTACATCCCTATCTGGCTCCCTATAAGGCGGCTGTACTACCTCTTTCAAAAAAGCTTAGGGATAAAGCTCAAGAGGTATATAGCCAGCTAAGTAAAAACTTCTCCATCGATTATGACGAATCCGCAAGTATTGGTAGGAGATATCGCCGACAGGACGAAATTGGAACACCATACTGTATAACAATCGACTTTGATACCCTAGAGGATAATTCTGTTACCATCCGAGACAGAGATACTATGGAGCAAATCAGATTACCTATCGATGAAATAGACAAATATCTAGATGAGAAGGTAGCTTTTTAACAAAGCATATAATAAAGGCCCGCGAGCATTGCCTAATGCTTACCGGCCTTTAATTTTTCTTTCTCTGTGTCCAAAGTATTTGGAACAACCATGTTAGCTCCTAGATCCACTCTTTTATATTCACCCAAAAATTCTATGCGTGCCTTAACCCTTTTTTTCCTATGATCAAATTTCTCGATTATACCTTCCATCCCTTTTAGGGGGCCATTTAAAACCTTTATTTGATTACCTTCTTTGTAGACGTCCGACAATTCGATAATTTCTCCATAGCGAGTAAGGCTAAGTATCATGCTCATCTCTTCATCCCTTATAGGAGTGGGCTCGCAGTCATCCTTTAGAATCCTGTAGACAGCGGGAAGCTCTTTTAATTTATAATATAACTCATCGCTCATACTAGTATGGGTTAGGACATATCCCGGTATCAGATTTCTTATAATCTCATAGGTTTTCCCTTGCCTTCTCTCTATCAGTTTTCTTTTAGGGACCAAAGTACGGATCTCCCCTTCAGAGAATAAAAGCTCTATGAATTTCTGAACTTCCTCCTCTCGACCAGTCTCTACAAATATGGCATACCATTTCATAGCTCAATCCCTCCTGTTGCTTCCCTGATTATTGCCTGAGCAGCACAGTGTGTACAATTAAAATCCAAGATTTATTATACTATACTACATGTCCAAATATAAAACAATTGTAGGTCAGCATTTACGGATTTCATCGTCTATGATTCTCTTTTCTTCTCTCATAAATACTGTCTTAAAATAGGGAAGGGATCATGCCCAGAAATTAAGTCTTAAGGATAAGGTTCCCATATGATGTGGGGGAGAATCTATATGATCTTAGCTTCCCCTCATATATTAAGGACAGCTCCTTGCATTTTCCAAAATCCATTGGAGACACAAGGGCACAAGGTTTTTCAAATAAATGTATACCACTGTTATTCAATAAAGTAGCAACAAACTGAGAACAGAAATAATTATGGCTTCTTTCGATAGGTATACCAAGCATTACCCCAAATAAGCCTAGAAAGTTATATCCATATCTATTCTGATTTATCATAAATTCCATTAATTCTGACCTTAGTCTTTTATATTTATGCTCAGTTATATTTAAGGAATATAGGGCACAACGAGTCTCTGGAAACCTACCAAAGGTCCCATTTGAGATATCTTCCCTGACAAACCCCCCATATATGGGATTGGACGGATATAGTCTTCCAAAACTATACACCTCGTTCAAATCCCGATCCAAGGCAATGGATACATGAGTATATGGTTCTTTTGTGTATATCCCAATAAACTTAGACAGCAATGAGCCGCTATGGGTTAGTAAAATATATATTTCACGCTTTCTTCCCATATAGATACCCTCTTAATACTAAAATACTTTCCTTTATTGTAATAATATTATACACTATATACTATATTTGAGAAATATGGTTTTAGCTTATATCTATATGTATAGCTTCATTTTTCTGCTTGATTGGTAATGCTAGTGCAGTCTTTGTGTGTTTGGCCGCTCTAATTGTTACTCCTCCAAATATACTAATATGCCCCTACAATCTTTTCCATTTTATAGTCATCCATAATAAATCCATTACCAATATCTTGAACCAATTCTTCCACCTTCTTAAAGCCCAAACTTTCATATGCCCTTATAGTATTGTTATTGTACTTGTTTACAGTTAGCCATATCCTCTTTAGTCCATCCTCCTGGCAAATATTCTCCATATACATTAAGCATTGTCTGCCTATCCCCCGGCCCCGAAAGTCCTTATCTATATAAAATTTGCTAAGAAAGAGTGAATCAGTCTCCGGCTCAGGAACAACAGCAAAATATCCAACAGCTTCTTTATCATAGTAGGCTAAAAAGTATCTATGCTCGCCATCTATCTGCTCTTTGATGGCCTCTTGGCTTTGGAAATTGGTAATCATATAATCAACTTGCTCCTTGCCTATAATAGGTGTATAATGCTGATTCCAAATTGTATAAGCTAGATCAGCCACTTCCTTGATATGGGATACTTCTTTTACTTCAAATATATTAATCATCCTTTTTCACCTCTTGAAAATAATCGAATCAAATGTCTTTGCTTTACTTTATATTTTAAGCCATCTTTCCCCAATCCTTGGTCTTTGGTTGCCTTTTTATATTTTAACATAAATTTATTCCGGGTGCACCACAATTTACCTATGCCATATCCCTAATACATTATCAATAGTGCACAAATTTCCCAGATTTTTTAACACAAACTGTAGATTATTTAGATTTTACATAGATTTTGCTTAAACTTCCATTCAAGATGTTATAATATAAATATAGGATACTAGGCTGATTGGCTCTATATGCATAATGGCTATTGAAGGTTCATACTATGACTTATAAATAGCTGAATCTGATCATATAACCTTAACTTTTGAACTAGCATAGTAGATCAAATATGCTTTTAGTAGCAAAGAAATGGTAGGTGAAAATATGTACTCTATAAAAAAGCAAATATATCTCGATCAACTAGATGAGGTCCATGACTTTGTAGTCCTTGCATCTAAGTACAAATGTGATATTAAGGTTAAAAGCAAGAATTCAATTACTGATGGTAAAAGTATACTGGGGATTTTGTCCCTGAGATTATGGCG
>JGI24707J26582_10002879_pt1 | contig 12727 bp, 14 predicted proteins | sample BioPla1DNA1_FD_26582 | JGI IMG/M metagenome (IMG submission 26582) | reverse complement strand
TAACAACAATTTTATGTTAATCTGTTTTAAATCGTAAACTCATTATAATTTTATATAATATGTTTTTTAAAACCTATATTTTTTAATATTTTTTATTTACATTTTTCTTTTAATTCGTTATTTTAACTTTACTAATATCATTTTTTATTTTTTTCTCTATATATAAGTTATATTAATTATTTTAACTTATTGAATCAAATATCAAGTATTACTTATTTTTATTTTTTACTTATTATCTTTTTAGATTATATATATTGTTAATTTAAAAACGATTAAATAGGATTTGCGAAAGAACCTGAAGCTGTTGAGACGTACAAACAGAAATATCAAACGTCCGGTTATGGAAACGATATAGAACGAGCACATGTATTTTATTATTTAAATAAATGTGCGTTTGGTGCGATTATGTCATCGCTTTCGTTTGGCACCTCGAAAGTGTCACGGCCGAGCTTAAATGTTTTATCCATAAAAGATAACATTACCGGTGCACACGAAAGGTTAGCAAACGTCACAATTGAGTGTTTGCCGTACGATAAAATCATATAAAAATACGATGGCCCGGATACGTTTTTTTATATTGACCCGCCGTACAGGAAAACAGTGGGATACGCCGTAGGGAAGTTTACTGATGACGATTATAAAAAATTGGCGAGTTTGTGTAAAAAAATAAAAGGGAAGTTTCTTGTCACATTAAACGACGACCCATACATTCGAGATTTATTTTCAGATTTTGAAATATTAGAAAACGGTGTAAAATACTCTATAATGAAAGACTGTAAAATTCGAGATAAAGTAAACGATGAACTAATAATTAAAAATTATTGAATCATAATCCGAACAACAGGTGTAGCTTGTAAAAATTTAAATCGGAATTTTATAGGATTTGAAATAGATGAAAATTATTTCAATGTTGCAAAGGATAGGATTTATTTTACAACCCTTTGACTTCGATTCTGTCTACCGCAAGTACAGCCTGTATCAAATCGTTCAAAGCAGAAAGAAAATTATCTGCAGTAGTACTCTTTTTTATTTCTTTTCCTACAATTTCAACATTAAATTCACACACAGCTTTATCAACGTTTTCTAAAACTTTTGAGATTTCAATTCCTCTTAGTCGCAACTCATCAAAAGTATTTCCACCATCTGTAATTGTGAACACATCTGAATTTTTTATTACGTAAAATTGCAAATAGTCATTATGTCTATCTAAAAAAGGAACTGTTATTTCAAATACTCCGTTGTCAAGAGTTTTAATTTGGATTAATTTTTCATGTATCATAATATTAAAAAAGCTGTTCGGAAATGTAATCCGAACAGGTTAGTTAGTCTTTATATCGGTGCTTTAATAAATACAAGTGTATTTTTCTCATATGCATCATTAATTAAATCTTTCATTTGCAATTTTAATTTATCTATTGTAGGATTTGTATCTCTGTTTTTTTCAATTTCCAGCCACATTATTTCTTCGTGTAAATCGGCTAAATTGTTTGCCAGTTCTCCATTTTCATCTAAAATGTCGTCCATAAATTTTTGAAATCTTTTTAAGCTGAATATCCATTCTCTTTTCAATTCTTTTATATTCATCGTAAAGAGTTCCTTCTCGCCATTCTGTATATGTTTGATTTTTAACATATTCAGTTTTAGGAGTTTTTTCTACGGTTCTAGCCGCCCTCGTCTTCCCGCTCGGCACATCCGGAACATAAGCTTTTGTCGTACACCTGCAGTACGGGTGCATAGGATGGATATTAACTCCCGGCTCAGCTTTATCGATATCAAATACTTGACCATCTAAAGCACCGCAAACTGGACATGTTTTTTCTGACAAAGTCGCTAAAAACACGTACTTTTCAAGTCCGAATTCTTTGTATGCATCAATTTCCGCGGTTGATGCAATTCGGGATGCTTCGAGTTCGGCAATCGATGCCACTTTTGTTGAGATTCGGATTGTGTTTTTTATGTAAAGCCTTTCGATTCGTTTTAAGTTTTTTGTTATATTTTCCGTATTTTTATTTTTTATTTTTTTTTTTTATTTTTATTTTATTTCCCGAATCAATGAAAAAATTTAAATATCTTAATTACCCTTACTTTCATTCTGTTTAAATTTATTCTCTTTCTGTTTTATACCTTTATATTATACATTTTGCGAGGGTTGTCGAGCGGTCAAAGGCGCTGGACTTAAGATCCAGTTTCGGAGGAATTCGTGGGTTCAAATCCCACCCCTTGCATTATTTTTTTTATTCCTTCTTTTCTCCCACCTTCTCCAATCCATATACACAAAAACATATTAAACACATAATATCCTAAAACAGCAGTAACATTTATTTATTGGTTAAACGTGTTATATATATTTCATTTTACTATTTTTACGTTTGACCGAAACTTTTACTATTTTAGCGAGTGTGTATTTTGTGTCTGTTGATACTGAAAAATCTTCTTCCGATGAAACATATTTTAATTTGATATGTAATCACGTTGTTGATTTGGCTTTATCTTTAAACGCTCATGCTGTTTTTTTAGTAGGCGATATCGAATTCAAATCTGATAAGTTAAAGGGAATTCCCGTAATTGCCGTAAATTCCGTGTTGCCTTCCGTTTTTGAAAGATTGAAAGCAACGGAAGACCGCTCTTTGTTGGTCGAAGAATATGCCGATGCGGTTGTATCGAATGCGGACGACAGTATTTCTTTAATTCATTCGGTAGCGGCTTTGGAATATATTTTGGGAAATGTTTCTAACGGCTACATTTTAGGTTTTGTAAAAAAAGAATCGTTTTATTCAATAGTTGTACACGACATAAGCGACAACAAAATAGTACGCCTTGTTCACGAGTGCGAAAACCGTGTAGCTCCCGGTGTTTTTAATTTGGTAATAAAACTTGCAATTAAAATTTCAACACAGGGTCGTGAAGGAAATAAAATCGGAACGGCGTTTATAATAGGAGATGAAGACGAAGTAATGAGACGTTCTCATCAAATGATTTTAAATCCGTATCTTTTGCAAGATCCGACAGATTGCAATATTTTAAATAAAGAAAACTGGGAATCCGTTTTAGGATTTGCACAGCTTGACGGGGTTTTTATTGTTTCGGCCGAAGGGTCCATAATTTCCGCGGGAAGATATCTCGATGTCGATGCAAACAGTTTTAAAATAGGAAAAGGATTCGGCAGTCGACATATTTCAGCAGCGTCAATTACACGCGACACAAATGCAATAGCAGTCGTAATTTCGCAATCCGGCGGAATCATAAGATGCTATATGGACGGAAAAGAAGTCTTAATGATCGACCCGTTTTCATCAAAAGCATCTATGCCGGTTTAATTTTATATTTTATTCATTAATTTTCATCGATTATTACTTTTCTTCCGTCGATTTTCAATTTTCCTTCAACGAAAAGTCGTACCGCTTCCGGATATGCAATATGTTCTTCTGTCAGTATTCTCTCGGCAAGCGTGTTTTCGTCATCGTCTGAAAATACGGGAACGGTTCTTTGAATTATTATCGGCCCGGAATCAAGTGAAGGCTCTACAAAATGAACTGTGCATCCGGAAATTTTTGATCCGTATTCGATTGCCTGCCTTTGTGCGTTAAGCCCTTTAAATGACGGAAGAAGTGACGGGTGGATATTTATTATTCTGTTTTTGTACTTTTCAATAAGAGGGTCGCTTATAATTCTCAAATAGCCTGCCAAAACCACAAGGTCGGTTTCATAACTTTCCAAGATTTTCATAATTTCAAAATCAAATTCTTCTCGTGAATTATAATCGTCAGGATTTACAAAAATCCCCGGGATATTCTCGTTTTTAGCTTTTAAAAGTGCTCCCGCATCCTTTTTATTGCTGATTAAACAAACAATTTTTGCGCCTTCAATCTTTTTCGATTTAATGGCATCCGCAATTGATTGAAAATTTGTTCCGCGACCCGAAACAAGAATAGATATTCTGACCGTCATTAAAAAACCTGGATTATTCAATATAATTATTTATAAATTTTATGTTTTTTTTTATTTTTTGTTAATTATTTTTCAATTTCATTATCATAATTCTCTTTATCATAATATGTGTTAAGTGTTTTTTTCATATTTCTTGTGACTCTTTCACTTCCGTCAGGATACACATATATTATTTTATCTACATGTGCTCCCAATTTTTTTGAATAGTGAAGATAATATTTTTCGTCTTCGACAGACATATTTTTTACTTTTACTTCAGCACTGTGTTTATTAATATTTTTTATTTCATATTCTTCAAAATCATACATAAACCTGTCAATGTGCCCGTCCATGTGGTTTGTTCCAAACGTAAAGAAAAACAGATCGATTATAGGAATAGCCTCATATGTTATTTGGAATGTTGCATCTTCTTTTTCCAAATATATGCGCAATTCGGTAAACCCAACTATTTCATGCCTTATATTTTTTTCTACATCGAAAGACGCGGTAAATACGAGTGTAGTAATTAAAATAAGTGCCAAAATTACAATGAGTTTTGCTTTAGATTGAATGTTCATTTTATAAACACTTTTTAGCCCTTTATGGTTAATAAACTTGTTCTATTTTATATTTTTTATTTTTTATTTTATGCTTTTTGTTTTATGTTTTCTATTTTTATTTTTGTATTAATTAGACAACAAAAGTTATAAAGTAGTATCCTTTAGTATATGAATTGTTATTTTTGTGAAATATCAAATATATTACTGTGAAATATCAAATATATTACTGTAAATTTAAATATATTATTTACTAACATTTATATATTCTTTATCAGCTTTATATTTCATAAATTTTATCGCTTTATTTCATATGTTTCAAAGTGATTCGATATGGACTGTTACAATTATAAAAATATTAAAGGCGGAATTATGCAAATTGCGGATCGTTTTTCTTACAATTTTAAAGCGAAAAAATCCGCATTTTCGAATAAAAAATTAAATCCTGATTCCGATGAACAAACATTTGGTAGTGTTAAAATAAATAAAGTATCGATTGATAATGATTATTCCTCGGAGTTTTTCTCTTGTTCTCAAGTGAACGATTCACAAGCTGTTTCTGAGTCCGGGTCCGAGTCGGAATCCGAACTCGGTTCAAATCCGGGGTCGGAAGCCGTACCTTTGCCCGATGATGAAAAAACTGTTGAAGAAGACGATGATTACTCTTCAAATCTCGTGTTTAATACTACTGCCGATATAAAAGTCCCTGAACTTTTAATCGACCAAATATTGGGGCAGGACGAAGCAGTTGAAATCGTAAGAAAGGCGGCTTTTCAACGTCGTCACGTAATGATGATCGGAACTCCGGGTACGGGAAAGTCGCTTCTTGCAAAAGCAATGGCGGAATTGCTTCCCCGAGAAGAACTTGAAGATATTATGGTTTATCCGAATATCGAAGACAACAACAACCCTAAAATCAGAAGAGTTCCTGCAGGAAAAGGACGTGAAATAGTTGCCGCTCATAAAATGGAATCTCAAAAGAAATCTCAAACTAAAAACATGATTATTTTGTTTTTGGTTTTGGGAATTTTAGTTTATTCGTTTTATACAGGAAATCTTTTATGGGGTATTTTTATTTCGCTTCTGTTCCTCGTATTCTCAAAGCAATTCATAAGCCGCGACGAAACAATGATTCCGAAAATTTTAGTATCGAATTATAACAAACAACACGCACCTTATATTGATGCAACCGCTGCACACGCAGGAGCTCTTTTGGGTGATGTAAGACACGATCCGTTTCAGTCGGGCGGACTTGAAACCCCGGCGCACGACCGTGTAGAAGCCGGTGACATTCACAAGTCTCATCGCGGTGTTTTGTTTATTGATGAAATCAATACCCTCGGAATTGAATCTCAACAAAGTCTTTTGACAGCTCTTCAGGATAAAGAATATGCAATTACGGGACAGTCTGAGAGAAGTTCGGGTGCTCTTGTGAAAACCGAACCAGTTCCATGCGATTTTATTATGGTTGCGGCCGGAAACTTGGACGCTCTTGAAAAAATGCATCCAGCATTAAGATCCAGAATTAAAGGTTACGGCTACGAAGTTTATATGAAAGATTCAATTGAAGACACGAAAGAAAACAGAGACAAATATGTCAGGTTCGTCGCACAGGAAGTAATGCGTGACGGACACATTCCCCACTTTGACCAAGGTGCGGTTCGAGAAATCATTCGTGAAGCAAAGCGTCGCTCGGGTCGTAAAGGTCATTTGACTTTGAAACTTAGAGACTTGGGCGGTCTTGTTCGTGTATCAGGCGACTTGGCTCGTGCCGACGGGTCAACAATCGTTACAAACGATCACGTTCTCCGTGCAAAAAGAAGCTCACGTTCAATTGAACAGCAATATGCGGATCGTTATCTTGAACGCAAAAAGGATTATGAATCGTTCCACCGCGCCGGAAATCTCATTGGCCGTGTAAACGGTCTTGCTGTAATCGGCGGTGACTCGGGAATTGTTCTTCCGATTGCGGCAGCAGTTACTCCTGCAATTTCCGGAACTCAAGGACACATTTATGCAACTGGCCAGTTAAAAGTAATTGCCAGAGAATCTGTCAAAAACGTATCAGCCGTAATTAAGAGAATTACAGGGAAAAAAATCGAAGCAATCGATATTCACATTCAATTTGTCGGCTCATACGACGGTGTTGAAGGAGACAGTGCCTCAGTTTCAATTGCAACCGCAGTTTTGTCGGCTTATAAAGGAATTCCAATTCGACAAGACGTTGCAATGACAGGTTCTCTTTCAGTTCGCGGAGAAGTTTTGCCGATAGGCGGAGTTACATATAAAATTGAAGCGGCCGCCCTTGCCGGAATGAAAAAAGTCATTATACCTTTGTCAAACATCGACGATGTAATGATCGAAGATTCTTACAAAGATATGATTGAAATTGTAACAGTTACATCAATTTCAGAAGTACTGGAACATGCACTCGAAGATTCTCCCGAAAAAGATGAATTTATAAAAAGATTAAAAGAAATCGAGAAAGGCTCAATAAACGAAAAATTCAAAAAATAATAAAAACCTAAAGGTTTTTATTATTTTTTTAGTTTTCTACTTCTTTTCTCTTTTCCTTTTTTTAGTTTTCTACTTTTTTTCTCTTTTCCTTTTTTAGTTTTCTACTTTTTTTCTCCTTTCCTTTTTTTAGTTTTCTACTTTTTTTCTCTTTTCCTTTTTTAGTTTTCTACTTTTTTTCTCCTTTCCTTTTTTCCTTTTCTCTTTTTTAGTTTTCTACTTTTTTCTCTATTCCTTTTTTTTCTCTTTTTTTCGTTTTTGCTATTTTCTTTATTTTCTTTCTTTTTAAAATACTTATTTTTTTTCTTTACTTTTATTTCTTATTTTACTACTATTTATTGTTTTTATAATAACTAAATATATTTTTCTTTTAAAAGTAACTTTTTTATACATTTGGATACTACTGTTAATATTCATTAATACAAAGAAATACGTGATTAATCGTATTTGTAAGTGTTAATGTAAAAATGGAAAATACGATACTATTATTTTCAAAATCCTTCGTAATTGGATATAACTACGGATGATTTTGAGTGTAAAATACAAAACAGAAAATAAGGATCAGTTGAGTTGTTTTGCACCTAACACTTAATCGAATAAATTGAAAAAAATAGAAAGAAGCAAAAGAAAAATTTAAAAGAGGATGTTTTTATGAGAAAATTTTTAAAATATTTTTTAGTACTGTTTGCCTTATTTGCAACAGTATCTTTATCACTTGTTGCTGTAAGTGCAACAGACGACATTGATATTCTTTATGTCGGTGCGAGTGCGGAATATGCTGTTTATCAATTCCCGGAATCGGGTACTGTTACTGTAGATGGTGTAGAATATAATTACAGAACAACGAAAATTCTCGGATATGCCGAAGGCTCTTGGACTGAACCAAGTCAACAGCTGACCGATATCGCAAATGCAAACAGAAGCTACGGAAATTTTGATATTGTTTACTTTGACATGGTAAATATTTATAAAGGTGATTTCATTGAATACGCGGCAAATGCGGCCGATATGGGAAAACTTCTTGTAGCTACACAAACGGGCTATAATGCGTGCTATATGCCTTACGGATTTGCAATACGCGATACGGACGAATTCTCAAAAGTATACCCCGTATTTGATGAAAATTATGATATTACGAGTACATCTGAAAACCCGTTCTACAACGAATCTTTAACGAAAGCTTTCTTTGAAAACTTTAACGGTGAAAAGAAAAGCGAGAAAATGGTAGAACTTTTGGTAAATCAATATGTCGTCACCTCCGATGATTTTAAAACTTACCGTTTCTTCCTTCAAAAAGACGATGAAGCACGATGGATTTCAGGAGTCGGTGACAATCCGGTTCCCGCATTAAGACACGCATGTCTCGTAAATGGAATCGAACTTGATATATCCGACAACGGTTGGATAACTACGATGGGCGGCTTCGGATCTGTCGAAGAGCCTCCAGGCACTTGGTCTTATTGGATTTTATTTGAAAGAGACGTTGAAAATAATTCTTGGGTATACAGTTCCAAAACGATTGCAAATCTTCCCGATGACGATTATTTCGCATTTGTGTATGGTGCAACCGACGGAATGACTTTTGAGCCGCTTTCAACTCCTGAAAAGCCGTCAAAAGGTCACATGGTATTTTCAGGTTATTATACCGACTCAACGCTCAATAACGAATACAATTTCTCAGTACTTCCGAAAAAAGATATGAAACTGTATGTAGATTGGGCTATGCCTACAGATTTCAAATATCCGGTTTTGGTTGAAGAAGACGGAAAAACTAAACACGATATCACAGATGTAATTTCTTTCCTCCAATATGTCTCAGGAATCGGCAATTTCGCAGGCGTTTCGGAAGAAAAAATGATTGAAAAAGGATTTGATTTTAACTGCGATTCAAAAATCGATATTATTGATGTGATTATATACCTTAAAGGTTTATAATTACATTAATCCTTTTTCATTTTTTTTATTTTTTTTAACTTTTTCTACTTTTCCTTTTCTATTTTTCTACTTTTTCATTTTTCTATTTTTTAATTTTTCTACTTGAAAATCGGGCTTCGCCCGATTTTCAAAACCGGCTCCAAAGGAGCCGGTTTTTATAGTTTAATTTCGTTTTTTGTTTTCCTGTTTTTTCCTTTTTTTTAATATTCAGTTTTTTATTTAATCCATTTTATTTAATTAATTTCCTTTTTTATTTTCAAATACCTTTATATTGATTAAAATCTTCTGTCTATTGATATTTATATTTATTTTAAAGGAGAGATTTAATTGAATTTTAGTGAAATTGTAAATACTCGTCAAAGTTGTCGTAAATTTGATGCTAATAAAGGGGTAGATTCGAAACTTCTTAAAAAAATCGCGGAAATTTCACGTCTTGCTCCGTCGGGCAGAAATTTGCAATCTTATTCTGTTTATATTGCGGAAGGGGATACGGCAAAATCGATTTCTGAAGCCAACACGTCCGGATTTAATACTTTTATGAAAGACTGTCCCGCGTTTTTCGTTATTGCCAAAAAAGAATATGAAATTGAAATGAATCGTGATTTCAGAGACATTGATATCGGAATTCTTTCATCTTATATTACGCTTGCAGCAACCGATTTGGGTCTTTCTACATGTATTTTGGGAATTTTTGATGAACAGAAAATACAAAATATTTTGGGAACAAAAGATGAAATTTCTCTTGTAATTTGTGTAGGATACCCTGCAGACGATACAATCAGAAAGAAAAATCGAAAAGATGAAAAAGATTTGTTGCATTTTGTATAACTTTTATTTTGTGTAATTTGCAATTCGTAATTTTTAAATGAATTCGAATTAAAATTCGAATTCATTTAAAAATTATTATATAATTTATATATCTTTTCGTGCTTTTGTATTATTATGTCTGAAAATCTTTACGCTTTAAATTTGATTACTGACCGTTTCGTTTGTAAAGGTGAATTCTATTCTCATATTGAGTCGGCTTTAAAAGGCGGAGTTACTCTTCTTCAATATCGTGAGAAAAATATGTCTTCAAAGGATATGTATTACGATGCTTTGAATTTGAAAAAAATTGCCGATAAATACGATTGCCCGCTCGTTGTTAATGACCGTTTGGATATTGCTTTGGCGGTAAATGCTGGAGGTCTTCATGTCGGTCAGTCCGATTTGCCTGCATCGGTTGCAAGAGAGCTTCTCGGCCCCGATAAAATATTAGGCGTTTCCGCATCAAGTGTAAAAGAAGCTAAAGAGGCGGAGCTTGCCGGTGCAAATTATATCGGAGTTGGTGCTATGTATCCTACAAGCTCAAAAGAAGATCCAAGCAGTGTTACATTTGACGAACTTTTAGAAATAACAAATTCTGTTTCAATTCCGGTTTTGGCAATAGGCGGTGTGAAGTCGGAAAATATTTCGGATTTCAAAGGAACAGGAATTTCAGGCGTTGCAGTCATTTCTGATATTATGGGTGCAGACGACCCGGAAAATCGTTCGCGACAAATAATTGAAAACTTAAAACGTTTTGTTCTTTAAAATGAATAACTGAATTGAAGATTTTTATGAAAGATCCTGATGTTTTAATTATACGATATGGTGAAATGGCGCTTAAAAGCGAAGGCGTTCGCCGAAATTATGAAAATATTTTGTTGCACAATATAAGATCAAGATTAAAATACGACGGAATTCGTTATTCAAATATAAGAAAAGAAACCGGTCGCATTTTTATTTACACGGACGATTCAGCTGCAATAGAATCAATTTCAAAAGTTTTCGGAGTCGTAAGTGTTTCCTCGGCTTTTACATGCGATTCAAAAATCGAAGAAATTCAAAAACTTGCAGGCGAAATTGGGAAAAATCACATAAAACCGGGCGAATCTTTTGCAATAAGAGCAAGGCGTTCAGGAAACCATCAGTTTACATCAACAGATGTTGCAAAGCTCTCGGGCGATTCTGTTTGGACAGAACTTAAAAAACTAAATATTTCACCCAAAGTCGATTTAAAAAATCCGGATCGAGAAATATTTATTGAAGTCCGTCAAAAAATTTCTTACATTTATACGGAAAGCCTAAAAGGACCCGGCGGATTTCCTTCAGGAACTCAAGGCAAAATGGTTTCTTTGTTTTCATCCGGAATCGACTCTCCCGTTGCCTCATGGTTAATGATGAAACGAGGAGTCGTTTTAATTTTAATATATATCGACACATATCCGTTTACCGCTGCTGAATCTTTTGATAAAGTATTGGAAAACGCAAAACAAATCTTTTCATACGATCCGGGTAGAAAACATACTCTCATACGTGTTTTTCATGAAAAATACATGAAAGAAATAATTGAAAATGCAACACCCAAAAATCGTTGCATTTTATGCAAACGCTCCATGTATAAAATAGCAGACATAATCAGAAAAAAATATGGAGCGTCAGGAATTATTTCCGGCTCTTCGTTAGGCCAAGTCGCATCTCAAACCGCAAAAAACATGGAAGCCGAAACTTACAATCTTTCAATTCCGCTTTATCATCCTCTAATTGCATTCGACAAACAGGAAATAATAGATATTGCACAAAAAATAGGAACTTACGAAATATCGATTCGTCCGACAGGCAGTTTGGACTGCTTAATGGTTCCCGAAAAACCGCAAGTTTCAGCCGAGTTCGATTTGGCAGAAATCGAAGAATCGGCATTCGATGAATCATTAATCGATGAAATATTGGAAGAAGAAGTAAATGCGGCGGAAATTTATACTTTCAATTCGGAAAATCTTGAAGTTAAATTGGAAAAGAAATAATCGATGAATAAATATTTCGTTCGTTTATTTTTTTAAGTTTTTTAAACGTTTCATTCTTTTATTTTTTTAAAAGTTTAATTCGTTTTTTCGTCTCTTTATCAACTCGATTCGACTCGATAATCTTTTGAATCGTTTTATTGTATGTGTCGTTGGCAAGCGTTGTATTTTCCAAATACTTTTCAGTCTCGTCTCTATATTTTATAAAGCATTCGGCAAGTGCCCAAGCAATTCCCATTTTTAAATAATATCCGGAACACTTATTTGTATCTATTCTATTTAACGTCTCCAAAACACAAATTATATATTCATCGTTAATAAAATGAAAAAGCATCATAACAACTGCAAATCTTGCTTCGAATTCGTTTTCGGAATCAACGTAGTCTTGTATAAAATCCCAAAACTCTTCTTGATGCTTTTTTGCAATTTTTAAATTGGAGCAAAAAGTGTCGCAAATTCCCCAAGAATCAATATACGGAATAAACCTTTTCGTATAATAAAAAACGGAATTTAAATCGGTTTTATCGGGTTTTTGGGTTTTATTTGATTTGTCCGTTTTATTTGTTTTGTCGATTTTATTTGATTTATCAGTTTTATCGGATTTTTCGGTTTTATTTAGTTTGTCGGTTTTATTTGATTTATCAGTTTTCATGTAACCGATTACAAGCCCGTGCACCATTATTTCTTCATAAGTTTCAGATGAAGGATTTTCTAAAAAAGATATTGCGTCTTTTTTTGCAATTTCAATTGCAATTTTTCTCAAAACAGGCATCCTGACGCCTACAATGTCGTATCTTTCAGGTGTTAAATTCATAACAAATTCACGATACTTTTCATCTTTATTTTTTTGAATTTCCTGTTTTAAGTATTCATTTAATGAAATTTTTTAATACCCCGATTATCTAATTCATTTCATTTTAAAAAATATAAAAAAACCGTTTCGTTAAAGCGAAACGGTTTAATATTGTCAGA
>JGI24707J26582_10002878_pt1 | contig 12727 bp, 13 predicted proteins | sample BioPla1DNA1_FD_26582 | JGI IMG/M metagenome (IMG submission 26582) | reverse complement strand
AAAAAAAGGTAAATCATATTGAATATTTATAGAAAAAAGGCTATGATATAATAGAGAATATGATATAATAAGGTGTAAAACAAAAGGAATTTTATTATTCTATATACATAAGGAATTTTATACAAATTTGACAATAAATAATATTATTATCTACGGTATTCTTTTCTATTAAGAAAAGATTAAGACATTGTAAACGAAGGGGGACTTATGATGCTAGAATTTGATGTTACAGATGAAATGATTGCTCAAATAAAAGTCATAGGGGTAGGCGGTGGAGGAAATAATGCGGTGGATCGTATGATTGAAGAAAATCTTACAGGTGTAGAATTTATTACAGTCAATACAGATAAACAGGCTTTAAATCGTTCTGCATCCTCTATTAAAATACAAATAGGGGACAAACTTACAAAGGGACTGGGTGCTGGTGCAAATCCTGATATTGGAGCAAAAGCAGCAGAAGAAAGTAAAGAAGAAATTAGTAAAGCTATAAAAGGAGCCGATATGGTTTTTGTTACAGCAGGAATGGGTGGCGGTACAGGAACAGGAGCAGCGCCAATTATTGCGGGTATAGCAAAAGAAGCAGGTATACTAACGGTGGGAGTGGTTACGAAGCCTTTTAGTTTTGAAGGACGAAAACGAATGCAAAATGCAGAAAAAGGGATTCAAGCATTAAAAGAAAATGTAGATACATTAATTACCATTCCTAATGATAAGTTACTTCAAATTATTGATAAAAAAACAACTATGATTGATGCTTTTAAAAAAGCGGATGAAGTATTACGTCAAGGGGTGCAAGGTATTTCTGATTTAATTTCAAATCCGGGAATTATTAACTTAGACTTTGCAGATGTAAGAACCATTATGTCGGATAAAGGTATTGCTCATATGGGAATTGGACAGGCTTCTGGTGAAAATAAGACAGAGTTAGCAGCAAAAATGGCTATTTCTAGTCCCTTGTTAGATACTACTATTGATGGTGCAAGAGGAGTATTAATTAATATTAGTGGTGGTATGAATTTAGGTTTATTAGAAGCAAATGAAGCAGCTAATTTAATTCGAGAAGCTGTGGATCCAGAAGCTGAAATTATTTTTGGTACAACCATTAATGAAGAATTAGGTGACGAAGTTATTGTTACTGTTATAGCTACAGGTTTTGAACATGTTTTTGCACCATCTTACCGTAAGGATTCTAGAACTGCTACTTCTTCATCTTCTTTACAAGAAAATGAAGAACAAAACCAAGAACAAAAAGATGTTAAAGAATTTCAGGAAAGAGATTCACAAGAGGATGCTGGATTTATTGATATTCCAGTATTTCTTCAAAGAAGAAGAAGGTAGTAAAAATAAAATAAAAAAACCTCAAAAGATGTGCCTTATTGTCGCATCTTTTTTTTATGAGTTCAGTTATTTTGACAAAAAATGGATGATATCTTTGCTATAATAAGCATATAGAAAAAATAAATAGAATATGTATAAATGAAAGAGTTTTCATAAGAAAGGTAGAAGAGGGGAATGAAAGTTTATGCGGATATTCTTTTTCTTATAAATTGGATTATGGATTTTTTTATATTATGGGTAGTATCAAAATTAATGAAAAAGTCTATTCCTTCTCGCCGTATTATTATAGGAGCAGGTATAGGTGCTTTATTACATGGAGCTATGTTTTTTCTTCCTTATTTACATAGAGTCTATAATGTATTAGGTTTTTTTGCATTAGCGATGATTATGGTTACGTTTACTTTTAGACCAATAACAGGGAGAGAATTTTTAAATCTTCTTATAGCTCTTCATGTCATTGCTGTTGCTATTGGTGGAATGGCAGTAGCTTTATTTTATTATACGAAGGTAGGATTTATTTTAAGAAAAAATATTGTTCATGGAATACAAGATTTTCCTATTCATATTTTGTTATTAGCTATTATAATATCTTACATTTTATTAAAAATAACGTATTTTTGGATATCACGATATGTTAAAAGCAAAACGTATTATCCTATTTGTATTTATTTTAATGGTTATAAGGTTCATGTTAATGCATTAATGGATACAGGTAATAGTTTATATGATCCATTGACTCATATACCAGTTATTATTGTTGAATTTATTACTCTTCAAAAATTTTTACCGGAGAGTTTGCAATTTTTATTTATGGAAAAACAAGAAGATAATTTAGAAATAGTTACTAAAATATTAGAAGAAAGTCAAGAGGAACAGTTAAAAATTCGTATGATACCTTTTTCTTCTCTAGGTACTCCTAATGGTATGTTGATTGGATTTAAACCTGATTATGTAGATATTTGTTTTAAAAAAGGTGTAGCTGTATCTAAAGAAGTTGTTATTGGAATTTATAATCATACTTTGTCTTCAGATAATACTTACCAAGCTTTATTACATCCAGATATTATTCAGTAAAAATTTTATAAATAGTTGCTGTTGATATTTAAATTTTAACTTTTTAACTATTTTAATGGATGAGACTTAATATTTATATTTATTTTTCTAGCAAAAAATAAAAGATTATTATATCTACTAATAAAAAAGAAAGGAGAAGAAGGATGAAGATAAAAGGAATAATGGATATAAAAATAAAATTTCGACTTTGGTTTTATAATATGGGAAGAAAAATGGGATTTTATAAAGCAGATACTATTTATTATATAGGAGGTAGCCAAGTATTACCTCCTCCTTTAAAAAGTGATGAAGAAGCGTATCTATTAGATAAATTAGGTGGCGAAGAAGATGTTGCTACTAAGTCTATTTTAATTGAAAGAAATTTAAGATTGGTAGTATATATTGCAAGGAAGTTTGAAAATACAGGAATTGGAGTAGAAGATTTAATATCTATTGGATCGATTGGTTTAATTAAGGCTATTAATACTTTTAATCCAGAAAGAAAAATAAAATTGGCTACCTATGCCTCACGATGTATTGAAAATGAAATTTTAATGTATTTACGTAAAAACAATAAAATTAAAACAGAAATTTCTATTGATGAACCTTTAAATGTAGATTGGGATGGAAATGAACTCCTTTTATCTGATATTTTAGGTACCGATCAAGATATTATTTATCGTAATCTTGAAGATGAAGTAGATCGACAATTATTAGCAAAAGCTATAAATAAATTAAATCAGAGAGAGAAGGTTATTGTACAATTACGATTTGGTTTAACCAAAGAAGGAATTGAGAAAACACAAAAAGAAGTAGCAGATCTTCTGGGAATTTCTCAATCTTATATTTCTAGATTAGAGAAAAAAATTATCGTGCGTTTAAAAAAGGAAATAACTAGAATGATGTGAGTAGATGTATAAATTAATATCCTCTGGTAATGATTTTAATAAAGGATTTTATTGACTGGAGGGAACTTTATGGCCATGCATAAAGTAGAAATTTGTGGCGTAAATACATCTAAGTTACCAATTTTAAATGATAAACAAAAGAAGATTTTATTTGATAAGATATTACAAGGGGATCGAGAAGCACGTGAAGAATATATTTATGGAAATTTACGTTTGGTTTTAAGTGTAATTCAACGATTTCAGAATAGAGGAGAATATGCAGATGATTTATTTCAGGTAGGATGTATTGGACTCATGAAGGCAATTGACAATTTCGATATTACACAAAACGTTAAATTTTCAACATATGCTGTTCCTATGATTATAGGAGAAATTCGTCGTTATTTGCGAGATAATAATTCTATTCGTGTAAGTCGTTCCTTGCGAGATACGGCGTATAAAGCTCTTCGTACCAAGGAACAATTGACGAATAAAAATTCTAAAGAACCTACCATTATGGAAATAGCAAAAGAAATGGGAATTCCAAAAGAAGATATTGTATTTGCCCTTGATGCCATTCAAGATCCAGTCTCTTTGTTTGAACCAGTTTATCAAGATGGAGGAGACGCCCTTTATGTAATGGATCAAATTAGTGATGAAAAAAATCAAGATGAACGGTGGCTAGAATCTATAGCATTAAATGAAGCCATGAAAAGGTTAAATGAAAGAGAAAAACGAATATTAACATTACGTTTTTTTCGTGGGAAAACACAAATGGAAGTAGCAGAGGAAATTGGAATTTCTCAAGCACAAGTTTCTAGATTGGAAAAAACAGCTCTTAAACACATGCGTAAATATGTATAAGCAAAGGAACAGCTTTTATAGCTGTTTTTCCTATTTGTATTGATTATATACATTCGAAGTGGGGGGATTTGAATGGTTAGAATTTATGATATGAAGCAAAAAGAAGTAATTAATACTGTTGATGGAAGTCGATTAGGTTACGTTTGTGATGTTGAATTAGATTTAAAAGAAGGAAAACTAACTAAAATTATTGTACCAGGTCCAGGAAGAATTTTAGGTATGTTTGGACGTGAAATGGAGTATCAAATTCCTTGGTCTAAAATTAAGAAAATAGGAGAAGATATTATACTAATTGACGTAGATCCCAAAGAGGTATTACAGGAAATAGAATATTAGCTTGACTCATAAAATATAGTAAGCTATACTTTAGTGATATAGAGATCTTTATAAATGTATTTTTGTTGAGATATAGTGAATTAGATAGGAGGAAATAGAATGCGATGTCCTTATTGTAACAATGATTCTATTAAAGTAATTGATTCAAGACCATCTGAAGAAAATAATTCTATTCGTCGTCGAAGGCAATGTGAAAGTTGTGGCAAACGGTTTACAACTTATGAAAAAATAGAAACAATTCCTATGATTGTTGTTAAAAGAGATGGAACTAGGGAATCATTTGATCGTGATAAATTACTCAATGGTATTTTAAAATCTTGTAACAAGCGTTCTGTTTCACTTCAACAGATAGAAAAAATAGTAGATGAAGTTGAAAATACAATATTAAATTCTTTAGAGAAAGAAATTACCAGTACAAAAATAGGCGAACAGGTGATGGAAAAGTTAAAAGAAGTCGATGAAGTTTCGTATGTTCGTTTTGCATCTGTTTATCGTCAATTTAAAGATGTAAATACTTTTATGGAAGAACTTAAAAAAATTTTAAAAGAAGAAAGATAATTAAAAAAGGCACTAGAGGTGCCTTTTTTAATTATAAAATTAGATATTATAATTTCGATCAAGGTTTCGATATTGAGCTGCTTCTGTAATATGATGAACTTGAATGAAGCTTGATTCTTCTAGATCTGCAATTGTACGAGCTACTTTTAAAATACGATGATAGGCTCGGGCACTTAAATCTAAAGTAGAAAAAATAGTTTCTAATAACTTAGATTCTTCCTTACCTAAAATGCAATATTTTTCAATATGCTTAGGATTCATTTGTGCATTAAACAAAATTGTATCCTGTTTAAAACGTTCATTTTGTATTTGAACTGCTTTTTGAACACGTTTTTGAATAGTTTGAGAAGATTCTTCCAAACGTTTATTAGTAAGCTCTTCATATTCAATGGCTGCTGCTTCTACATGAAGATCAATACGATCTAGTAAAGGACCGCTAATTTTTCCTAAATACCTATGAATTTGCATAGGGGTACAAGTACATTTTTCTATATCAGGATAAAATCCACAAGGACAAGGATTTAGAGCAGCAACAAGCATAAAATTGGATGGATACGTATAATGACCATGATTACGAGCAATAGTAACCTTTCCATCTTCTAATGGTTGTCGCATCATTTCTAATACATTTCTTTTAAATTCAGGTAATTCATCCAAAAATAAAACTCCATAGTGGGCCAAACTTACTTCACCAGGTTTTGGATTATGTCCCCCGCCTACCAATGCAGAAGGTGAGATGGTATGATGAGGAGCACGAAAGGGACGTTTAGAAATCAGTCCTTGTTTTTCAGGTAGCAGCCCTGCTACACTATAAATTTTTGTAATTTCCATACTTTCTTCAAAAGTTAGGGCAGGTAAAATTCCAGGTAGACATCGAGCCATCATTGTTTTACCGGAACCTGGAGGTCCTACCATAATAACGTTGTGAGATCCGGCAGCTGCAATTTCTAATGCCCGCTTTACTGTTTGTTGACCTTTAATATAAGAAAAATCAGGTATTGTTGGGTCTGGTTCTGATATAGATTTTGCAGTAGTATTTTTAATTTTATTTAATGAATATTCTTGTAATAAATGTGCTACTACCGATTTTAAATCAGAAGCAGCCCATAAAGTTATTCCCTCAATTAAAGCTCCTTCTTGTGCATTGGCTTCAGGTATCATACATTGTGTAAATTGATTTTTATACGCACAATGAACAAGTGATAAAAGACCATGAATGGGACGAATTTTACCATCTAAAGATAATTCACCCATACATACTATATTATGTAATGATTTTTTAGGAATGATACCAGAAGATGCTAAAATACCTAAAGCAATAGGTAAATCAAAAGCAGGTCCTTCTTTTCTAATGTGCGCAGGAGCTAAATTAACAGTAATTCTTTTAATAGGAAAAGAAAATCCAGAATTTTTAATTGCAGAACGAACCCGTTCTTTGGATTCTCGTACAGCAGAATCAGGAAGTCCAACCAAGTCGAAACTAGGAAGTCCTTCACTTAAATCAACTTCTACTTCTATCATAGAACCTTCAATACCTTGAAGTGTACAACTAGGTACTTTGCTAATCATTATATCATCCCCCTTTATAGTTATAAAAAGAAATAGCTGATAGAAAAATTACTCATTAAAATATAATGAATTAATATCTATATAATAGCATATTTTACAAAAAAATTAATTAATTTTAAAAGAAAAGTTTATATTTATTGAAATTTTTGATAATCATAGGTACAATAAGTAGGGTAGGGATGAAAGACTAGATGTATGAATAGTGATAAAATGTTTGATATACATAGGAGAATGGATATGAAAGATGAAAGATTATGGATGTGGTTTACTCGTATCCCAAGGATTGGTATTGCAAAACAAAGATATTTATTGGAGATTTTTAAGACTCCTGAACGTATTTGGAATAGTAGTGAAGAGGAGTTAAGGAGTTGTTCTCGATTATCACAAAGAGATATTACTAGTATTATTCAATCAAAAAATCCGAATAAAATTCAAAAATGGTTAGAAGAACTGAAAAATAAGAATATTCAGTTTTATTCTATGGACCATCCTTGTTATCCTACTTTGCTTAAAAAAATTTATGATCCTCCTTATGTAATATATGCAAAAGGTAAAAAAAGCTTGATTGAGGAAACTACTATAAGCATTGTAGGAGCAAGACGATGTTCAGAATATGGTAGGCAAATGGCATTTTACATGGGAAAAGAGTTAGGTAGTAGAGGAATTACTGTGGTTAGTGGGATGGCTCGAGGAGTAGATAGTGCGAGTCATAAAGGAACATTAGCAGGAAAAGGACGTACAGTGGCTGTATTAGGTAGTGGGGTGGATATATGTTATCCGGCAGAAAATAAAAAGTTATATGAAGAAATTATAGAACAGGGTGTAGTATTATCCGAATTTCCTCCTGGAACGATGCCAAAGCCAGCTTTTTTTCCTATGCGAAATCGTATTATTAGTGGATTATCTCAAGGAATTTTAATTGTTGAAGCTGCTCATCGTAGTGGTTCGTTAATTACTGCAGATCAAGCTTTAGAACAAGGAAGGGATGTTTATGCTATTCCGGGGAATATTACCAGTTCTTTGAGCCAAGGAACGAATCATTTAATTCAACAAGGAGCTAAATTAGTAATGAAAGTAGAAGATATATTAGAAGATATAGATACTCAATTATTTGATTTTACTGAAAGTAAAAAAGAGGTTTTTGAGAAAGATCAAGGAAGTCCCCTTGAAAAGGAAGAAAAAATAGTATATGATTGTTTAAGTCTAGACCCTATATCCATTGATCAATTATGTCAAAAAACAGGACATTCTCCAGGAATGCTACAACATATTTTGTTAGTATTAGAATTAAAAGGAAGAGTTAAGAAGGTATCTAGCCAATGGTTTGTAAGAAATGAAAATTAGACACAATCATGACGGAGGTGCAAAATGGCTAAATATTTAGTAATTGTAGAGTCCCCTGCCAAAGCCAAGACGATTAAAAAGTTTTTGGGGAGCTCTTATAAAGTAGAAGCCTCCAATGGTCATGTCCGTGATTTACCTAAAAGTCAATTAGGAGTCAATATCGAAGATGATTTTGAACCTAAATATATTACGATTCGTGGTAAAGGAGAATTGCTCAATAAGTTAAGAAAAGAAGCAAAAAAGGCAGATAAGGTCTTTTTAGCAACGGACCCTGACCGTGAAGGAGAAGCTATTTCTTGGCATTTAAGTTCAGCTTTAAATGTAGATAAAAAAAATATTCATCGTATTACATTTAATGAAATTACAAAAAGTGCAGTAAAAAACTCGATTAAAGAAGCAAGAAATATTGATATGGATTTAGTTGATGCACAACAAGCACGAAGAATATTAGATAGAATTGTAGGTTATCAAATTAGCCCTTTACTATGGAAAAAGGTAAGAAAGGGACTAAGTGCAGGAAGGGTACAGTCTGTCACTTTACGTTTGATTTGTGATAGAGAAGAAGAAATTGAAAATTTTATACCAGAAGAATATTGGACTATTGAAGGTCAATTTTTAGAAGAAGAAACAAATGTTCAAATAGAAGGTAAATTTTATGGTACAAAAAAAGAAAAGTTAAAAATTACTTCAAAAGAACAAGCGGATACTATATTAAAAGAATTAAATCAAGCTACTTTTTCTATCACAGAAATTAAAAAAGGGCAACGTATTAGAAATACACTACCACCTTTTATTACAAGTACTTTACAGCAAGAAGCATCAAAACAATTAGGATTTTCACCTCAAAAAACGATGCGTATTGCACAACAATTGTATGAAGGTATAGATATAAAAGGGGAAGGCAGTGTAGGATTAATTACCTATATTCGTACAGATTCTATTCGTATTTCAGAAGAAGCAGAAAAACAAGTAAAGGATTATATTGTAAAAGATTTTGGAAAAGAGTATGTAAACACGGTATCTATATTTCAAAAAAAGAAAGGTAAGATGCAGGATGCTCATGAAGCAATTCGTCCTACTAATATAGAATATATACCAGAAGATATTAAATCATCCTTATCAAAGGATCAATATCGATTATATTCGTTGGTATGGAAGCGTTTTGTAGCTAGCCGTATGTCGCCTGCAAAATATCAAACCTATTCTGTTAAAATTGATGGGGGTCAATATCGCTTTACTGCTTCAGGATCAACGTTATTGTTTGATGGTTTTTTAGCTGTCATAGGTTCAGCAGAAGAAAAAGCACATGATTTAGGAAAGTTAAAACAAAATCAAAAAGTTTCTTCTATGTCTATTCAGGGAGACCAACACTTTACACAACCACCAGCACGTTATACAGAAGCAGCTCTTATTAAAACTTTAGAAGAAAATGGTGTAGGACGTCCTAGTACTTATGCTCCTACGATTACAACTATTTTACAACGAGGATATGTAGTAAAAGAAGAGAGAAATTTATACCCTACAGAATTAGGAGAAATTGTAAATGAGATCATGACTACGTATTTTAAAGATATAGTGGATGTAGATTTTACAGCTCAATTAGAAGAACGTTTGGATCAAGTAGAAGAAGGAGAAGTTTTATGGAAAACAGTTCTTCGAGATTTTTATCCTAGTTTTTATAAAACATTAAAAATAGCAGAAGAAAAGATTGGTAAAATTGAAATTAAAGATGAAGAAACAGATGTAGTATGTGAAAAGTGTGGACGTAATATGGTTATTAAATATGGAAGATATGGAAAGTTTTTAGCTTGCCCAGGTTTCCCAGAATGTCGGAATGCAAAACCTTTATATGAAGATACAGGTGTTCCTTGTCCTAATTGTGGTGGTAAAGTAATGATTAAAAAAACAAAAAAAGGACGAACATATTATGGTTGTGAACACAATCCAGAATGTAACTTTATGACATGGAATCGTCCAGTGAATAAAAAATGTCCTATTTGTGGAGAAATATTAGTAGAAAAAGGACGAAAAAACAAAAAAATAATTTGTAATAATAAAGAATGTGGATATATCGAAGAGAGTTTACCGGAGTCTTAATAATATTTACGTATAAATCCTCTTGTCTTTTTATTTAAAAGGTGGTACTATGTTATTGTTATTTAAAAAACAAGTATTTCGACAAGTTTTACAAATAAGTTGACAATGTCAACTTTATTTTTTGAGTGCTTTTGTTTTCCTAAAATTTAATATTTTCAGCATCGTTTTAATAATCATTATTGTGTATTATTTTAGAAATTTTCGAACACAATATAAAGGAGTATAAACATCGTTAATATATACAAGGAGGAAATAAGATGTCAATGGAATTATTGGAAAAAACAAGGAAATTAAATCGGTTATTACAAAAAACAGGATCACAACCTGTTATTTTTAATGATATTTGTGATGTGTTGAAAGAGATTATTTCATCACATGCAGTAGTGATTAGCAAAAAAGGTAAGGTTCTTGGAGTTTCCTTGGAAGATGAAGAAGATTCATTATTTGACCCTAGAGAATTAGAAGTAGGAAATTATATTTATTCACCTTTGAATGAACAGTTATTAAACAATAATGAAACAAAAGAAAATGTAGATTTGAAAGAGTTTACATTACCTATAGAAGTTTTTCAAACGTACAATGCAATGATTATTCCTATTAGTGCAGGACGAGAAAGGTTTGGAACTTTATTGCTATATAGAGAAGGAGAAGACCAATACGAAACACAGGATATTATTATTGGAGAATACGGAGCTACGGTAGTAGGATTAGAAATTCTAAGATCGATTAATGAAGAAAATGCAAAAGAAATTCGAAAGACTACAGTAGTTAAATCGGCGATAGGAACTTTATCATATTCTGAATTAGAAGCTATCTTACATATCTTTGAAGAATTAGATGGAACAGAAGGCTTATTAGTAGCAAGTAAGATTGCTGATCGAGTGGGAATTACTCGTTCTGTTATTGTAAATGCACTTCGTAAATTTGAAAGTGCAGGAGTGATTGAGTCTCGATCATTAGGAATGAAAGGAACCTATATTAAAGTTTTAAATGACGTATTATTGGAAGAATTAGATAAATTAAGACAATAAGAAATAGAATGACAATAAAAACAATAAAGATAATACAANAAAAAGCACATATATGTGCTTCTTTTATTGTTTTTATAGTCTAAAAGTCTTATATAGAATACTTGCCAAATATTGTAGATATATATATAATAAATACAGAATTAGATAAAAGATGTCGAAAAAAAGGATGGTTGTCGAGAAAGAAAGTATTATGTTAAAAAAAGTAGATCATCCGTGTAGAAAAGATTTACAAAGCATTAAAAAAAGTATACAATAATTTTATACAAAATTAAGTAGAGGAGTATAGATATGATGATGGAAAGGATATTTAATTACAGCAATATTTTAAAAACAGCACTAGATGCTACTTATCTTAGGGATAAAGTAATTAGTCAAAATGTGGCTAATGTAGATACCCCAGGATATAAAAAGAAGAGTGTTGCATTTGAAGAGCAGTTACAAAAAGCGTTAGATTCTCATAAGCGGTCTAGTCAAATTAATCTTTCTACTCTAAAACCACAGGTTATTCAACCTATGAATGGTATGAGTTATCGAATGGATCAAAACAACGTTGATATTGATGTAGAAACAGTAGAACAAACAAAGAATTATTTACGATATCAAGCGTTAGTGGATCAAGTTACTTATGATATGAGACGTTTTAAAACAGTGTTAAATGCAAGATAGCAAACTTTTCGGAGCATAAAAAGAAAAGAGAAGGAGGTGTTTATAGATGTCTTTTTTTAGTACGATGAATGTTAATGCCAGTGGTCTTACGATGCAACGATTACGAATGGATATTATTTCTCAAAATATTGCGAATGTAGAAACAACAAAAACATCAGAAGGAACTCCTTATCGGAGAAAAACTTTATTAATCGAAGAACAAAAAGAACCTTTTCAATCCTTTTTACAAAAAGCCCAAGGAGAATATTCGATAGGAAAAGGAGTAAAAGTATCTAAAATTGTAGAAGATCAAAGCCCTTTCCGTAAAGTATATAATCCCGGACATCCAGAAGCAGATGAGCAAGGATATGTATCTATGCCCAATGTCAATATTATTGAAGAAATGGTAAATTTACTTTCTGCTAATCGGGCTTATGAAGCCAATGTTGTTTCTCTTAATACATCTAAAACGATAGCAATGAAAGCATTAGAAATTGGGAAATAACAATAAGGTCAAATTAATACATAGGAGGAAAGGGAATGGATATTTGTTCAGTTAACCTTCAAACTAGGTTACAAGAAATTCAAAATAAAAATACAAAAACGCAACAAGTAAATGAATCAGAAAATGATTTTGATGGTTTTTATAAAAATGCATTAAAAATGTGGAATAAAACGAATGAATTTCAAAAAGAAGCAGAACATATGGCTTTAGAATTTGCTGCTGGAAGATTCGATAATTTTCATGCCTTGACTATTGCACAAGCAAAAGCCAATGTTTCCCTTGAATATACTGTGCAGGTTCGAAATCAGATATTAGATGCTTATCGTGAAATCATGCGCTTACAATTATAATAACGTTAAAAATCTAATGAAATACCTGTACAGAGAAGAGGTGAATCAATGAATGAAACAATATCAAATATATCGAATCAAATTACAGAGCATTGGAAAAGTTTTAATAAAAACCAAAAAATAAAGATTGGTATTTTAGCTGCCATTATT
>JGI24707J26582_10002875_pt1 | contig 12734 bp, 12 predicted proteins | sample BioPla1DNA1_FD_26582 | JGI IMG/M metagenome (IMG submission 26582) | reverse complement strand
CAATTTTAAAATAGAGTATGTAATCTATAGCTTTGCAAACCTTGAGGTTTACATATATATTTAGATTAGTACCGTTTTATGTTATGGTGAAATGCTAAAAATGATGGGATCGGAGGATCCCATCATTTTTGATTTGAGATATGGTTAAAAACCATGAGGGCGACTTTTGTCGGCCGTTTTTTTCTTATTATCGAAAAAGCCATCCTAATGGTTTTATATTGTATTCTATGCCAACCCCAGGAATCTGACCAATTGTGTTATTACAAACAAAATCGTAACACCGACAACAGTAGGCATAACAGCACTGAACAGGGTCCATTTATTACTGCCACATTCCTTTTTTATGGTCCAGAGAGTTGTGCCACAAGGGAAGTGAAACAAGGTAAACAACATAACGTTTAAGGTTGTTAGCCAGGTCCAATTGTTGGCAATGAACAATTCTTTCATAGCTCGGATGCTATTCAGTTCCAGCATTGCACCTTCTGACATATAGCTCATAATCAGTATCGGCAGTACTATTTCATTTGCGGGAAGCCCCAAAATAAAGGCCATCAATATAAATCCGTCCAGCCCGATTAGATTTGCAAAAGGCTGTAAAAATGCGGCGCTGTGGTTTAGCATACTGATGCCGCCAACATTTATGTTGGCTAGTAACCAAATTATTATCCCGGCAGGAGCTGCAATGACAACAGCCCTGCCCAGTACAAATATGGTTCTGTCTATTATGGATGTGTATAGTATTCTGCCAAATTGCGGTTTTCTATAGGGTGGGAGTTCAAGTGTAAATGATGAAGGGACTCCCTTGAGCCATGTTTTGGACAACAGCCATGAAATTGCCAGTGTTACTATCACACTGATCAGTACCAGTACGGATACGAACAAGGACGCCGCCAGATTACTAAACCGACTGGCAACCAGGCCCCCCAGGAGAATAGTGGACATTGCAATCAAGGTTGGGAAACGTCCGTTACAGGGAACAAAATTGTTTGTGAGCATTGCAATAAGACGCTCCCTTGGGGATTCAATTATCCTGCAGGCTATAATTCCCGCCGCATTGCAACCAAAACCCATACTCATAGTAAGTGATTGTTTGCCGTGTGCCCCTGCCTTTTTAAACAGCCTATCTAAATTAAATGCTACCCTTGGAAGATAACCCAGGTCTTCTAAAAAGGTGAAAAGCGGAAAAAATATGGCCATCGGGGGAAGCATTACGGATACTACCCACGCCAGTGTCCTATAAATACCCAATATAAGTATTCCATGCAGCCATTGAGGTGTACTTATTGATATAAGCCAACCTGTTAAATGGTCTTCTATTCCGAAGAATAGGTTTGACAGCATTTCTGAGGGGTAATTGGAACCGACTATGGTTATCCAAAATATGACTCCCAGTAGGAGGAACATTATTGGAAACCCCGAGTATTTGGATGTTAGAATATCGTCTAATTTTTGATCCCAGTCAATTTTTCTGTTGCTTTCTTTTACGACGACATCAGAAGCTATTTCTTCGGCCTTTGCATATATGCTGCTGACAATAATATCTTTTAATTGTTCGTTTTTTTCTTTATCCAGAGTATCTTTTAGGTCTCTTATCAAATTGTGTTCATCCCTGTTTTCACTGATATCCATATATATAAGCCCCTTCCTCTTCAACATAGGTATTTTCTTTGTTTAACATAAATGTGTAGATGGATTCAAGTATTGTGGTATCACCTTCCATGAGTCTTAAAGACACCCATCTCGAATTCAATTTATTTTCTAAAGTATCCTGCAGTTGTTTCGAGATTTTTTCAATTTTGTCCTCTATAATTTTGGGATACTGAATCTGTTTGGGGGATGTGGTTTCGAGTCCCAAAGCAACGTTATATGTTTTGTCCATCAGTTTATCTAATCCTTCGCCCTTTCTGGCTATTGTTGCCACTACCGGAATTCCCAATTTTTTCTCCAATTTTTTTATATTTACCGAAATCCCTTTCCGTTTTGCCTCATCCATAAGGTTTATACATAGAACAACCTTGTTTGTAAGTTCTATTATCTGCAAAACTATATTTAAATTTCTCTCAAGGCAGGTAGCATCGGCAACAACTACAGTAGCATCGGGTTTTCCAAAGCATATAAAATCTCTTGCTACCTGTTCCTCGACGGAGTTTGCTAACAATGAATAGGTGCCGGGTAAATCCACGAGAACAAATCTCTTACCCTTATGTTTATAAATTCCTCTAGCGTTTGATACAGTTTTGCCGGGCCAATTGCCTGTATGTTGATTAAGGCCCGTTAAAGCATTAAACACTGTGCTTTTGCCTACATTAGGATTACCTGCTAATGCAATTACAAATTCATTATGATCTTTTAATTTTATATTAAAATTTTGATCTAAATCTGCTTTTGGACAGGACTTACATATTGAATTCATAATATTTCCTCCTTCCTCTAGATTAACTGATTTTATTAACTAAAATTTGTTCTGCTTCTTCTTTCCTCAGAGCAATTGATGCTCCGCGAATATTATAGGCGACAGGGTCACCTAAGGGACTTTTTCTGATTACATCTATAGCAGTCCCGGGAATAATGCCCAGGTCTAACATTCTTCTTCTGGGGAGTCCAGCTGATAGGAGTTCAGATACCTGGACCTTGGTGCCGACGGCAACCTTGAAAAGGGGCATATAGTCTCTGTTCATGTATTTATCCTCCCTTCATCAACTAATATTTTATAAAACTAAATAGAAATACAAACTTATCCTGGAAATGCATATATTTGAACGGTTTTCATAAGTTACCCTAGGCTAACTTATATAGTATATAGGTTATGAACCGGGGCAGGTAAAGGAAACTTGTCTTAACATAAAATGTTTTCTTATACATATATTTTAATATTATCAAGCAATTTGGCCGGGGGATGATCATCATGAAAAGAGATTTTTTCACTTTCAGTGAATATATCAAAAGAGATCAAAAACTGTTAACTCCCTCTATGGAGGATTATGTTGAAATGATATATAGATTATCGGGGAGTAACGGATATACAAGGATTAATGTGCTATCTAATGCTCTGAATGTACAACCCCCTTCGGTTACCAGAATGGTCCAAAAATTAGCTGAAATTCATTTAGTTAATTATGAAAGATATGGTGTAATTACCCTTACAGAGAAGGGAAAGTTAAAGGGGAGCATGTTGCTCATGCGACATAACATCATAGAGGGTTTTCTTAAGTCTATCGGTGTAAGTAAGGATATATTGGAGGAAACAGAGAAAATAGAGCATACGATAGGCAGAGAAACGTTAAAATGTATGGCAAGTTACCTGAGTTTCCTAAAGGACAATCCACATATTGAAAAAAAATTTAAGACCTATAGGGAATCAATGGAAACCAAATAAAATTTAGTTTTTTGCCATATGAAAACAAATAAAAAAATCAAAAGAGTTGTTATCTATCGGGTTAAATTCAATATTATGTAATACTGCTGTTGGAATAGTATCGAACATTAAACACATACTATTATTACATCGGAGGGGAGTGATAACAGTTGGATATACTGTCTATTCTGGCAGAAAAAAGTATAAATGAGATTCAGGAGAAAATACAATCCGTACTCGAGTCCTTTAGTAATGAGGGAATCGATATAAAGGAGAGAGTATACTATATTGAACCCTTCTATTGTTTAAATTATAGTGTGCCCGCTGAAAACATAAGGGACTATCCTGTTAATGAATTTATAAACATATTTAAATTCTGTGCTTCAAATGTCCTTTATGAGTATATAAGGGATTGTGAAGAACCGGGTTTAATCCAACACATAATTGACACCAATTATTGTTGTTTTGATATAAGGGAAAGAATAGAAATCTATAAAAACTGTTTTGATATATTAAGAAAAAATGAGGCAAACAAATTTCTGTTAAAGGATGATGCCTTTGATCCAAAATCCAAAATTCTGCGGCGATTAACCGATTATTTAAAAAATAACACAGAGATTAACCTGGATGGGTTTATCTTATTCAGACTGAGGGATTACCTACTGGGTTTGGATGAAATAGTTGAGAATGTGGCGGAAGATTTTTTAATGGACAAAGAGTACAGTGAATTCATTAAATTATTAAAATATTTTGTGGATATTCAGGAGTCTAAATTCGATGTGGTACATGTGGTTTTTGATGAGGAAACCAGGTTTAAAATATACGATCAATATAATGGACTATTGAATAATGATTGCATAAGGAATGTTGCAATAGAACTTTCGGGGGAGGATCTTAACCAGGACGATCTTCTAATTAGTGCACTGATTAATATAGCTCCTAACCAGATAATAGTCCATAGACTGTCTATATTAAAGGATGTAGAGGTTATCAGAACCCTACAAAAAATATTTCCGGGGAAAATACGTTTTTGCAAAGGTTGCAAATGGTGCAGCGTGCAGATAAATACAAATAAGGAATGAAAACAGATTTAATAAAAACAGATTTATTTGACAAAACTGATCCTAACAACTATACTAGATTGAGTAGAGCAATTTAATATTATATGGCGTTGAAAGGGAAGAGTAAATTAAACCCGGTATTAAGAGAGGGAATATCTCGGCTGCAAATATTCCTATATATGGATAATTGAAAACTACCCTGAGCTGTTACCTAGTAGCCCAAGAGTGAAAGGATAACCGGTGACTCCGTTATAGTCATTAAAGTGGAAATGTCAATTTAGGTGGAACCGCGGGAATGTATCTCTCGTCCTATTAATTTTAATAGGGTGGGGGATTTTTTATATTGTACAAAAGATAGGAGGAAACGTTGTGTCCACAGTAAAAATTAAACTAAAAGATGGCTCAGTTCGGGAAGCTGAAAAAGGAATATCTATATTGGACTTTGCAAAACAAATCAGTAAAGGCCTTGCACGGGTAGCTGTGGGTGCTGAATTAAATGGGAAAAATGCCGATTTGATGGATACCATAGATGAAGACAGCGAACTGAATATTTTAAAGTTTGAAGATGAAAGCGGCAAGGAGTTCTTGCGCCATACCAGTGCGCATATTTTAGCACAGGCGGTTAAAAGGCTTTACCCCAACACGAAATTGGCCATAGGACCACCCATTGAAAACGGTTTTTATTATGATTTTGATTCTGAACATACCTTTGTGCCGGAAGACTTAGAAAAAATAGAAAAAGAAATGGAGAAAATAGTTAGGGAAGATTTTCACCTGGAAAAATTTGTGCTGCCGAAGGATGAGGCTATAAAATTCGTGGAAGAGCAGGGTGAAGATTATAAGGTAGAATTAATAAAGGACCTTCCTGAAGGGGAAGAAATATCATTTTATAAGCAAGGTGAATTTACAGACCTTTGCGCGGGTCCCCATGTGCCTTCTACAGGTAAAGTAAAGGCAATCAAGTTACTCAGTATAGCAGGTGCCTATTGGAAGGGCGACGAAAGAAACAAAATGCTCCAGAGAATTTACGGTACATCTTTCACTAAAAAATCGGATTTAAAGGAACACCTTCATAGACTGGAAGAAGCTAAAAAAAGGGACCATAGAAAATTGGGTAAGGAACTGGATTTATTCAGTTTAAGTGAAGAAGGACCCGGCTTTCCGTTTTTTCATCCAAAAGGAATGGTTATCAGGAATATTTTGGAGGATCTTTGGAGGAATGAGCATGCAAAGCGCGGGTATGAAGAAATAAGGACACCCATAATTTTGAATGAGGATCTCTGGAGAAAATCAGGACATTGGGACCATTACAAGGAGAACATGTACTTTACAAAAATAGATGGGGAAGATTACGCCATAAAACCCATGAACTGTCCCGGTGCCATACTGATGTACAGTAGAAAAAAGCGAAGCTATAGAGATCTGCCTATCAGAATGGGCGAGCTTGGAATAGTGCACAGACATGAATTATCAGGCGTTCTGCACGGGCTTATGAGGGTTAGAAGTTTCACACAGGACGATGCTCATTTATTTATATTGCCGGAACAAATTAAGGATGAAATAATCGGGATAATAGATTTTGTTGATCATATTTACAGTACCTTTGGATTTAAATATCACGTTGAGTTATCTACAAAACCGGAGGATGCCATGGGTACAGACGAGGAATGGAATGTTGCTATAGATGCTTTAAAGGCTGCTCTGGAAGAGAGGGAACTGCCATATAAGGTTAACGAGGGTGATGGTGCATTTTATGGCCCTAAAATAGACTTTCACTTGGAAGACTGTATTGGACGTACATGGCAATGTGGAACAATTCAATTAGATTTTCAAATGCCTCAGAGATTTGATATAAGTTATGTGGGTCCTGACGGTGAGGATCATAGACCCATAATGTTGCATAGAGTAATATACGGAAGCATAGAAAGGTTTATCGGGATTTTAATAGAACATTATGCGGGAAGATTTCCGACTTGGTTATCCCCTGTTCAGGTCAGGATATTGCCCATTGCAGATAAACATATTGGGCATTGTCTGCAACTTGAAAAAGAGATGAAAGAAAAAGATATACGTGCTGAGGTAGACACAAGAAACGAAAAAGTAGGATTCAAGATAAGAGAAGCTCAATTATCCCAAATTCCCTATATGCTAATAATCGGGGACAAGGAAGTAGAATCAGGAAAAGTGTCTGTCAGATCTAGGGATAAAGGGGAGCTGGGTGCTATATCTGCAGAAGCCTTTGTTAATGATATTACCAGAGAAATCGAAGAAAAACAACAAAACGAACAATGACTTAGAAAATATGGGGTCAGACCCGGATTATTTGCACAGGATGAGCAAATGATTCGAGCCTGGCCCCATAATCATATACTTAGACCGCTTCCAGTTCTTTTTCCCTGTCCTCTGGTTTGGGATCCGGGGAGAAGTCCCCTAGTAATTCATCTAATTCCGTTTTATTCAGGGCTCCTTTTTCCAGGAGTGCGGCAGATATTTTTTCTAGTTCGTTTCTATGTTTTTCTAAATAATTATATGTTATTTTGTAGCATTTATCTATTATTTTGTTGATCTCCCGATTTATAGAATCGCTCAGGGAGCGTATCATATCGGGTTCATTGTGTATAAAACCTAAATCACTCATTCCGTAATCACATACCATTTGCATTGCGGTTTCGGTAACCTTTTTCAAATCATCTTTTGCCCCTGTCGATAAGTGGCTAAATACCAATTCTTCTGCCGCTCTGCCGCCGAGCATTACCATAATTTTATCACATAATTCCTCTTTGGTCAGAATGTATCGGTCGTCCTGAGGCATGTGAATAACATAACCCAATGAATGTCCTCTTGGGACAATAGATACCTTCTGCACCATATCTGTGTTCAGTATTCTTCCGATAAGAGCATGGCCGGCTTCATGATATGAAACGACTTCTTTTTCCTTGAATAAAATAGTCGGGTTTCTTATTTCAAGTCCTGCGACTATTCTTTCGATTGCTTGTTCAAAATGGGAAATTGTAATCATGCGTTTGTTTTCCCTGACTGCTATTATAGCAGCTTCATTTGCAATGTTGGACAAATGGGCTCCGCTCATGCCATGAGTTTTGCGCGCCAGGTCCGTAATGCTTATGTTTGAATCCAAAGGTTTGTTCTTGGTGTGTATTTTTAAAATTTCTTCTCTGTCTCTGACATTTGGATTACTAATATACATATGTCTGTCAAACCTGCCGGGGCGTAACAACGCCTCATCTAAAAGATCGATTCTGTTGGTAGCTGCAATAACCACCACGGTCTGATCTGTGTTAAAGCCATCCAGTTCGACCAGCAGTTGGTTTAATGTTTGATCTTTTTCGTTATTGCTATCCAGATGGCGTTTAGCGCCTATGGCATCAATTTCATCGATAAAAATAACACTTGGAGCCTCCCTTCGAGCTTTTTCAAAAAGTGCTCTGACTCTTTTCGCGCCTACACCCACATATTTTTCAACAAATTCAGAACCGCTAGCTGAAAAAAAGGCAGACTTTGTTTCGCCTGCTACGGCTGAGGCTAACAAAGTTTTTCCTGTCCCCGGGGGGCCATAAAATAATATGCCTTTGGGGATTCTGGCACCCATTTTTTTATATCTTTCTGTTTTATTGAAAAAATCAATAACTTCCATTAGTTCATCCTTGACCCCCTCCAGCCCGGCAACATCCTGAAAGGTAGTCTTCGGTTTAGTGAAAAATTCATTGGAACTTTGGTCCTTATCTTTCTTTTCTGTATTTAAGGTTGCATGTGCATATTGTGGATTTTTATTTAATCTTGTATAATAGATAAATAGCAAAATAGTTATGCCCAAAACTAACATATTATTTTTTAATATAGATATATCGCCAAATTGGAAATTTGCAAATTGGGAAATACTTGATATAACAGTCAATGCTATAAATATATACAGAGCAAACTTAACTATTTTCCTTTTCATATAGTCACCAACCTTTTTGTAGTCTTTGATGTTAGCTTACCCAAAATAAAAGCAAACATAATTGGTATAAATACAGAAATGTAGGAAAAAAATACAAAGCTATTATCGGAATATATATTGACAAAAGATTTATACATTGATAAACTATATAGGTAAATAAAGTAGAAGACATCCGCTTCTCACCTTACAGCATTGGCTAGTCGGGTTAATATTGGATCATATCAATTATTTTGCATTTTGCGATTACATTGAAACTGTGCGGATAGTCCTACTATCCGCTATATTTTTGCAAAAAAGTATTGTAGACGGAGCACAAGTAAGGTGTATTCATATGTCATGGGATTTTTTAAAGATATGGGAGGTGTCAAGTTATTAAGGAATTTAATGGTCAGCAAATTAATGAAGATATCAGGGACAGGGAAATAAGAGTTATTGACATAAATGGTGACCAGTTGGGAATTATGTCAGCTAGGGAAGCACAAAAAATTGCGAACAGCAAAAATTTGGATTTGGTAAAGGTTGCACCCCAGGCAAAACCACCTGTTTGCAAAATTATGGATTATGGGAAATACAAGTATGAAATGGCAAAAAAGGAAAAAGAAGCGAGAAAAAATCAAAAAACGGTAGATGTTAAAGAAATAAGGCTCAGTGCAAATATTGAGGCCCATGATCTGAATGTTAAAGCAAATCAAGCTAACAAATTTCTAAAAAACGGGGATAAGGTTAAAGTATCCCTTAGGTTTAGAGGTAGGGAACTTAGCAATACCAGTAGGGGCCAAGGTGTAATTAGAGAATTTGCCACCCTTCTGGAAGAAGTAGGTGTTGTGGAAAGAGAAGCAAGGCTGGAAGGAAGACAGATGATCATGATTCTGGCTCCGAAAAACACATAATTTGAGGGGAGGAAACACGATGCCAAAAATGAAAACTCATAGAGGAGCGGCAAAAAGGTTTAAGAAAACAGCTACAGGTAAACTTAAAAGAAACAAGGCCTTCAAAAGCCATATTTTAACTAAAAAATCACCTAAGAGAAAAAGAAAACTCAGAAAACCTGGAATAGTATCCAAAGGGGATCAAAAAAGAATTGCACAATTGTTACCATATAAATAAATGCAGAAAAGAGGGAGGTAAGTAACAATGGCTAGGGTAAAGACCGGGAAAACAGCACATAAAAGACATAAGAAAATTTTGAAATTGGCAAGAGGTTATAGGGGGGCAAGAAGTAAGTTGTACAGGCCTGCTAACCAATTTGTTATGAAGGCATTGAGCAATGCATATGTGGGCAGAAAGTTGAAAAAAAGAGATTTTAGAAGACTTTGGATTACAAGAATAAACGCCGCTGCCAGATTAAATGGTATTTCTTATTCAAGGTTTATGAACGGTTTAAAGCTATCAGGCATTAAAATGAACAGAAAGATGTTATCAGAAATGGCTATTTACGACAAGGAAGGTTTCGCACAATTAGTTGAAATAGCGAAACAAAAATTAGAGGCATAATTGGTCAGTTGATCAGTTGGTCGGTTGGTCGGTTAGTCAGTTGGTCGGTTGGTCGAACAGTACTATATAGATATGTAACGGAAAATCTATTCTCCTGCAGATATGTAGGGAGAATTCATTCTTCCATATGGATATGCAGCGAAAAGTCTATTCTTCTATAAATATGTGGCGGGGAATTCACTTTTATATATATATGTAGCGGAGAATTCATTCTCCGCGTGCCTAGGGGGATTGGTCAAACAGCAAAATGAATTGGTGGTTGAATGAAAACAAAATCAATTAGCAGTGAAAGCAATGCAATAATCAAGCATATTAAATCACTTCGGCTCAGGAAACAAAGAACAAAAAATCGGCAATTTGTAATAGAGGGTGTAAGAATCACTGAAGAGTGCCTAAAACATGGTGGGCGTATTGAATATGTTGTTTATAACAAAGGCCTACATAATGTTCAGGGTGGCGCAAACTTATTGAATAGGCTCTCTAAAAGAGGTTATGCTATTTATGAAGTACCTGGCCCGCTATTTAACAAAATTGCGACAACCGAGAATCCCCAGGGCATTATGGCAGTGGTTAATATGAAAAACATAACCCTGGAAGATTTAAAACTTAAGGATGATAAAGGGTTATTTTTCGTTATATTGGATAGGGTACAGGATCCCGGAAACATGGGCACAATTATACGTACATCCGAAAGTGCTAATATCGATGCCATAATAATAACCGGTGGGAGCGTTGATCCTTATAATGATAAGGTCCTTAGAGCCACAATGGGGGCCATATTTTATTTGCCTGTCATACAATATAAGGATGATAGGTGGATGGAACATTTAAGGGAAAAGGGTGTAAAATTAATAGCATCGGATTTAGATACTGACAAAACCTATATTGACATTGATTATAGCGGAAATATAGGTATAATAATCGGCAATGAGGCAAATGGAATTGACAAAAAAATATTATGTAATGTAGACGAGAAAGTCATAATTCCTATTTTAGGTAATATAGAATCTTTAAATGCAGCTATAGCCGCCGGCATTTTAATATATAAGGCTGTTGAAAAAAGAAATTTAGAAAAAAATTGAACATTTTTTAGGTTATATTTATTCATATAAAATATAAACCCAACTTGTTTCAACCTTTAAGCTATGCTATAATATGTATACAATGGCTTAGGGGAAGGGAAGTGGAACAATGAAAACTCGCGATATATTCTGGAAACTATTTGAGTTGACAGGTTCCGTTATAGCCTATATTATGTATAAAAAACTATCGATTGATAATTGATAATAGATTAATAAATTAAATAAATTAAAAACGTTGATGGAGAAAAGTAAGCTATAAACTGTTTTAAAAGAGAAAAGATAACATGGGCTGAAATTATCTTAGAACAAGTATAGAAGAAGTTCACTCCGGAGTTATAGGACCGAAGTCTTAAATTGTAGGTTTTATCGGTTGATGCCGTTAATATAATAGAGTGATTTGTTATTTGTTTATTGCAAGTCATTAGGGTGGTACCACGGAATGGAAGCTTCGTCCCTTGAGGGATGAGGTTTTTTTTATTTACAATCAGAGGAGAGATGCAGTATGGAGTCAAGGTTAAAGGCCCTGGAAAAAGAGGCAAGGCTGGAAATTAAGGAAGCCAGTTCGATAGAGGCCTTGGAAAAGGCAAGGGTACATTATTTAGGCAAAAAAGGTGAATTAACCAAAATATTGAGGGGCATGGGTGCTCTGAAGGCAGAAGAACGTCCCTTAATAGGCAAAATGGCTAACACTATCAGAGAAAATATTGGGGATGAACTGGACAAGGCTAAAAAGGTCATAAATGACAAGGAACTGGAGAAAAAATTACAATCCGAAACAATTGATGTTACAATGCCGGGAAAGGAAATAAAAATAGGGAAAAGACATCCTCTTACACAGGCCATGGATGATCTTAAAGATATATTTATAAGTATGGGTTTTGAGGTTGCCGAAGGACCTGAGGTTGAAACTGTATATTATAACTTTGATGCCCTAAACGCACCTGAGGACCATCCGTCGAGGGACATGAGTGATACCTTCTATATAAATGAAAACATAATTTTAAGAACCCAAACCTCACCGGTGCAGGTCAGGGTTATGGAGAAAACAAAACCGCCAATTAGGATTGTTTCTTTAGGACGCTGTTTCAGGAATGATACCCCTGATGCTACACATTCTCCCATGTTTCATCAAATTGAAGGTCTTGTAGTGGACAAGGGTATAACCATGGGAGACCTGAAGGGTACACTGGGGGTATTTGCAAAACATTTCTTTGGGCCCGATACCCAAATAAAATTCAGACCGCATAACTTCCCCTTCACCGAACCCAGTGCAGAAGTCGATGCAACATGTTTTAAATGTGGAGGAAAGGGATGCAGTGTATGCAAGGGCAGCGGTTGGATGGAAGTCCTAGGTTCGGGCATGGTTCATCCGAATGTTTTGAAAAATTGCGGCATAGACCCCGAAATATATAGTGGATTTGCATTCGGCATGGGGATAGACCGTTTAGCCATGCAAAAATATGAAATTGACGACATTCGTCTGTTGTTTGAAAATGATATGCGTTTTATTGAACAATTTTAGTTTGGGCAGATGGATGTGTACATTTGTCTGATAATATTCAGTTGGTCGGTTGGTCAGGGAACGGTTGGCCAGGCTTGGGTGACAAAAGGGGACGTACCCAATTTGTCACATTTATCATATGGATATTTGGCAAACAAAAGAAGATAAGTGACAAATTGGGTACGGCAGACTGTGTGAAAAAGCACTTTTCTCGCTTTTTGTCATTCTGAGTGTAACGAAGAATCTCGTTTTTAGGCCATTTGAGATCCTTCGCTTCGCTCAG
>JGI24707J26582_10002873_pt1 | contig 12739 bp, 10 predicted proteins | sample BioPla1DNA1_FD_26582 | JGI IMG/M metagenome (IMG submission 26582) | reverse complement strand
AATTACAGATATAATAGGTTTATATTCAATGTAAAATGTACAAAACAACTAAAGTACTCAAGTCAAGACCTAAATTGGAGGAGATTATGATGGAAAACAAAGGGACCAAATATAAGTTTAAAGACAGAATGAAGATTGCAGTGAAAAGGGACTGGCAATTATATATTATGTTGTTATTACCTCTGTTATTGGTTTTTATATTTAACTATGCGGCCTATCCAGGTCTGCGAATGGTTTTCATGGATTATAAACCTGCGAAGGGATATGATGGCAGTGAGTGGGTGGGATTTGAAACATTTCAAAAGATCTTTAAGGATGTTGATTTTAGACGGTCGCTCCGCAATTCCATTGTATTCAATCTACTGGATCTTTTGGTTAGTTTCCCTGTACCAATTGTTCTTGCCTTAATTCTTAATGAAATAAGATTTCCTAGATTTAAAAAAGTTACTCAGACAATTTTATATTTGCCTCATTTTCTATCCTGGGTAATTATAGGAAGTGTTGCATATGCAATCTTTAGACCTAACTCAGGTGTGGTTAATATAGTACTACAGAATATGGGCCTAATTGATCAAGGAATTCCCTTCCTTACAGAAAAGTGGCACTGGGCTGTATCATACTTGCTTATTAATGTCTGGCAGGGAATGGGATGGGGAACCATTATTTATCTTGCGGCTATTACCAGTGTAGACGGTGAGCTATATGAAGCGGCTATGATTGATGGTGCTGGCCGTTGGAAGAGAATGTGGCATATTACCCTACCAGGTATTAAAGGGACAATTGTAACCTTATTAATTATGAACTTAGGTCGTGTTATGGGAAGTAACTTTGAACGACTTGATGTATTTGGTAATACACAGGTTAGAGAGTTTCAATACCAATTGGCTATATACATATATGAAAAAGGTCTTGGTGGAGGTAGGTTTAGTATGTCCACAGCAGTTGGTCTCTTTCAGTCACTGGTAGGCCTTATGTTAGTGTTGTTAGCAGATAAGACAGCTAAGAAACTTGGTGAAGACGGATTAATTTAGGAGGAAGATATAATGGAAAAGCAGACAAGAAAAACTAAAAAAATAGATGCAGCATCTGATGTAAGTAGAGCAATAGTTAAATTTAGAATAAGTGATGCTGTTATGATGTTTATACTGGTTATCCTATGTGCAACCTGTATTCTTCCTTTTATACATCTGGCAGCAAAATCCATATCGAATAATAATTATGTACTTGCAAAGCAAATTTTCTTATTGCCCAAAGGTATAACCTTTGATGCATATAGTTCAATATTTAAGGATGGTAGTTTAGTATATTCTATGGGATATAGCGTTGTTATAACATTAGTTTTTACTGCACTGGGAATGTTAAGTTGTGTCTGTGCAGCATATCCTTTATCAAAGAAGAGACTAGAGGGTAGGAATATATTCACATTTTTATTAATGTTTCCTATGTATTTTGGAGCTGGCCTAATCCCATCTTATCTTCTGTATTATAGATTAAACTTATTAGATACACCTTGGGTACTTATTTTACCTTTAATATATTCGCCTTATAACATGCTTATTATGAAGACTTATTTTCAGTCCAACATACCCATTAGTTTAGAAGAGTCAGCATTTTTAGATGGTGCCACGAATTTTCAGATCTTGTTTAAAATTGCTCTGCCACTATCTAAACCGATTTTAGCAACTATATCCTTGTTCTATGCTGTAGGCCGTTGGAATTCTTATGCTGATAATAAGTATTTCATTAGGACTGATCAACTAAAACTAATTCAATATAAACTGTATCAGATGGTATCTTCCGCAACTGAAGCACAGACAATATCCTTGTCTGAAGCAGCAAATGTAACTAGTACACCAGAGGTTCTACAGGCTGCTGCTATTATGTTTGTAACCATACCAATTATCTGTGTCTATCCATTTTTACAAAAGTATTTTGTTAAAGGTGTTATGATTGGGGCTATAAAGGGTTAAAGATATATATTGGGAAGATAACTATACATATATACGATAAATACTGTATACAGCTTCTTGCTGGGCATACAGATTTATATAATAAAAAAGGAGGAGTAAGAATGAAGAAAATTAACAAGTTGATTGCTTTAGTGCTGGCAGTTGTTATGATTTGTGGGGCTTTAGCTGCATGTGGTAAAAAATCAAATGACGACCAAAGTGCAGATAGCAAAAATGCATCAACACCAAAGCCAACCCAAGCAGCTAAGACTGATAATGGGGAGAAAAAGGAAGAAGATACAACTGTTGAACCTGGAATTGATGGATGGAAAGCCTTTGACAAGACTGTTAAGTTAAGGGTACCTGTTTATGACAGGGGTGTTGAAGGTGTGCCCAACGTAAGCGATAACTACTGGACAAAATGGATACAGGAAAACTTTGGAGATAAGTATAATGTTACAGTGGAGTTTGTACCTATTACTCGTACTGATGTTATGACAGATTATGCGCTACTGGCATCCACACAAGATCTTCCTACATTATTGATGGAATATGATTATCCTAAATTGGCCCAGTGGGCAAATGATGGATATTTAACAACCTTTAATATGGATGATTTTGCCCAGGTAGCACCTACTTACTATAATAGGATGGTAGAAAACAACCAACTTAACTATAGTATAATTAATGATGAAACATATTTTGCCTTAGCATTAAGGCCTTTCTACAACACTGGCTATACTTTCCAGACATTTGTTCGTATGGACTGGTTAAGACAGGTAGGATATGATCATGTACCTGCTAATCGTCAAGAGTTTGTTGATGCTATGACTAAAATTCAAGAGGCAGGCCTATCACAACATCCATTGGGTGGAGCTATGATTACTGGTGTAGGATCAGATCAGAACTATCCTTTTAGAGATTTCCCGCTGGATGAAGAAGAATGGGCAATGAATGGAGATACCAGTTTACCTCAACTGGGAACCGATGCTGCTTATAGGAATCTAAAGAGAATTAATGAAGATTATAACTTAGGTTTCACTAACCCAGAATACTATATTACTGATCCTGAGACCGATAAAGCAGCTTTTATTAATGGTGACACATACCAGTACTCAGCTTACATCTCTGCCAATATGGATTGGTTAAATTCATTCTATGCTAATAATCCTGATGCAGAGCTGGCCATAGCACCAGTTGGTAAAGCTGATCCAGAAGGTGGCACAACACCTGCATATCGTACAGATAATCCATTTGGTATGATTATTGGATTCTCCTCTTTTGCTTCTGAGGATGAAATCAAGGCTGCTTGGATGTATATGGAATGGATGACCCAGGAAGATGTACTATTTACTATGCAATGGGGCTTTGAAGACGAGCACTATACTATTAATTCTGATACTGGACTTCCTGTCTCAGTTCCTGAATATAATGGAGATAAGAAGCAAGGCTTTAATAACAATAAGGACTATTGGTGTGTAACTATAGAATCAAGAAATGCAGGTACTATAGAAGAAATAATAGAAGCATCCTCTCCTAAGGGATTACCACAGGATTTCACACAGGATATAATTAAATTCTATAATGATCGTAAGGCATTAGCTGAGCAGTCATATGGTATCACTGATGTTATATTCTCAGTATCTATTGACGCTGAGAGTGAATACAGAGGCACTCTGCAAGAAAAATATAAAGAATTCCGTGATAAGTTGACTATGTGTAAACCTGAGGAATTTGATGAGCTGTATGAAAAATATACTAAGGAATATATGGATGCTGGTTATCGTGAAGTTAGGGAAGAAAGATTACAAGCATATAAGAATGGTCAATCTACAAGATTGCTGGATAGCCAGAAAAAATAAGCTTAGGTTGAACTTGACCCTGTTTTATAATCTTGTGTAAGGTTATTTAGATTCTCTTATAATAAAAAAAGGAACTATACCGTGGCTATAATAAACTGCCAAGGTATAGTTCCTTTTTTAATTATCGTAAGAATGTCTATCCTAAATATGACTATTTTTTTTATTTCTGGGAAAAACTAAATTAATGAAGTATGTAATTGACAGACAATTTTACAAAGAAAAAAATATGGAGGTATATAAATGAGTAAAAAAGATAATTTGCATAACAGAGATAATAAAAGGTTAAACAATTGCGACCCCACTAATAATGAGGGGACAGCAGCATGGCAAAATCCCGGTGAACTTTATAATGTTGATATGGTTAACAAGCCATCCATTGATAATGTTGTTGAAGCCAAAGACTGGGTAGATAACGGAAGTAAATTATAGAAAGGAGGATTAAGATGTCTAAAATTCAAATGACTGTAGATGGTAATACGGCTGCTGCCTATGCAGCTTATGCATTTACAGATGTGGCAACCATATACCCCATTACTCCCTCTTCTGGCATGGCTGAGACTACTGATCAATGGGCTGCCAATGGAAGAAAAAACTTATTCGGACAAACAGTTAATGTATATGAAATGCAATCTGAAGCAGGTGCTTCAGGTTCTTTCCATGGTGCACTGCAAGGTGGTGCTTTAGCCACAACATTTACTGCTTCCCAGGGACTTCTTCTGATGATACCTAATATGTACAAGGTTGCCGGTGAACTGTTACCTGGTGTAATACATGTAGCTGCAAGGGCTATTGCTACTCATGCCTTAAGTATCTTTGGTGATCATCAGGATGTTATGGCAACCAGACAAACTGGTTGTGCTATGTTATGTTCTGGATCGGTACAGGAAGTAATGGATTTGGCGCCAATTGCTCATCTTTCAGCAATTAAAGGAAGTCTTCCATTTGTACATTTCTTTGATGGTTTTCGTACCTCCCACGAGATTCAAAAGATAGAGGCATTGGAGTATCGTGATTATAGAGATTTATTGGATATGGAAGCTGTTAAAAGGTTTAGAAGTAGAGCCTTAAATCCTAATAATCCAGTAATTAGAGGTACAGCTCAGAATTCTGATATCTATTTTCAAGGTAGAGAAGTAGCCAATCCATTTTATGAGAATATAGTTCCTATCGTTGAGGAATATATGAAGAAGATTAGCAAATTAACTGGAAGAAACTATGGACTATTTGATTATTATGGAGCTGAAGATGCGGAGTATGTAATTATAGCCATGGGATCGGTAACCCAGGCTATAGAGCAAACAATTGATTATTATAATAGCAAAGGTGAAAAATATGGGCTGGTCAAAGTTCGCCTATATAGACCATTCTCGGCAGAACATTTTCTAAATGTAATACCTAAGACAGCTAAAAAAATAGCTGTACTGGATAGGACTAAAGAGCCTGGTTCTGTAGGTGAACCCCTATATGTAGATGTATGCAGTGCTTATAAGAATTTAAATATATCTGATACACCAATAATCGTAGGAGGCCGTTACGGCTTGGCATCAAAGGATACTACGCCTAGCCAGATTGCGGCTGTATACGAGAATTTAAAACAGGATAGTCCTAAAAATTCCTTTACTATCGGTATCATAGATGATGTTACCTTTACTTCATTAAAGTCTGTAGAAAAAATAGATGTGGAACCAGAAGGTTTAATATCATGCCAATTATGGGGCCTGGGATCCGATGGTACTGTTGGTGCCAATCAGCAGGCAATTAAGATTATTGGTGATAATTCAGATTTAAATGTACAAGCATATTTTGATTATGATTCAAAGAAATCTGGAGGTTTAACGGTTTCTCATCTTAGATTTGGTAAAGAACTTATAAAGTCAACTTATCTTGTTAATCATGCTGACTATGTGGCCTGTCATAATCCATCCTATGTAAATAAATATGATTTATTAGAGAGTATCAAAGATGGAGGAACCTTTGTTTTAAACACCCAATGGACTGATGAAGAATTGGATAAAAATCTTCCAAGTAAGCTGAAACGGAAGATAGCAGAGAAAAATATTAAATTCTACACAATTAATGCTATAGATATTGCGCAGAAGATAGGTCTTGGCAATCGTATTAACATGATAATGCAAAGTGCCTTCTTTAAACTTACCAAGGTTATTCCTGAAGATATTTATATTAAGGAACTTAAGGAAACCGTCAATAAGCTGTATGGCAAAAAAGGTGAAAAGATAGTTAAGATGAACCATGATGCAATTGATCAGGGTATCAATGCCTTACATGAGGTTACAGTTCCGGATAGCTGGAGAAATAGTGAAGATAGTAAAAATGCTTACTTTAAAGAACCAGAGTTTATCAGTGAAATTATGCGGCCAATGTCAGAGCTTAAAGGCGGAGAATTACCAACCAGTGCATTCAAAGGTATAGAAGATGGTACTTTCCCTTCTGGAACTACAGCTTACGAAAAACGGGGTATTGCTATAAATGTACCTGAATGGATTGAAGAACGTTGTATTCAATGTAATCAATGTGCCTATGTATGTCCCCATGCAGTTATAAGACCATTTCTTCTTAATGATGAGGAGAAGGCAAAGGCGCCTGATACTTTTGTAACTATAAATGCAGCTGGTAAAGCTTATAGTGGACTCCATTTTAAAATTCAAATTAGCCCAATGGATTGTACTGGGTGCGGTAACTGTGCAGATGTATGCCCTGCCAAAGGAAAAGCATTGATAATGCAACCAATCGAGACCCAGCTTCCAACCCAGGTAGATAACTGGATTTTTGCTTCTAAAGAAGTTAGTTTCAAGAGGGATTTGGCCTATGGTCCGACTTATAAGGATAGTCAATTTAAGCCACCATTAATTGAATTCTCTGGGGCCTGTGCTGGTTGTGGTGAGACCCCTTATATCAAATTGCTGACCCAATTATTTGGCGAGCGTATGATGATAGCCAATGCTACAGGATGTTCTTCTATCTGGGGAGCATCTGCGCCTAGTACAGCTTATACAACCAATAGGGAAGGGAAAGGTCCAACCTGGGCTAATTCACTATTTGAAGATAATGCTGAATATGGCTTTGGAATGTACCTTGCCGTTAAACAGATTCGCGACAAGATAGAACAGAACATGCGTAAAATTATAGATATGAATGTGGAAGAACAGATAAAAGAGGCATTCCATGATTGGATTCATTATAAAAATGATGGAACGGCATCTGTGGAAGCCAGTAGAAGAGTTGTTGAAGTTATTAAGGATTTTTCTTCCACAGATATAGAAGCAGAAATACTGATAAATGAAATTAAGGAACATGAAGATTATTTAGTGAAAAGATCCCTTTGGTTAGTAGGTGGAGACGGATGGGCTTATGATATAGGTTTCGGTGGTCTTGACCATGTGCTGGCATCTGGTGAAGATATTAATGTGTTGATATTTGACACAGAAGTATATTCTAATACCGGTGGTCAGTCTTCAAAATCTACACCAACGGCTGCTGTAGCTAAATTTGCAGCTTCTGGTAAGAAAACTGGTAAGAAGGATCTGGGAAGAATGATGATGACCTATGGCAATGTTTATGTAGCCCAAGTGGGAATACATGCAGATAATACCCAGTTAATCAGAGCATTTAGGGAAGCAGAGGCTTATAATGGACCTTCGGTTATAATAGCATACTCACCATGTATTAACCACGGTATTAAAGAGGGCATGGGAAGAAGTATGGCAACGATCGCCAATGCAGTTAAGTCAGGATATTGGTATCTATACCGCTATAATCCTACTTTACGCTCAGAGGGTAAAAATCCCTTCATACTGGATTCCAAAGAACCAAAAGAGAGCTTCCGTGATTTCATTATGGGACAGGTTCGTTATAGCTCCTTGGCCAAAGCCTATCCAGAAACGGCTGAAGAATTATTTACCAAAGCAGAAGAAGATGCCAAGGAGAGGTATCGGATCTATAAATCCATGGCTTCAGAAGAGTTTTAAGCCAGTACCAATTTATAAAGTTTTTTAATATAATAAAGTAATATAGACTCTACAAGGATTGGAAATCATCGCTGTAGAGTCTATATTTTTATACGATGAACTTGCTCCGACTTATTGCAGTAACCGTAATAAGGAGAGATAATATGCGAGATAACGTGAAGGGTGGTGCACTTATATGCCAAAACAAAGTGCAGAAGACTATAAGAAGTTTTTTCAAATTCACAAATTACAAAATGATGCTAAGGCAAAGGAATGGTGACTATTGGTATTAAGTAGTAAATAATCAATAAATTACATAATATAATAGGGAATATTTTTGTTAATAAAGACAATAACCGTGGTATAATATCTATAAGTAGATTAGTTCAGGTGGGATCTTGGACTGATCGACAGGAAGCCATATTAATAAAATTTAAGAAGGGAGACTTTATGTGAATGAATACATACAGGCTAAAATCATATAAAGTTAATGTTAATGATATCCAAATTGTCTACAGTCTTATATTTCAAAATTCACTCTATAGCTGTGAATGTTACAAGGAAGGATATATAAGGGATGATAATAATTATTCCTTGGTACATAACATTACAGAGGATGAAGGAGAAGCGCAGGAGTTTTTCGATACTATAGTGAAGAGATGTGTTTACCCAGTACATATTGAAGATATTGTCCAAGATTATTTTTATTATTGAGTATTATAAAGAGGCATTACAAATTCTATTATTTTGTAACTGCCTCTTTTTGTTTTAAATAGGATTATACCCACTAATTTTTATTATTTTTCTATAGGTTTGACATGAATAATTTTCCCCTTTTTAGGAAAAATATAGTGATAGAACGATTATTTTGAAAGAAGGGAACCTATGAAAGAGAAAATCAATTCCCAGTTGATGATGGAAATATTTGAGAAAAGTGGCGATGTAGTAAAACGACCAATTAATATAGGACATACTGGTATGACTGTGCATCTATTTGGTGTAGATGGATTAATGAATACTTTAATGCTGGATACAGCAATACTTCAACCGATTTCGATTGATCTAGCTTTAAAAAATTGTAAGACTGAAAGGGAAATTATAGACTATCTCTTGGAGGGCGGTGCCTTTCATGCCTTTGCAATAGAAGAGACTGATTTAAAACTATGCTTGAGATATATTTTAAGTGGCATGGCAGCTTTAGTATTTGATAATGAAGAAACAGCCCTTATTTTTGATGTTAGGACTTTTGATAAGCGATCGGTATCAGAGCCTTCAGATGAAGGGGTTATGAAAGGGGCTAAAGACTCCTTTATTGAAGTAATGAGGACCAATACCGTATTAATCAGAAGAAGAATTCGATCTGAATATCTGGTAATTGAGCAGTTGAATGCTGGGAAGCTGTCTCAGACCGATATTGCCCTGGCGTATATCAGCAATATTGCTGACCCTAATATAGTAAATATAATTCGAGATAAGATTAACAATTTAGATATCGATAATATATCAACCCCTGCTTTTATAGAAGAATATTTAGTAGAAAATAATAAAAGTATATTTCCGCAGATTATGTATACCCAAAGACCAGACAGGGTATCAGCCAATCTTTCCGATGGAAGGATAGCTTTAATTGTAGATGGTATCCCTTTTGTCTACCTGCTTCCTTGCCAGTTACCAATGCTTATGCAATCCCCTGAGGATTATGCCAATCATTTTTTCATTGGTTCCTCCCTACGTATTGTTAGGTATCTGGCTATGATAGTAACCTTGTTCCTACCGGCTTTTTATGTAGCATCAACCACTTATCAAAATCAGATGTTACCTGTACAATTGGCTTTATCAATTCAAGCATCCAAGATAAATGTCCCCTTTTCATCTGCTTTTGAGGTTCTCATATTATTGATTGCCTTTGAAATCCTTATAGAAGCTGGACTTAGGCTTCCTAAAACTGTAGGTACAGCCATGTCTATTCTGGGAGGTCTAGTGGTTGGGCAATCGGCGGTAACGGCAAATCTGGTTTCTCCCGCAGTGGTTGTAATAGTTTCCCTTGCAGGTATTGCAGGATTTATAGTACCTAACCAAGATTTAAGCAGTGGAATACGTTTGACCAGATTTATGCTGGCCTTAGTTGCCTCCATTGGAGGTTTTTTCGGATTAGCCATAGGTCTTATAATTCTTATTACCCATCTTTGCAGTTTAGATAACTATGGAATCGCTTATATGTCACCTTTTGTGGATGTGGATACTGCTAATCATAAAGATACCCTATTTCGCTTCCCTGTAAGTTATTTTAATAAAAGGCCAAAAAAAGTAGCACAGGAAAGTAATGAGATTAAGCAAATATAATGGAATGGAAAAGAGATAAGCTATGAAAAAGAGAGAGGCTATAAAGATAATCCTATTTATATTACCATTATTAGTAACAGGTTGTTCAATGGATTTGAATCGCAAAGAAATTGATGAGATAGACTTGGTTAGAGTTTTAGGAATTGATTATGATAATGAAGAATTTGTATTAAGTGCCTTATATAACTCAAGCCAGGGAGCAGACCCCGAAGGAGGATCTGGTGAATCTGTAGTGATAAAAGGAAGGGGGCGGTCTGTTTATGAAGCTTTTGAGGATATAAAGCAAAAAAATAAAAAATCCATATCCTTAGCCCATACTGGATACTTTTTAATAGGTTACAATGCAGCTTCTAAAGGTATAGACGACTGTTTAGATTTCTTATCTAGAGATGAAACTATTAAGATGGAATCCCTGATTTTTGTTATGAAATATATGGATGCCATGGAGTTTATAGAGAAAGGAATAGAGAATGAACAGATACTCCATGAGGATCTTGAAGCCATCAGCCAGAAGCAGCAGGAGATTATAAAGAGAAATGATAACAACCTAGTTAATATTCTAAACGAGATGGAACAGTCCTATTCTGCAGTCTTAATACCTTATATTCTGGCGGAAGAGGATAGTTTCTCCATTGCTGGTTATGCAGTTTTTAAGGACTTCATACTAGCTGATTATCTGGATGAAGATACTTCCTCAGGTGTGAGGTTTTTAAAAAACACAATTCGAAGATACCCACTATTTCTTGCCAGTGAAGTAGGGCTACTCCTGACTAATATAAATACAAAGCTTTCTTCCAGTCTAGATAATAATAGGGTCACTATAATGATTGAGATGGACTATACATCTACTATTAAGGAAGTAACTACTAATAATGATATATTTACTTTTGATATGAGAAATCAACTAACCGAGGAGAAAAATCAAGCCGTACTGGAGATAATAAGTAAGCCAATAAACTATATGATGGTTACAGGTAATGATATTATTGGTTTGGCAAGGTTAATTGANAATNATCATGTAAATGAGTGGAAAAACATGAAGGAAAATTGGGCCGACTTAATCTATGATATTAAATATCAATATATTCTTCATTCTAAGATAGATAAATCTTTTATCATAGGTAATGAAAGGGGAGTAAAATGATCTATATTTTTATAATTGCATTGATTTATATAGTTATAAGTAAAAGAGAGATCATATTAAGTAGTAAAAAAAATATTGCTTTATATATTTTATTTTCTATTATAGGTATTGCACTGGGTGTATTATATGTGGTCAATCCCTATCTTCCTAGCCTGGCCAATTTGCTGGAAAAATCGTTTAAGTGAGGTATGCCTATGAATAGGGAAGTAACATTTCGACAGATAGCATTTATGTATATATTTATATCTATTTCACAGATACTGCGGCAGATGCCGCAGGCCTTAGCCAATGGGGCAGGACGAAGCGGATATCTATCTCCCCTTATATCAGCTGTAGCAATTCTTCCTATAACAGCTATAATAATTGCCATGATAAAAACATTTCCCGGTTTAAACATTTATGAGATTATGTCACAGCTACTAGGTAAAGTTCTGGTTAAAGTACTACTATTGGGATATATGTTATGGATCTTCATCTCTCTGTGCAGTAAGGTAAATGCTTATGCAGGAACCCTACAATTTACCTTAATGCCTAATACCGAATCAGAGGTATTAATTATAGCATTAATTTTCATAGTATACTATGGATTATCCAAGGGCATGAAGACGGTGTTTCGATTTTCTGAATTTACATTAGGCTCTATAATAGTGCTGTTCATAATATTATTTATCTGTGCCCTGCCTAAGTTTAGGCTGGATTATCTACTTCCTGTATCAACGGTGCATATGCCGGAGGCTGTTTTTGCATCTAAACAGGTTCTAGCTATTGGTGGTAATATAATAATAATACTGTTTTTTGCTGATAAATTTGAACTTTTAGTATCTAAAATACAGTTTAGAAAACTATGGGGGAGTGTAATTACATTGATATTGTTAGCCTTTGGTATAACTGTGTTTACCTTTGGGATTACAGGAGCTCCCCTTACTGCAAAATTACCGTTTCCGTTTTATATTACAATAAAAAGTATATCATTTTTCAATGCATTTGAGCGATTTGAAGTCTTGGTAACATTAATATGTATGATATCTGATTTTATCGCCATATGTATATATTCTGTAGTATTAATACGGTGTGTAGAATGGTTTTTTAATTTGGGAAAGGAGAACTATCTTTATGTTCCCATAACTATGATAGTATATTATGCTACTTTTTTTATAAGTACTACAGTATTTGAGTTTGCTTTCCTATACCAAAGAGTAATTATTAATGCCAATCTCCTTTTCCAATATATAATTCCCTTATTTTTAGGGCTAATTTGCCTACTTAAGAGGAAGATGATAAGGAAGCAGTATTAGATAAAAATCACTAATGATTTAATTATTCATAAACACGAATATTGAATTCATCATCATCAAAATCATATATGCTTCGTTTTATGTAATATTGTGCTACGGGATCTTTTATATCATATAATCTGTGATACTCCTTGGTCTCCTGATCTTTAACCGTTTCGCAACGATTACGGTACAAGAATTG
>JGI24707J26582_10002872_pt1 | contig 12746 bp, 13 predicted proteins | sample BioPla1DNA1_FD_26582 | JGI IMG/M metagenome (IMG submission 26582) | reverse complement strand
GACAATGTTTCAGCCCCTATGTTTTTGATTGAGGAAAGGGTACTAGAGATACTCCAATCGTGGTTAATTAGATACGAGGTGAGCATAGATGACAAAGCAACCAAAGCCAATGTCAAAATTAAACAGCAGGCCATAAAAGATATTAATGGTAGGCTCGACAAAATAGATAANCAAATCAATAAGACACATGATTTGCTAGAGCTGGGGGTGTATGATATAGACATATTTACAAAACGGCATAAAACTCTAACCGAGCAGAAAAATGAGCTACAGCAAAGTTTAAACGATTTAAAACTAGAGGTAGCCACTGATAAATCTAATGTATTAATCACACCGTTACTCAAAAGCGTTCTGGGTGGATACGGTAACATAGATAAAGCGAAACAAAAAAATATGCTCCTGCGACATGTGATAGAACGTATGGACTACGTCAAGCACGTGCCTAACAGACGTGGACAGTTACATAACGATAACTTTGAGTTGACCATACATCCAAAATTTTAAAATCCTTCCTTACCTGTATCTTGGTTGTGGATACGTNTATCCCCATTCATAAGTCATAACCAAAACAGTATCGACAATATTACCTATTGCCTCATAGTCGTGAGCCTCGTATAAAAGTCCTACTTGTTCAGCAGATGTCTTTGGTGCAAGGTCAACGTTAACTGTAAAGCCTTCAGCATGGAGGCGATTAGTTATATTTACAATAAAATCTATATATTGCTGTTTCGATTCAGGTTCAATAAATTCAAAATCAATATCCAAACCTAAATAACCTTTTTCTTTCATGGTCGCAAGGACATTTTCAATTAAATTATCCTGTATCTCTTGGTCAGAAAAGATATATTTTACAGTTTCGCTATTAAAATGTCCAATTTCATCAACTGTAGAGAGGAGCATAATCGGAGCAACATTAAATGAATACGCCTTTGAAATCATTTCTTCATCATTAATAGTTACCAACTCTCCATTTCTCCTAAATCCATACCCAAATATAGTTAATTGAGTTAAAAAGGGAAGAGCATATTCAAGAACCAATTCGTCGATATTAGGNTATGCATAAGAATTTACAAGNACAGTTCTTAGCTTTTCATCTGCAAAAGAAATTACAAGTTCTTGCCCAGCAAATAGCAATGGTTGACTTGTTAAAAAAGGNTTNTTTTGCAATAATTCTATTTCAGTGANCCCGTATTGTGAGGCGATACTTTGAAGTGTCTCGCCACTCGTAACAGTATGTATGGTTTCAGGAATCAGCACAACTATTGCCTGACCAGTTACTAAATTATCTGGTTCAAGAATTCCATTATCAGAAATTAAACGTTCAACGGAAACATTATACATAGATGCAATATCGTATAATGTTTCGCCAAACCTTACANTATGTATAAACAAAAAAATCGCCTCCTTAGAATATGATATGCTAATGGGGGCGAAAAGTTAATAATTTAATTGTTATATACTTAAATTTACTAAAGAGAATTCTTATTGAATATTTTTAGAAATCTTAATGATTTATTTTTTTATCTAAAACTCTTTTAAGCTTAGCAATTGGTAAGCCGACTACATTAAAATAATCGCCATTAATTTTTTTAACAAGTAAAGCACCAAAACCTTGGATTCCATAGCCACCAGCTTTATCGAATGGTTCCTTTGTAAGGATATAATTTGTAATTTCTAAATCAGATAGCTCATAGAATTTAACAAGGGTTGTCTTAGAAAATGAAAAGGAATCTTCTTTACCAAAACAGACTGAAACTCCAGTAATTACTTTGTGGGTTTTTCCTGATAAAGTTTTAAGCATATTTCTGCAATCGTCTTCATCAAATGGCTTTCCTAAAATTTTATTTTCAATTATAACAGTAGTATCACAGCCGATAGTAATATCATTAGGATAAATATTAGAGATATGTTCTGCTTTTTTTATTGCAAGGTATTCAGCGACTGTTTCAGATGGGATATCATTTGGTATATTTTCATCTATATTAGCAGGAATAGTCTTAAAATCATTACAAATAATCTTTAATAATTCCTGCCGTCTTGGTGATGCTGAAGCAAGAATAATTTCCATTTATAGCAAATCCTTCGGGTCATATCCTGGTTTCTTTATAATAGCTGGATTATTAGCAATCTCCTCATCAAAAACATTCTGCCACTGCTGTGCAGTATAATCCTCAACAGAAACTGAAACATGGCTTTCACTACAACCCAGAGCATCACATAAGGCATCTGTGAGTTTTTTAACTGCTAGATTTTTTTGTTCATCAGTTCTTCCTTTTAGCATTTTAATTGAAATATGTGGCATATTAAGACCTCCTAATATAATTTTGGAATATTTACATAACTAATATTATAACATAATAAAGCAAGGAATAAAAGCATTAAAAATTATTATTTACAAATAGTTGTTGAAGTATTAAAAAAACAGAAGTATAATGGTAACTAAACATATAATAAATTTTTTATTATTTATTATAAATAATTATTTATTTTAAATTATGGATTATGGCGAAAATAAACATTATTTTTTATAAAATAGTACCATGCTTTGGTTAAAATATAAAAAACTATTGCTTTTTATGCCTGGATGATGTATAATTTTAATAAGTAATTATATCGTTAGGGGGATTAGAATGCAAGTTACTCTAATTAACTCAGTCAATGGAAAAGATGTGCATGGCACTATCACTGGTAAGAGAACTGGCTGTGGAATAAATTTAACAAGAGCTGACAATATATCAAAGTATGTAAAAGGTAAAACAATGGATGATCTCAAGGAAATTACTTGTGAAAAATGTAAGATGTCTTTGGCGAAAAGAATTATTAAAGAAAGCCAAAAACAACTATCTAGGCAACTAAAGGAGGAAAGCAAGCGTGTGCTCAAGGGCTGGCACCAATTGAAGAAGAACCTGAGAAAAAAACAGTTGGGATTATAGATAAAGTTAAATCTAGGGTATTAGGCGATAACGAAATGATACAGCCTAAGGCTTTTGATAATGAGCCGAAAGCTAATGAAAAAATTTCAAAACAGATACCACAAAATACATATAATCAACCAAAGACTAATGAGGTGGTTGCTAAAAAAGTTGCGGAACCTGTGAGCAGGGAATCCCCTGTAGGTATTGCAGATAAGCCAAATCTTGTTGCAAATGATGATTTTCTTTCGCAATTTGCAATATCAGTACCAAAGGTTGAGGAAGAACCAGAGAAGAAGATTGAAAGCCTAAACCATCAGTTTCAAAAGTAATACTTGATGATGAGTTGGAACAATTTGCAATTCCACAACCAAAGGTAGAGGAAAAGCCTAAACCATCAGTTTCAAAAGTAATACTTGATGATGAGTTGGAGCAATTTGCAATTCCACAACCAAAGGTAGAGGAAAAGCCTAAACCATCAGTTTCAAAAGTAATACTTGATGATGATTTGGAGCAATTTGCAATTCCACAACCAAAGGCAGAGGAAAAGCCTAAACCATCAGTTTCAAAAGCGGTACTTGATGATGAGTTGGAACAATTTGCAATTCCACAACCAAAGGCAGAGGAAAAGCCATTTAATATAAAAGATATTAATGATATTATGATTAATCCTGCTAGGGAAAAGTCTAAGATAGATAATAAGACTGAGAAAATGTCCGAGATTAATATTGATTTTGAGGATATGGATAAGCTGATAATGGACGATATATCTCCAGTTAAGGATGAGTCTGTACAGCAGGTGCAACCAGTAGAAGAAATAGTGCAGGAGGCTGAAGATGTTCCAAATAGAAAATCAGAGGTTCAGTTTCAGCCATCAGGAATAAGTAATCCCCAGCCAGTACAGGAGGAAGAAATTCAACCTGATATGCAGGAGATTAATACAGATGATACTAAGGATACACAGCAAGTGATATATAATGAGTTAGGGCAACCACTATATCCTGTTTATAACGAGAAAGGACAACTTTTCTATACTGCTGTTGCTCCCACTAAAAAGCAACCAGAGCCAGATGTAGCCGTAAAAGAGGAAGAGGTAAATATTAATCCAACGCCAAATCCAACGATTGCTTCAATTATAGCAGCAAATGCAAAAAAGAAAGCAGTTATTAATGATTCAGGGGAGATGAAAATTACTGAACCTATTGTTGATTCGGTTGAGGCAGCTTTAAGCCAATTGGGTGCAAGTGTAGATGAAAAGAAGAAGAAGGAGCCTATCCCAGTTTATACGGAATATAAACCACCCTCAAGGAAAAATGTTGAAAACNCTCAAATAAAAAAACCTGAGAAGAATGNTGAACAGAATGTGCCTCTTACAAGAGCAGAAATTAGACGACAGAAAAAACTTGAGAAAATTAATAATGAGTTCGAGAAAAAGCTCAGGGAACGTGGTTTTGATATAGATGAATCAAAAAGGAAGAAAAGGGCGACAAGGTAAAGGATTAAGCATAAAAGACAAAGAGAAAGAGGTTTAAAAATGGATTATACTAAGATTATTGAAGAAATTAAGGCAGAGCTTAAGGGCGAGTCCAAAGAAGATTTAGCATTCCTTGAAAAACAAGCAATGAAATATAGGGACCATAAACACGCAAAGCAGATTATAGATGAAATTAGCAAAATGGCTTATGATGCACTCCCTCAAGAGAAGAAGGATGAAATGACCAAGGCATTGTTTTACAATGGGAAAAGGTTGGATATAATTTTCCGTGAAGCAAAAGCAGCCGCTGATGTTCACGACTATATTACTTCAAATAAGCTTATGAAGGGCATAGTTTCGACAATACAGGAACAGTTTGCTGATACTAGTGGAAAGGAATATTACAGCTTTAGGAATCCTCTTGAGGAGTATATTTATATACATATATTTAACCCAGTAACAAAGTTTCATAAGACACCGTTTAATTTTTCAGAAATGCTTAGATTCAATGGATATGTTCTTATTGAATTAAAAAAGGTTGATGAAGCTATTGAAATATTGAAAAAAGCTGTAAAGTATAATCCTGTTAATGCTGAGGCTTATTTCGAGCTTGCTGAAGCTTATAAATTAAAGAAAAATAATGATGAACTTTTAAATACGACAAGGGATATAATCGAAATTGCCACATCAACTTCAATTCTTGCAAGATGTTATACAAACTTAGGATTTTATTGCATTGAGATAGGTGATTACAAATCAGCGGTAGCATTTTATTATCAAAGTATGAGGTGCAAGGAAAACCCTGCAATAGTAGGGGAATTGAACTTTATAAGGCAAAAAACAGGTAAGGATATTGAAAAGCCAACTAATATTGAAATTGAGGCAGCGTTCAGTAAGTATGATTTAAAACCAGGTGCGAACCAGAAAGTTGTTGCAGTTGCATTTGCTTTGGGTAAAAAAGCTATTGACAATAATTTAAATATGTTTGCAAAATTATGCCTAGGCATAGTTTGTGATTTAACTGATGATGAAGAAGTGAAGAAGCTATACGCACAGATTAAGTAAAATTGTAATGTAAAACTTAGGTGGTTATCTTTAATAAACTCCCAAATCTAAAGAGAAATGAGGTATCAGTTTTATACTGATACCTCATTTCAGATCTCCGAGAAACTTCAATTTTACGATGAAATCGGATTTTCTACAGATTGAAATAAGGATAGCAAATGCTATCCTTATCATTTTTTTAATTAAATTAATTAACATTAATATAGTTCACTGGGTTTTGAGGTATTCCATTATATCGAACTTCAAAGTGCAAGTGATTACCAGTTGAATCCCCTGTCGAACCAATTCCGCCGATATATTCACCTCTTGTAACCGTTTGACCCACCGATACGCTCATAGAACTGTTATGTGCATAGACTGTAATATATCCATTGCCATGGTCAATTCTAATGCAATTTCCATATCCACCTGAGTCCCAACCTGAAAAAATTACCTTACCATCTGCTGCAGCATATATCGCCGTTCCCGATGGTGCTGCAATATCTATACCTTTATGATTTCTATTTCCGATAAAGCCGTAGCTTATATAGCCCCCGTTAACAGGCCAACTAAACTCTCCACTTCCGGACAATGCAGTACTTGATGGTGAAGAAGGTTTTGCAGTATATGTTCCTATACCAATTTCTTCTGTAATAGGTTCTTTAGTAATTTGTGAACTTANAACTTCCCTCGTAACTTCCATGCCGTCTACATAGTGTACATTTTCGACGTTTGTTTGCTCGCCTTTAACACCTTTTGTAAGAACAGCCCTTTGCCCCTTATTGATACTATTCGTTTCCACTTCAACAGAATCATAATCAATATATGTTGTAGTCTGTAAAACCCTAGTATATTCAATCGGCATATAACTTATAGTTTTCTTAATTTTTAAAATATCGCCTGTATTGTATGAGTTAATCAACTCTGGATTCAATTCCGTTAAATCCTCCACACTCATATTGCATTTTTGTGCAATAATCATTGGTGTGTCGTTTTCTTTAACAACATAAGTTGCATCTTCCATACGAACACTTTTTAATTTCTTAATTACATCGGATTCATCGGTAAGGCTATCATTAAGATAAATACCCTTAGAATATTCAACCTGCTTTTGAAACTTGATTNCCGTTGCAGTACCACTTGTATCGCAGTTTGCAAGCATATTAGCAAGCTCCTGAGCAATAATGTCTTTATTCAAAACCGCTCCGATAAATTCTCCATCAATATAAACCCCGAATGCCTCTGTCAATTCTGCATCAGAACTACTAAGCATCTTATCTGCCAATTGACCAGGGTTTATATACTGGTCATTATTATTAACAACCTTTAATGAATATCTTGGGGTAAACCCCATCTCCATCCCGCCATCAACCTGAGCAATTCTTTTTTGAACCTCTTTGGTTGCAGCATCAAAATCNGTTTCTGCGTTAACTATTCCCATCTCTTGCCCATTATACTGAACACTTAGACCATATTCAAGTCCCGATACGCAATTTACTATTCCAATCAGAAATGCTATCGAAACAACGGGTGCCACATAATTAAACGCAGATGATAAAATTCCACCTGCTCCAGAATAGAACCTTCCAAAGCTTTTGAATATTTCCTTTATGAAAGCTTTTCTACCAAGCTTTTTAGCAATATTAAGATTAATTCTTATCTCTTCGGCACATTGCTTCCGATTCGCAATAGGGCTTGCAATTTTTTTAATTAAATCGACGACAAAGTCGCCAACTTTATCCATCATAATCAAGCCTTTATTCTTGAACCAACCGCCCACTCCACCAAGCATCTTTTTAATTTCCTTAATACCTAGCATAAATGTGCGTGCAATGCAAGTTCCGATTTTTATCATACTTTTAGAAAAATTGTATTCGACTTCCTTNTAAATTTCCTGCATTTTTTTAATTATAGCGTTCCTCTGGAAAACATCCCTAGTCTTTTCTTCTTCCTCAAGACGTTCGGGTTCCATTTTAACAGCTCCTTTCACATCGGCTATTTGTAAGTAAAATAAATATTAAATATGCCGACCGTAACTAAAGCGTTTTATTCCTAAACAATTATTACAAATCAGTTACGTTAGTAACCATTATATCATTATTATTTTAAATTGCAATGGTTTTTTACTGTTTTTCATATCATTAGGAGCTTTTTTGGTAGAGTTCACAGTTTTTTATGCTTATTGTTGTTTATTATGCCAAGAATAGTCTAACATTTCTGCCTTATATTCTTCAATCTTTATTAACAATTCTTCTATACTAGCCTTTGCACCCTCTAAATCATGCTCTTTATAGTTACCACATTCAATTTCTGAACTACCTGGAATCTCACCTTCATAAGTCGAAATAAAACTAAATGAATCCCTAACTAGCTTTATTGCCTCATCATGTGTCATGCCCCTTAGAAGTAGATAAAAGCCTGTCCTGCACCCCATTGGACCAACATAAACCACCCTATCCTTATATTCGGTATTTCTTGCAAACGTCGCAAATAGGTGTTCTATCGTATGCATAGCTGATGTCTCAAGATATTCCCCTCCATTAGGTTTAACCATTCTTATATCATAGGTGATAATGTCTGTNTCCACCCTTGAGATATACATTCCAACCCCTATATACCTGTGGTCAACTTGAAAACTTGCTATCTTCTCCATAACCTCACTCCTTATATTAATTAATTTCTTTTTAACCTTTATTACAAACTAGTAACAAAAGCATACTAAATATAAACTCCTTATGTCTAAACTAATTTTGTCATTTCTTTTCTAAGCTCTCCAATGATTTCAACCTCTTTATTCGCTGATACATCGAAAAACCTCAACCTCCCACAGTGCAAAGCCTGTCCGATAATCTCATCACTTAAAGCACCATATAATTCATCGCCTACCAAAGGATGTCCTATGTAAGAAAAATGGACTCGTATTTGGTGGGTTCGACCAGTTTCGAGACTTATTTCAAGCAATGTGTACTTATCGTTACTTCTTACTACCTTATAATGTGTAATAGCTCTTTTTCCATTTGGGCTCACGCAACGAAATATTATGGATTCCTCCTCCCTATCTATGGGAGCATCAATCACCCCATCTTCCTTTATATTCCCACAAGCTATTGCATAATATGTTTTCTGAAGTTTCATCATATTCACTGCATGAGCATTTTTTGCAACGGCACATAGACCTGAAGTATCCCTATCCAACCGATTAACTGGTCGAAATGTTGTCCTTGGAAATAGATATGCAAAATAATTACCTAATGTATCACCCTGATGATTAATAGATGGGTGAACAGGCATTTTAATTGGCTTATCAAAAACTATAACAGAATCGCTCTCATAAACAATTGGTACATTAAGAGTTGGATTTGGCTCTAAAAAGCTTTCATCCTGCATAGTAAGCACGACTTCATCACCGTTCTTAACCATATCTATTGTACGTATTTTCTCACCATTACAGGTTATTCCATCCGTCTGTCTTTTAAGTTTCGTCATTAAACGCCGTGAAACCCCATTCCTTGAAAGAAAGTCTTTTATTGTAATTGGCTCACTACACTCTACCTTGAACCTCAATATCTTCAATTTTATTTCTCCTTGGTTTAACTTTTTCATTTTTAACCTGCTTTACAGCATATTCCGACGCAGTGCTTTCTGCAAAAACCGTTACCGACATCATTATATTAGGAATGATAAGAGGGATTGTTACAATTAAAGCCATAAGGGGNAGATATACTATATAAGATAGCAATAATTTTAATGCCTGAATTTTATTGCCCCTCATCAGCCTAAACGAAATACCAATAATNCTAAACGGATTATCCATAGGATGTCTTATAAAGATATATGGAGTTAGAATAAGACCTAGCGTAACCCTTATATGAAATGCTAAGAAAGCGATTGATAATATAATTAACTGAATCGCTAGATAAAGCATATCTGAATTTGCACTATAATGTGCTATTATAATGTATGCACCAAAAATCATAAGGCATGATGGAATTAGGGATAGAAGCTGAATTAACCACATTAAACCATATACAATAAATGCTCTGCTATTCACCTTAAAGCTTGTATATAATTGTATAATGCTATCGGATAAAAACTCATTTTTTTTCACAGCCTGTGAAAACCACCACACTGCTCCTGTTACCACAGGAACCATTGCTATAAACAAGAAAACAGAGTAAATAATTCTAAATGTAGTCCATATAAAGTTATTATTAGTAAACATTTGTTTTACATCAACAATATTATTATAAATCAGAACGGAACAAACCATAATCTCAACAAGCTTAAATAGAATATATATTCCAAAGCAAGCAAAGACTACAACGAATGCCTCCCAGTATTTATCCCTCATAGCAAGCCTTGCCTGATATTTAATTTCCTTTATGTTCATATATTAAGCACCTCATTCTTTTAATATGTAAACTTTTCTGAGAGTGCTGCCTTAGATATTAATCATACAATTGCCTTACATTATATATAGTATAATTAATCACCCATCTCATCATATCTATATGGAACCCTTCCTAAAATCTCAAATGCCTGTGCTTGTTGCCAAAGTTGTGCTGTTACAAGAACCTCATACCCCTCACCAATATTACAAGCGAGTTGATTAGGGTTATATTTAGGAATACCGAAACACGCAAGCATATTTGTCATTACTCCTGAATGTGTAATTACTGCACAATGCGATAAATCCTCCCTCATCATATCCATAACTACTTCTTCTAAAGCTTTAAATGAACGAAGTGAAAGCTCCGAAAGACTCTCCCCGTGGGGAGGAGAATTATCAATCCCACCCTTTAGCCATTGTTTATAATCCTCACGATTAATTAATTCATCAATACTCTTTTCCTCAAAATCCCCAAAATCAAGCTCCCTTAAATCATCTACCAAAAGCATTTCTCTATGTGAAAAAAGTATCTCAGCAGTTTCAGTGCATCTTTTAAGCGGACTTGAATATACCCTCTGAACTTTAGGATATGTAAATTCATCTAGCTTGGCTAATAGCTCACTTCTTCCCCCATCAGATAAGGGATAATCTGTTTTTCCAATATAAATTCCCCTGTCATTTGCAATTGTCCTTCCATGCCTAATTAAACTTAATCTATAACCTCTCATTTTTATCTCCTTATATTCTCTTTATATTTTATTACTTATACATTATGCACTAATTTCAGGTTGTAAATTCTCCTTATACATAAATTATTTATCAATTATACAAGTATTTTTAACGGTTAGCCCTTTACAAATTATACTCAATGTTATATAATTTCTATTAACAGATAATAATTATATAATTAATTTATAAATATATTAATAATCAACTTAGAAATATTGATGTTTTTTTATCAAAGTATAGTCATTACAATATAATATATTTCCTAATACTTCAACAATAAAACTTTACGAGGTGTAATATGCGATCAGATTTTTCAAGAATAATAACTTTGCAGCGAAAGGAACGAAAATTAAGCCAAAAGCAAGTTGCACAGGATTTAGGAATCTCACAAGCATTGCTTTCCCATTACGAAAAAGGTATTCGTGAATGTGGGCTNTCGTTCCTAGTGAAAATTGCAAACTATTATTGCGTGTCATGTGATTATCTTCTAGGAAGAACCAGTGAAACAGATGTAGTTCTAGCTAACCCAAATGACGGCTCTGATTGGAACAATAAATCAAATAAGAAAACCACACTCAGNGATGCTTTTCTTNCNTTNAATAAGAAAATAATAAATATCACAACAAACTATACTCTCAACCTCGCCCAAAAATCAGACAATAAAACATTTATAAAATCAGTCTATTCATATTTCATGCTGTCCACATACAAAATGTTTAGGATATTATATAATGCTAGCTCGAAAAATGACCAAAATATTTTTTCTGTTGAAAACGCTATTGCTGAGGATATGGTAAATTCAATTATTGCAAAAAACCAAGCCTCCATAAAAGCTATAATAAACTCTATAGAAAAAAGTGATTCTGATTTAAGTGTAGATACCTTATACATTAANCCAGAAGATTTATCCCATGAGAGTGAATATTGTTCTGCTTTATTAAACCTCATAAAATATTGTGAGGAGGATATAAATGCTAAATAGCTTTTATATTATAGCCTGTACATTATAATAACATCTTTTTATTAAAAATAAAAGGGGTTTTTATCTTTTTGAAGAAACTTTCCATATTGTGGTTTATTAATGAAATATATCTTTGGAGGGAACTCATGAGAAAATTAAATAGTATTAAACTTAAAGGGATTAAAATTACTGAAGAACTTGATACAGTTGAACTCCCAATACCAAAAAAGGTTGTAATACCTATGATGATGAGTATAGGGAATACTTGCATACCCTTGGTTAAGGCTGGTGATGAAGTTCTTGTTGGACAAAAGATTGGAGATGCAGATGCTTTTCTTTCTTTACCAATCCATTCAAGTGTTTCGGGAAAGGTTATTGCAATTAAAGATTATACACTTGCAAATGGTAAGGCTTGCAAGGCTGTTGAAATTGAAACNGATGNTAAACAAACTATCTCACCCAATATAGGCAAACCCATTATATCAAGTAGAGAGAGTTTCCTTAACGCTATAAGGGAAAGTGGTTCTTGTGGTCTTGGTGGTGCTGGATTTCCTACATATGTTAAACTTGATTCAAAAACTTCTATTGATACTTTAATTATAAATGGAGCAGAATGCGAACCCTATATTACNTCTGATTACAGGCAAATGATAGAAACCCCCGATGATATTATTAACGGAATAAAATTTGTTATGCAATGTCTTGATATTCCTAAAACTATAATAGCAATTGAATCTAATAAACCAAAGGCTATTGAATTGCTAAGGAAGCTTGCTAAAGCCACCCCTGAAATAGAAGTAATTTCATTGCCATCAAGATATCCTCAAGGGGCAGAGAAAGTAATAATTTATTCTACAACNGGAAAAATTATTGAAGAAGGACAGATTCCTTCTGAACAAGGCATAATCGTAATTAATNTTTCTACCATTGCATTTATCTATCAATATATGCAGAATGGGATGCCCCTTGTTTCAAAGAGAATTACAGTCGAGGGTGATGCAATACAAAAACCTTGTAATGTTTTTGTACCGATTGGTACTNCCATTATGGATGTTCTTTCCTTTGCTGAAGCAGAAATAGATGAGATAAAAAAACTTATTCTAGGTGGACCAATGATGGGCATGAGCCTTCATTCATTTGAAACGCCCATTGTTAAAACAAGTAATGCTCTCCTTGCGTTTAAAACATATTCTAAACAGGTAGAATCAGCCTGTATTCGTTGCGGACGCTGTGTAT
>JGI24707J26582_10002868_pt1 | contig 12758 bp, 18 predicted proteins | sample BioPla1DNA1_FD_26582 | JGI IMG/M metagenome (IMG submission 26582) | reverse complement strand
GTTATCAAAGTGGAGCAATTCATCACCCACCTACCATTTTGCTGAAGCAAAATGCTTGAGGTCGGTGTCTTCTTGCTCCAAACATGATAAATTCTTTCTTTTTATTATTATACTACAGCGATAGCTTTCTTACTTTATCTAAAACGAAAATTGCAATGGAATTTCAAAAGGAATATAATTTTCTTTCTCTCTATTAAATTAATTCAACTCCTACATTTTCATTTTAAGTACAATATCTAGCACTTATTAAATGTTAAAAAGAGACACTCATACTAGGAGATGGATCAGGCATAAAAATTTGACAAGAAAAGCATAATGTGGTATAATGAATATAGATAATGATAGCATAGTAAAAGATGGATGTAGGAGATCTATTGATGTTCCAATTAAATCCTAAGTATCAAGAAAAGTTAACTAATGCCATCAGAATTGAAATAAACGAAGGCAGATATTACAACTTGTAATCACTTATACAAAACAAATGCTTAAAGAAGAACGCCGATAAAAAGAATAGGGGGAATTTATCTTGAGGAGAATAGTTTTGGAATATGTAGACGCAACTGAAGTAGATGATGGTTATTATGGAGTGGTAGATATACACGCACCAATCTTGCTAATTTCAAATAAAGAAAGTTTATCTGATGATGAACTAATAAATGAATTCATAAAGACGCTTAATATAGAATATCTCTTTGATGCACTAAATGAATTAAAAGAACTTTACAAGAACAACCCTGCTCCAAAATTGAAGAAACTAAAAGAAGATTTAAAAGAAACAAATTTAAAAATAAACAAAGCTAACAAAAGTCTTGTGATAATGAAAGAGCTTGGACTGAATACTTCAGAACTTAAAAGTGAACTTAAAAGTATCATCAAGAAACTAACATCATTAGTTTCTAAATACAAATCTGAAATTAAAGAGTTAGAAAAATTAAAAAGCAACTTTGATGAAGTTCTTTACAAAAAAGAAAATGATCTGTATCAAAATTCAGATTTCTGTAAACTAACAGACACTACTGATATAGAAAGCTTTATAAATTCAGGAGAGACAATCAACATAAAAAAACTAGCATTAAACAAGTATCAATTAAACTTTATCAAGTTTTTAATCAGCAGAGGCTGGGAATATGTTGATCTAAGCAAGCCACTGAATGAAGTTTCAGATGTCAACTGTGTGAAAGTTAAAGAATTATACGAACGAATTAATGCAGAATTAAATGTTAAATAAAGAAAGGACGTATACTAAAAAGAAAAGACAACTTCCTTACTTTAGCTAAAACAGTAAATATTATTAATGAATTGCAAAACAAAAAGCCGAGGCATCTTTACATGCTTCGGCTTTTATATTAAATGACCTACATCATTCCTAAATATGCTAGCACAAGTGTGCTTAACAACATCAAGACAATTCCAACTATTGTTATAACTTATATTTCTTTTGTTTTTGTATTTTTAGTTGTCATCTGAAGTTCATTATTTAGATGGATATGTCAAATAAAAAGAAAAAGATAATGTTGTGCTATATCCTTCTCTAACGTTGCATTCTAAGTAGCATTTAATTACAAATACAAGAGGAATACTATTCTTTAAGAAATTTAGATCTTCTTATGTTTCTGAGTATGGTTTCTAATTGAAGTATTGTTTTCTTTTCTACTCCTCCATCTCTTTCAACAATCGCATCTTCAAGTTCCTTACACAATCTCCTTAATTGTGGCAAATAATCCCTTTTATATTTTTCTTCATTCATTGTTTTTCCTCCTGTGACGTTGCAATGGAAATTCTCTATATCTATTACAATTTAACAAATCAATTCACTATTGTATCAATTTATCTCTTAAATAAAGATAGATATTCTCAGCTAAAATTAAATAGTATGACTTTAAGCAAACCCAAATAGGCTTGGATGTAAACCAACAGGGTTTGCTTTATTTAATGCTACTAGGCTTAGGTGTCTATTTTCTTTCAACACTTAAGTGCAGAGCTGGTTTTATTCCGAAGAAAAACCCATCTTCTTCAATCTCTTTAAGTATGTCAGTTAAGGTCACCTTTTTACTTGCATTTCCATCATACCCCATATAGTACTTCATTATGCTCTCTAACTTTGCGTATGTGAAGTCATCTTCTGTTACGCCAGGGAAGTTTATTTCTAATGCCATTTTGTCAAAGATCTCAATTTGCAAAATCTTTCTTTCTTTTTCGTCTAGGTAAAAAGAAGCAGTTCTAGCCTCTTTTCCTACTTTTAGAATGGTAGTCACATTCATTCCACCTTTCTTTGTTTGCTCGCCCAGAGTTTTTTTACTTAACTGTTCTCTAAGAGTCTCCTTCACTCGCTTAATTGCAATCTCCCTTCAAAATGGAAACCAATTAATGTGAATCTTTTCTTTATTCTTTTACATATAGGCAACACCTCTATTGTATATAGTGTTTATCAATATTTGTAGAAGAAGTCACCAATCTCAACCATTTTTACTTCAGTAAAGTAGCAGGTTAGTTTTCATGTAATATCAATTAGCTAACATATTCACAATAGTTTCTTGCAATAGAATTTAACAATTGCTCATCTAAAAAAGTGTTAGTTGATATTATACCATTTGAATAAAGAGAAATTACTTCATCATATTTACAAAATCTGTTGACTTGTCCTTCAATAAGCTGTCTTTAGTATTCTTGAGTTACCCTCGAATAGGTCTTCTCAAGTAATTTGGAAGCTTTTTTGTATAGTTGTTCCAGAAAGGGGGTTATCACTTACTCAAGTTGGCTAAGAATGCTCTATATTCATCCTTAAGTTTTTCTATGTTATCCTCATACAATCCACAGTCAAACACTGGAACATTGTAAGCCTTCGCTATCCTGATTGCTTGGCCGGTTCCTCCTTTGCCTTGTCCTTTAGGAGTATAACAAACCACAAAATCACTAGGGGTCGCTAAGTCTTCTCCTAATACTTGATGACTATTCCTTGCTTGCAGTTTTCTGGCCCCTTGAGATAAGTTGCTCCAATAAGGATGGAATTCTTCAGCTATCTTGTAAGCCCGCTCATCATGCAGTATAAGTTGAGAGTCTGAGCCCTGAAAACTCCTCCATGGTAAATATATTTCCTTCTTTCCTTTTACGCTATCACAGCCAACTTCAAAAGCAGTATCAGCTCCCTGAGCACCACCAGACCTTAATATATATCCATTTAGTGCTAAGTGTCTTGCCATTTGTTTCATTAGGTTCATAATTGATTTAGGTGTTTCTCTAGATCCTATTCCTGCATAGTATTTCACTTTGAACACTCCTTACTATCTCTTAATATACCATTTCAAGCATTTTGCAATGTAAAAACATCTCTTATACTGTTACATCACAAAAAGACTTAATCTCTCCTACTCTTAAATTGCTAGCTTTAAGCAGACAGAAGCGTTCTAGTTAGATATATGCGTTTACCTATAGTGTATCAATACACATCGCAGAGAGCTGATCCTCTGCTGCCCTATGCGCGCTTGTCTATTTGCTAGACAAAAAAGCCTCTATACGAGGCTTTCAAGACTTATGAATATTTGATTAGCTTACTTGAACTCTTTTGTTGCATCGACATTAAAGACATTACTTCTTTTTTTATAACAAAAGACTTAATGCTTTTAAGTCCTTTTTGTAAATCTAATCATTAGTAAGTCTCAACAAACTTGCTAACCTTGTCAGCTAAAGCTTTTTTATATTCTCCTTGAATCCTCTCTTGATCTTGAAGAGAATATTTTCCGCTTGTCGCAACATTCTTCTCAAAGTCTTTACCATACTCAATTGCAAGTCTTTGTGTATAGTCATGAAGTTCTCTATGGTCTTTCAGGTTTGCTTTATACAGTGCTTTAAGATCATCGCCGTCATCTCCATAGTAGTCATTATTAAAGTATTCTTCTCTTTCTAAAAATCTTTCATGATTGTCCATTGTCTTTTCAAAGTTGTATGGGTACGTCTCTAAATAGTTGCCCTCTTCTTCATATCTATAAAGTTTGCCTGACTTTCCTGCTACATGGTCAAACATTGATTGAACATTTTTAACAGGGTCATGCTCTTGAGTTGTAATAAACTCTTTATTGTTAATAACTTGAGTTTCTAAGTCGCTAATTCCTGTAATAGTCTTAGGACTCAAATTAGGCTCCTTCACAACTCCACTTTTATCAAGCCTGTCAGTTAAGTACTTGCCTATTTGCATTGGAGTTCTTCCTGAGCCTGACAATTTTAACCCTGTAAGCTTTTTTGTTTTAATGTGTTTGACTTGACCATCCTTAGATTGAATAATTAAGCCATTATTGCCCTTATCCTTTCCTCCGTTATAGGTTCCAATAACCTCACCCGAAAATGTCTTCCCATCATATTCAACTTCTGCATGCTTTCCTTCCATCTTAGCAAGCTCTATTGCGCTGTATTCAAATGGATTAGTTGTTGGAAGAAAGCNATATTTCTCCTCATTAAGTTTATCANCATGTTGTTGCGCCTCTTGTTCTGTGTTGAAGTGTTCACCTTCTCCACCTAATGGGCAATTGCCTTCTTTTGCTCTACATGGTGCCGGAACTCCATGCTTGTTANTNTGAATTATTTGCTCATAATAAAACCCCCTAAAAATGTATTGTCTTACATATAGAAATATCACATGCCACTTATTCTGAATTATTTGTGCCTAATTACAAGAATAGGCTTACTCCTAGTGTTCCAAAAACTATTGACTGAACAAAAAACAATACTCCCCAAATGGGTGATGGAATAAAAATGATTGACTTCCAAAGACTAGTTGCGTCTCCGGCCCTTGTTGGCTGCGAAAAGCTGAGCTTCAATATATCAAATGAAGTTGTTATAGACTCAACAAAAATGATAGACGTAATGATTAGTAAAATGTTGCTCACTAAAACCTCAGATCCATACAGTGCTAACAGTGTAAATAATGCTGTAAATGTAATTACCCATAAAAGCCCATACAGATTCCTAATCCAAAAAATAAAACTGAAAACTAATACAGCTATCAATATAATAAATACATATATATAATCTCCTTTGCTAATCAGATAAAGAAATAAGAAAGATGTAGCACTGGCTGTTGGGTAGCCAGCTAAGCTTGTCAGTACACGTCCTAACCAAAATCTATTGCTTGACCACGCAACTCCTTCAGAGTTTGAAAATAATTCTATCTTTTCAACTTGTCCACCTGTTAGCAACGCCATCAAGGCATGCCCAACCTCATGAAATAAAGTATTTACTACAGACACATACTTACCAAATATAGGTAGTTTAAGAAATACATAAGCTATAACAATAAAGACAATAAGTTTAACAAATGGATCTGTGATGTCAAGTATAACAAACACCCCTATCTATTAATATATGTTCTAAATATCAACTCATCAGCTTACTGAGAGATCAAAAAAGAGTTCCAATAAGGAACCCTTTGCACTGCAAATTAATATTTATTTTGTTAAGCCTTCCTTGGAGTTCACTTTCATAACACTATCAATTTTGTCGAAGTATTTATTTTCATCTCCATCTTCTTGCTTAACTAATTTGAGAATTTTATCAAGTTTTTCTTCTAAATTAATGTCAAGCATATAAATGTCTTCGACTGCTTTTCCTAACTTGCTTTCACCAAGATTTCCCTCTTCTTCTTCTACTAATCCAATTGCATATCTGATGTCATCAATTTTCTCTTCAGTGTCAATGTTTGCAACCTCTTTGTATTTTTTTACCCTATAATCTGATAAGCTAATCATACTTATTCCTCCAATTCTATTAATCATTATTTTTAAACTTATTTAAAACTTCTCTTTCGATTGGGTCTCTGGGTCTAATGCGCCCTTTTTGCAGCCCTTCATTTTCGATTTCTTCAGTGACTCTTTTTATCACATATTCATATTTACTCTTGTTCCTTTCTATTCTTTTTTTGATTTCATTTGTTGTGATAGTTTTCATGTCGCATATTCACCTTTATAATTATTATAACATATTAACAGCAAATAGTCAAACACTATTTAAGTCTTCAAGGAACGCCCTATATTCAATTTTAAGCGCCTCATGGTCCCTTGAGATAAGTTGTGCCAATAAGGGTGAAACTCCTCAGCAATCTTGTAAGCTTGCTATTAAGTATTAACTGAGAATCTGAGTTTTGAAAATTTCGCCATGGCAGATATATTTCCTTCATCCCTTTAGTCTTACATATTAATACTATTTACTGTTATACCATTCATTGATGAATTGATATTTGGAAACATCTAATGCAAGTATTCAATATTTCATACTATAAGGAGGATTTGAATGAAAGAAGAAATTTATGACACTATTATTATAGGAGCCGGCCCAGCAGGTATGACTGCTGCAATATATGCTTCAAGAGCAAATATGAAAACTTTAATTCTTGAAAAAGGAATACCAGGAGGACAAATGGCTAACACTGAGACCATAGAAAACTACCCTGGATATGAAAGTGTTCTTGGTTCGGATCTTTCAGATAAAATGTTTTCACATACTAAGAAGTTTGGGGCTCATTACTTATATGGAGATGTTATCATGGTGAAACTAAAAAAGTTATCACTACTAATGAAGAATATCAAGCAAAAACAATCATATTGGCAACAGGGTCTAAAAGTAAATTGTTAAATGTTCCAGGTGAGCAAGAATTTACTGGCAGAGGTGTTTCTTATTGTGCAGTATGCGATGGGGCATTCTTCAAGCAAAAGAACTTAGTAGTTGTTGGTGGAGGCGACTCAGCTGTTGAGGAAGCTATCTACTTGACTAAATTTGCTGATAAGGTCACTATTGTCCATAGGAGAGACAAGTTGAGAGCTCAAAACATCTTGCAAGAAAAAGCTTTCAAAAATGACAAGATAGACTTCATTTGGAACTCAACCATCGAGGAGATAAAAGGAGAGAATGGCAAGGTCAGCGAAGTTGTCTTACTGAACACTAATAATGGATTAAAGAGTGTATATAAAACTGATGGAGTATTTATTTATATAGGGAACACTCCAATTAATCAACCCTTTTCTAATTTAAACATTACCAATGATGAAGGGTATGTCGAAACTAATGAAAATATGGAAACTAAGATTTCTGGAGTGTTCGCTGCAGGAGACATTAGAGCTAAAAATCTTCGTCAAATAGTCACAGCATCTAGTGATGGAAGCATTGCAGCTGAGTCTGCACAAGAATACATTGATTCTTGATATTAAATATAGACAAAAAATAGGAGGGATGACAATGTCTAAATTCCATATTAACAAACATGGAGTTCCGGCTCCATGTAAAGCAACAAAAGGAAATTGCCCATTGGGTGGAGAAGGTGAACACTTTAATTCCGAACAAGAGGCTCAAGCTTTTATTGACAAAACAAATGAAGAAAAGCATGGTTTCTTACCAGGTATTGAGGCAGCGAGCAATGACATTAAGCTTTCTAAAGAACACGTTGATAGCATGTTCCCAGACGCATACATCAACAATGGTTACTTCATGTCAGGGCCTCATAAATGGCAAATTATTGAGGGTGCGGAAGATGGAGATGAAGCCAGCATTGCATTGAAGAAAGCGTTACCAAAGGAAATATTTGAGAACAACGAAGTCTTTACGCTTATTCCTGAAAAGAATGCTGAAGCTTACTTTAAGAACGCAGTTATGGTTCCTTTCGCTGAAGATGTACCTGAAAGTCAATATGAAAACATGGTTGCAACTGTGAAAGCTAAGTATCCTGACGCAGTTTCTGATGAAAATGGGTGGGATGAGATTGATCAAGATCTTTCTGACAAGATCGCAAGTTTTGCAGCTAAAACAAAATTAAATGAAGCAAACTTATCTATCAATGGCTCAAAAGTAATTGTAGAAGATTACAAAGAAAGAAACTGGGCTGAAGAGTACTTCAAATCAAAAGAATAAAATATTATAAAAAAGAGACCAATTTGGTCTCTTTTTTATACGTGAAATTCTGTTTTAACTAGCCAGCTTACTGACTTCTTTCCTTTTTTGCTGTTTTCTCTTCTCTTTTGTTTGAGCTCATTGTCAAGACTTTTAATCTTGTTCACTTTGTTCTCAATTGTTTTCTTCATTGTTTCAGATGATAAATCATGTCTACATAATGGACATCTATTCCATAAGTGATAAGCATCTGGAATGTACTTCTTGTTTATTCTAGAACCACAACCAGAACATCCTACAAAGTTCGTTTTTCTATTTTTGATGGCGTTCTTTTCCTTGTACTNAGCCAACGACTGTCTTTCTTTTTCAACTCTGCTTTCCAGGTTTTCTATTTGTTTAGTATCCTTAACTGGTTCGTAGTTGTAAAACTTAACAGCTAATTGATCGTACCATCCTCTATCTAACCTTTCAATAGCTTTCTCTGCCTCTTCTCTATCTGAGTAAATTTTGTCTTCTATAAATCTAATATTTGAATTTAAGCCTGAGTTATAATCTCCGTGTTCAAGTGCATCGTCATTTGCTATTGCAAAGATTCTACCTTTGTCTTCATTAACGTCAAATACATAATGTTGAATAGAGTGTCCCATATTCGTTTCCCCTTTTTTGATTTAGTTTTCATTAACTAAATTAATTATACACCATAGAGCTATGACTGTCAACCACAATATTGAATTTTTGTTGTTATTTTTACTGTATTAATATCCACTTCAAAAAAATAAACGTTTTTATTTCAAAAAACAATGTTGACATTATATCTATTCAATGTTATAATATAATTAACAAATCAAATTTATTAAAATCTATCTCAAAAATAAATGTTTTTATTTCAACAAATAATGTTGACATTATATCTGTTCAATGTTATAATATAATTAACAAATCAAATAGGGGGAATGTTAATATGGCAACACGTGGGACAGCAGTATTAATTGATGAAAATAATGTATACTTAGGACCTGAATTTAATGGTGATATGTATCCTCATGGATATGGGGATGAATTTATGAAATTATTGTCAGAAGTTACTGATTATGTTGATTTCATCAAATTTAACAATTCATTCAATAAGCGCAATTTCCAATATGACAAAATCATGAGTTCATATCAAGGGAAGTTAAATCATGACGACATTAAAAATGACGAATTGTTCTCAATGGAAAAATTATACAACATTGTAACATCTGACTGGGTCTTTGTAAAAAATATAACAAATGAAAAAATTAAATTCAAAGTTCTAAAGCCTAATGGTGATGAACAAATATTATATGTTAACCCAAATCAAACATTCAGAGTTCATTTCGGAATCCTTGTAAATAGAGGAATAGGACAAGTAATTTGTTAATGTGCAAAAAATGACATCTTTAATTAGATGTCATTTTTTATTTTCATTTAATTTGACATTTTCGACAGAAAAATTTACCTAAGCAAAAAGACCCTTGTAAGGGTCTTTAATTGTTAGAAAGGCTGTGTCCACGTATTGTATTGAAATTCAGTAATGTCCCCATCTTTCATGAGAAAGTCTGTGTAATCATTCCATGCAGTTCGGATAGCAACTTTGTCATCTCTGTTTTCTTCAATGTAATCTGCGTAAATTTCCTTGAATTGGTTAATTGCTTCAGCTTTTGTCATTATTGTTTCCCCCTGTTTTTGATTTCATTTTGATTAACTAAATTAATTATACATCATTATGTTGTGTATGTCAACCATAATATTGAANTATTTTNTCTGTTGTTTTGACTATGTTAGTGTCTACTTCAAAAACAAATTTTTCATTTCAACAAACAGTGTTGACGTCGTGACTATTTAATGTTCATACACCCTTCTCAAAATAAAGAAGCCAGCAGGTACACTCTGCTGACTCCTGTTATCAAAGAATGGCTCACTCATACACAAACGTAATGGCTTTACTTACAGGTCTATACTCTCTGAGCGTATCAATATGTGCATCTATATAAACCGTATAGGTAACACCTTTCTGAAACCAATCGAGAGTGCTCAAATCTAGCACGGTTTCATTTTCTGCGGAGCGTGACAATGATTCCCCATTATCCCCTTTAATGTTCCAGCCTACACGCTCTCCGATAGAGCCTGAACGCATGATTTGGCCGTTTTGATAGGATATATCATACACATCTAGTGACATATAACCAACAAGTTCCTTTTGAGCGTACCTATTTAACCCCCGACGCACACCATCAATCATAATATCGACATCACTTGTTTCATGTTCGCCTAAACCGAATGTTGTATCCGTATCGGCCACATGCACATAATATTTATCTGGTAAATGATTTTGGCCGGGATGCCCATAAAACACATACAGCTCAACCTCATGTAGATTACTCTCGACCCTTTCTTTCAAATCGTGCGAACCACCTTCCGGTGGTAACGACACAGTTCCAAGCGGTTTAAAAAATACGTCGGTGTTATCATAAAAATAGTGCAAACCATCTTCCCCATCTCCCGTTGGTAACGACACAGTTTCAAGCGGTTTAAAAAACACATTATCGCCATCATTATATTGAACGTAAAACAGACCATCTTCCTTACTCATCACGATACGGAAATCGACACCATCCACGTTATGGTGATAGATCATGCTGTACGCGTCCTCATTCGATAGATACTCTTGATATTCTTGCATTTGTGTTTCTAATAGATGTTTGTTGTACTCTTCCTTTTTTTCTTCCATTTTTATATATACAGGATTATACTGCATGTTCACATCATTCGATAGATAAGACATCATGATATATGGAACGAAGGCTAAAGCAATACAGACATGGATAACGAAAATAAGTATCACATACGTTAATGCTGTCGATAATTGATAGTTCCATCGTGTACGCACAATCCAAAACATAATACCCAACAATACAACCGTCGCACCTAGATACAAGTAAATTGGTATAAGTACAGTTAGAAACTCTGATAGACTATGTGCTGTATAACCTGTATCGTTGAACACAATAAAAACCAATATTATCCCATACAATGGTATTAATAATAATTCCATGGAGATAAACAGAACAATTGACTTCAACACTTTTTTCACATCGTACACCTCCATTTAGAAAGTAAGAGGACTAACATCAGCCCTCTTGCTTTAGTATTACATACTCTTACTTTTACTTTTGCGTTCTAAAACCCAATCAAATATTCGTACCCGTAAAAAACACCAATTTCAAGAGAAAAGATGATAAATCCAATCAGGTAGATTTTATACGTTGTTTTCCGAACTTTAGATGGATCAGTATTTTTATACAAATAATAAAATATAATTGTAATGGTTAAAACAATAATCTTACCTATTAATTGCCAAAGTTCATACGGATTAGCAAGGTCTCCAATCGCAAAATTTATCCATGCTGCCGCCAAGAAATAAAAAACAACAAATTGCACTAATAAAAGACTAAGTATGATCGTGACTGCGTATCCCACATTTGATTTATCATTCATTGCTCTATTCCCTCCAATCTTCACCTGTTAGCTTAGGAAACTTGCTTAGATCCCAATCAAATATAAGTATCCGTAAAAAACACCAATCTCAACAGAGAAAATGATAAAACCAATCAGGTAGATTTTATATGTTGTTTTCCGACCTTTAGACGGATCAGTCTTTTTATACAAATAATAAAATATAATAGTAATGGTTAAAACAATAATCTTACCTATTAATTGCCAAATGTCATAAGGAATTTCTCCCGACCAACCCATAAAAGCTATTGTCACGAAAACACCAATAATACAGTACTGTATAAACAAAAGGCTGAGTATGATTAGGGCTGCGTAGAATCTCACATCTGATTTATTGTTCATTGTTCTATTTCCTCCAAGACTGCTTTTTCACAGGGTAATACTCTTTTAGAATATCACTCGATTGATACCACGAGGAACAATCAAACCTCGACCACTATGTACCCCCAGATAATCACCAACAGTCTCGCTGTTCATTTTTATTATACATCATTACTTTTTGATTGTCAACTACAATATTGAACTATTTTGCTGTTATTTGTTTATATTTTTTACTAAATGTCAATAATATTTATTGACGTAAAAATATTTATTTTAACAAAAAGTGTTGACATTGTGCCTATTCAATGTTATAATTTAATTAACAAATCAAACAAATGTAACAAAACAAATAGGGGGAATGTAAAGATGAAACTTAACAAAGGTGTTGCTTACACAAAAAGAAATACAGGTGATGATTTAGATAAAGATGTTAAATATGAATATGTATTCAAACATTACGACCTGTATGTTAATGGCACTTACATTGCACGCTCTAATAGTCACCAATGGATTACAAATGAAGGTGAAAAAATTCGCAAAGGTTCAAAACAACTTGGCTCTAAAATTAAAAACACGTTCACAATCAAATCAATTGACAAAGATAAAAAGATTGTAGTTATGGGAGGTACACAAACATGCACGTCCGCATTTATAAAATATGATAAAACATACGAGTATGTTGTCAAAGTTAACGACAGTCAACTTGCTCGCATGGAGGATGCAATGTCTAAAAATAAGGATGTAACTTTAACATTACAAAAAGTTTGGACAAAAACTTCAGACAACTTAGCATTGACTTATAGAATAACACGATGAGTTTGAACATTAAAAAGAGCCCTTAAAAAAGGGGCTCTTTTATCAAAAATTTTCATTGAAATAAAAGCATTTACTTTAACAAACAGTGTTGACATCATGTCTATTCAATGTTATAATTAATATATAATCAATTGAACAACAATAATTGAGGGGGAAATTAAAATGAACTTTAATGAAATGTATCGAGTAATGGTTAAACAAAATGGACGACTTGT
>JGI24707J26582_10002866_pt1 | contig 12763 bp, 13 predicted proteins | sample BioPla1DNA1_FD_26582 | JGI IMG/M metagenome (IMG submission 26582) | reverse complement strand
GTTCTTTTGCCCTTGAAGCCATATCCAGCCATAGCATCTGCCAGCTCCTTCTCAAAAGATACCTCCTTCTTCTTATAACCTGGGGTATCCACATTAGCAATATTATGGGATATTGCTTGGTTCCTCTTCCAAGTAGCGTCTAAAGATTTCTCTAGAATCTTAGTATTATAAAATATCCTACCTACCAAATAAATCACCCCTTCAATAGGTAATTTCTATATTCATATCACTATAAAGATAAAATTAAACAATATTTTTAACATCTTATTCCTTTACTGTTCTATTCGACATATAATAAAAATATCCTTCATTAAATTCGAAGAATTTTCTTAAGTTTGTCGCATATGTTCAAATTATATCTTATTTAGCCATAACCTACCATAGTACTTTTTTCATATAAAAAGAACTCCATAGGGAGTTCTAAATAATAAGATGTGACATTACTCATTCTGCTCTATTATTTCACTGAATACATGGTATATTTCATCCAACTCTTCTTCGTCACCGATACTTACATATATGTCATTGTCATTATCGTCCTGCTCCACCCTTAGAAAAACAACTTCATCTCCATCTAAGCCTTGATCATCATAGGCTTCTACTGGGGTCAGTGCTACGTATTCATTTCCCATATAATCAATGGTCATCAAATATTCAAAGGATAGGGTATTGCCTTCCTCGTCTATAAGCTCAACTATATTGTTATGTTCTTCCATTCCTATTCTCCTTTTTTCTGATTATTGATATAATCTAAATAGCTCTGCAATATAAAGACGGCTGCCATCATATCAACATTCTTTTTCCTTTTCCTTCTACTAAGGTCTGCATCTATCATAACACGATTAGCCAAAACCGAGGTCAATCTCTCATCCCAATAGATTATCTCCCCTTTATAGACCTCCTCTTTCAAAAGCTGGCCAAACTCCTTTACCTTTTCACCTTGGGGCCCAATGGTGCCGTTCATGTTTCTAGGAAGACCTAAAACTATCTTCTCTGGATTATAGAGGTCAATGGCTTTAGCTATCTTTTCTATATCATACTTATCATTCCTTCTTTCTAAGGTTTCAATTCCTTGAGCTGTCCAGCCCATAATATCGCTAACTGCCATACCGATTCGCCTATCCCCTACATCCATAGCCAAAATCCTCAATATATTTGTTCCTCCTATTATAATCTGTTATAGCTATTATGCTGTTATAGATCTTTATCTAAATAACCTTAATGGCTAACTCTCTGCATACAGTGCCACAGTATCCGCACAGTATGCACTTTTTAGGATCTACTTGTGCCATCTGGTCTTCGCCTATGCTCAGGGCTTCTTGTTGACACCTTCTCACACATCTAGCACATCCGGTACACCAATCCTGAATAAACAGCTTCCTCTTATAGTCCATTAAAGACTCTAGGTCTTCTTTAGATAGAGCTTTACCATTAAAAATCTTAACATTAGTTTCTACTTCTTCTATTCTTTGCATACCTACTGCAATAGAATCAACATATGGAAAATTCAAGATATAATCAAAGGCCTTATGCAAATGGGGAATAAGATGTCCTCCTCCTAAGGCTTTCATAGCATATATACCTTTACCATTATGCCAAGCTAGGGATATAGCTTGCTCCATATCCTCCAAAGTACCATCCACAATACCTAGGCCTCGATAGTTGATTATAGGGTGTATAATGTCGATTTCCGGTATAAGGGCGGCAGCCTTAACCCCTGCTACATAGTGCGTGGAGATTCCAATCCCCCTAACCAATCCCTTTTCTTTACATTTGCCTAAATACTCAATGGCCTCCCAGTGTCCCTTTAGGGTGAGAGAGCCCTCCTGTTCGTGTAATAAAAAGAAATCGATATAATCCCTACCTATGCCTTTTAGGGATCTATTTAAAGTGTCCTCGGCAGTTCTCTGATCATAGGCATAGGATTTGCTTGAGACTATCATATCAGGATATTCATTTAATACCTCACTAATATAAGGGTAGGTATCGTATAGATCAGCAGTATCTATAAAGTTGACCCCTTGTTCTGCAGCCCTTCTTATTAGGTCTGCTCCCTCCCTTAGGGGAAGGTTTTTTTGCAAGGGACCCATTGTAAGACTGCCAAAACAAAGCTGCGAAACCTTTATGCCAGTCCGTCCTATCTCATTATATTCCATCTTCTAACTTTGGCCTTCTTTCCTCTTCACTAACTGTTTGATTTAATATAGTATAAAATTAACTCTTCTAGCAACTCGTCCCTCTCCAACCGTCGAATCAAAGCTCTGGCATTTTGATGACTGGTAATATATGTGGGATCACCAGATATAAGGTATCCAACTATTTGATGGACAGGATCATATCCCTTTTCCCTTAAAGCTTCGTACACTTTGAGTAGTATCTCCTTGGGTGTCTCACTATGTTCCTTATCCATACTAAACATCATAGTTTTTTGCAAATCATCATTCATAGGACATACCTTCTCCCCTCATATTATACTTAAACTAATCCCTTGTGCCAGCTGATTCTATAACCCTAATCTCTATTTAACTTTCACTTATCAATAGAAGATCATATCCTATATCCATCCATACCTTGTGAGCTAGCACAAGAGCTTAAATCAGTACTAAAGAATTTATCATACTATTATCTACTAGATACCCAGTTGTTGTTCAAGTAAAACCTTAACTTTGTCCAAGGCTTGTGAGATCTTAGATGGATCCTTCCCACCTGCCTGAGCCATATTGGGACGTCCACCACCGCCACCACCTGTAACCTTGGCTACTTCTCTAATAAGATTACCACAGTGAGCTCCCTTGTCCACCACATCCTTGGTAGCAGCGGCCACAAGATTCACCTTTTCTTGGTGCTCAGAAGCCAAAACTACTACCCCTGATTTTAATCTATCCCTTAAAGTGTCAGCTATTTCCCGTAGACTGACCATGTCCTGGTGATCTAATCGAGCAGTAACAAAGGATATATCCCCTACGCTTTCCTTGTTGGCCAGCAGTGAGTCAATATTGCCTTGAGCTAGTTGTCTCTTTAGCTGTTGAATTTCCTGTTCATATTCCTTTACCTGCTGCACTAGACCTTCAGCTTTTTGGACAAGATCATTGGGATTTGTTTTAAGGGTATTTGCAGCATTATCCACCAGTTCATTTAAATCCTTTATCCACTGGCGAGCTCCTGATCCAGTAACGGCCTCAATCCTTCGAACGCCAGCGGCTATCCCGGTCTCATTTATTATCTTAAATAGTCCGGCTTGTCCCGTATTGGTTAGATGGGTACCTCCACAAAGTTCAATACTGAAATCCCCCATCTTTACAACTCTTACTTTATCACCATATTTCTCCCCAAATAGAGCCAGAGCTCCTAAGTTCTTAGCTTCATCATAGCTGGTCTCTAATGTCTCTATTTCCATGCTTTCCATAATCTTTTGATTGACTATTTCTTCAATTCTCTCGATTTCCTCTGCTGTTAATGGAGCAAAATGAGAGAAATCAAAGCGAAGTCTGGATGGGGTCACTAGTGAACCAGCCTGCTCTACATGCCCTCCTAAGACCTTTCGCAAAGCCTTATGGAGTAGGTGGGTGGTAGAGTGATTTCGTGCTGTTGCCAGCCTCTTCTCCCTATCAACCTTGGCCTGTACCTTGTCGTTAATATTTATATGCCCCGATATAATCTTACCTTTATGAAGAATATGGCTGTCATATACCTTGTACACGTCCACAATCTCCACCTTGGCCTTTTGGTTTTCCAGTATACCCTTGTCTCCTACCTGTCCCCCGCCTTCAGCATAGAAGGGAGTTTGATCTAAGACTATCAAGACCTCACCACCTGGTCCAGTAGATTGAACCTGTTGGTTATCCTTTATAATATTTGTGATTTGACTCTCTATATCAAGAAAGTCATAACCCTTAAACTCGGTGGTATCCTTGGAATCTAACAGGTTATAGATAGGGTCATCCCCTCCCATATAGTCGGTATCATGTCTTGCTGCCCTGGCTCGTTCCCGTTGTTCCTTCATGTACTGATTGAATTCTTCCTCATCAAGGCTCAATCCCTCTTCTTCCAAAATTTCTTTGGTTAGATCTAATGGAAATCCATAGGTATCATAAAGCTTGAATGCCCTTTGTCCGTCTAATTTCTGTTCGTTTTCTTCCTTTATGTGCTCTATATAGTCTTTAAGTATGGACAGGCCTTGATCTATAGTCTCATTAAATCTCTCTTCTTCTATTTGAACAACTTTTAAGATATACTCCTTTTTATCTTTGAGTTCAGGATAAGCCTCTCCTGATTCTCTAATAACAACCTGGGCCAGACCAGACAAAAACATATCCTCAATACCGAGTAACTTACCATGTCGAGCAGCCCTTCTGAGGATTCTCCTAAGCACGTAGCCTCTTCCTTCATTGGAAGGCAGAATACCATCAGAGATCATGAATACCGTCCCTCTAATATGATCAGTGACAACACGAAGGGAAATGTCGCTACTTTCCTTTTCTCCATATTTAACCCCAGAGATACGGCTAACCTCTTCCATAATATTCTTTATAGTATCCACCTCGAACAAAGAGTGTNCTCCCTGCATAATAGCGGCAATTCTTTCAAGACCCATACCAGTATCTATGCTAGGGTGTTCTAAAGGATGGTAGTTACCATCTTCATCTTTGTTAAATTGGGTGAATACTAGGTTCCAAAACTCTACAAATCTATCGCAATCACATCCTATAGCACAGGTCTCTTGACCGCAGCCATGGCCTTCTCCCCAGTCAAAAAATATCTCGGAACTAGGTCCACAAGGACCTACACCAATCTCCCAAAAATTATCCTCTTTGCCCATGCGTACAACCCTATCAGGATCTATCCCTGGTCCACAAGGACCTACACCAATCTCCCAAAAATTATCCTCTTTGCCCATGCGTACAACCCTATCAGGATCTATCCCTATATCCTTTGTCCATATTTCAAAAGCTTCATCGTCATCCTGATAGATGGTTATCCACAGCTTTTCTAATGGAAGTTTTAGCACCTCAGTCACATATTCCCATGCCCAGGTAATGGCTTCCGTCTTAAAATAGTCCCCAAACGAGAAATTACCCAGCATTTCAAAGAAAGTTCCGTGTCTAGCCGTCTTACCCACTATATCAATATCCGGAGTTCGGATGCATTTTTGACATGTAGTAACTCTTGGGCTCGGAGGGGTTTCCTGCCCCGTGAAATAAGCTTTTAGTGGAGCCATACCAGAATTTATTAACAATAGGCTTTTGTCGGATTGAGGCACCAATGAAGAGCTTGGAAGGAGCAAATGTCCCTTGCCTTCAAAAAACTTTAAAAAACTATCTCTTATTTGGTTTAATCCCAATTTTTCCATAACGATTCCTCCTCAATTAAAAGTAACAAGAAAATAAAAACGTCCCTTATGCTAAAAGGGACGTAAATTTACGCGGTACCACCCTTGTTATCGAACTAGTATTCGATCACTCGGTTTAGTCTAACGGCTTACACCGCTACAGCCTATCTATTTAGCTGTAGTGCTCCGGGACGGCTTCAACCAACCATATCCGAAGGGCTTGCACCTTCCCCTTCTCGCTAAGGAACTGGGTTTGATTTACTACTTCCCATCACTGCATTTGCAATATACTAGTGTCTATTATATAGAAGCATTAGAATTTTGTCAATGAATTGCTTGAAAATGGTATGATAAAATAGAAATACCATCTAGCCCTTAAAGTGTCATAAAGCGTAATCAGTAACTATTGGATACTATGCTAAAATAAATATTTTTTATAATAACCCTTAATATTAACACAGCGGGTACGGCAAAAAACATACCTATAATGCCAAGAAATGTCCCGGCTACCCAGAGGGCTATTATAATATATACCGGATGCAAGCCTACATGACTACCCATAATCTTAGGGGTAAATATATTGCTCTCTAGCTGTTGTACTACTATCACTACCACTATGGTAGCCACCAGTTTAGATGGAGAATGCAAGACGGCTATCATGGTAGCGGGAATAGCGCCCAGAACCGGTCCCAAATAGGGTACGATTTCGAATATGCCTGCAAATAGGCCCATTATAGCTGCATAGGGCAATCTAATTATCAGGTATCCTATGAAAGCCAAAACACCCACTATTAATGCTATTAACATTTGACCCCGTATAAATCTATCTAGGATCTTGCTGATTTCCGTAGCCGTCTGTAGAACTGGCTTCCGGACTTTGCTAGGTATTAATTCTAGAATTACCCCTCTAAAGTATTCCCTATCCTTTAAAAAGTAAAAGCTTAGGACAGGTATAGTAAAGATAGCCGTAAATCTCCCTATTCCATCTACTGCCCCGTCCATCCTTCCTTTAAGGTAAGATGCAAACCATTGATCTAGCTGATCAAAATATTCTGTCAAGGTAATTTGAACACTATAGGGAATACCTATTCTCTCCATTTCCCTTTGTAGCTTTAGAATTAAGTCTTGTATTTGCCGNACAAAAGCTGGTAACCTGTTTATTAAAGCTGCAGCCTGCCTTATTATTAAGGGAATAAATAAGACTAATAAAGTTGCAGAAATGATTGAAATGGATATAAAGAGGATAATTACCGCCTTGGGCCTGGATACAAACCGTTCTAGCCATCTACTTATAGGCGTAAGTATATAGGCAATAACCATAGAAAAAAATATATACTGAACTATGTTTATCACCCTTTGCCATTGGACAAGGATTCCCCATAGGATTAGGGTTAATATAATAATGCCCAATAAAAGGATTACCATTCTCCTATCCAGCTTTGTTTTCATGAAGTTAAGGTCTTCCCCCTCTCAAATAGAAAGAATAGGAGACTAGAGCAAATTTGATCTAGCCTCCCTTAACCTGTCTTTATCTTGATTTGATTCCCGGTATTAGCCTAGTTGCGGCATCAGCAATGTTTTTACCGCCATCCATCATCTTCTTGCTAAACTTATGATCTGACCTTGATGATACCATCATGGCAGTTGCTGCACCTATTAAGCCACCTACAATAAAACCGTTTAAATATTTGTTTTTCATCATGATTCACTCCTTATGTTTTTACTAAAAATACCTATTAGAATCTGACAGTATATTTAAAATCCCGCGATTATTTGATTTTAGATCAATCTTTTGCTCTGAAGGCACTACTATCACATCTCCACCTATATGAGGCCTGAAATTCCCTGATAATATATTACGACCAGATATTAGATCATCAATCACTCCTTTGGATATTTCATAGCCCTCTATCTGTCCATTCTCCAAATTAAATATAATATCGCTTATTCGACCTAATTCTTGGCCATCACCCCTAATAATGGTTCTACCAATAATGCTGTCTTCTGTCTTTTTGTTTATTTCTCTGGTAGAATCTTTCCCTACAATTATGGCAGCATGACCGAATGCCTGAATTTTATTAAAGTCTACCAACAAAAACCTGGAACTAAAACCACTGGCTGCAACTATTAAGCCTTCTACCTTACTATCTCCCAGATCATATTGTATATCCTCCACTATACCCAGCCTATTACCATTTTCTCGGCAAATAACAGGAAGTCCCAAAATCCCATCTCTATTTATAATCCTACCCAATTATTTATTCCCCCATCTAAAGATCATATAAAAGCAATATGACCTTAGTTTCTCCTAAAATCAAAAAATCATTATAAAATATTATGTATATCAACTAATTTTTTATTAAACTATGGATGGATAAGGCTAAGTATTTAGATAAGTCATGGCTCGAGTTTATATGGCTCATGCCTGTTAGGTGTTCATTTAATCAATGAGCATTATATTGCTATAGACATAAATGCTAAAGAAAAAGAAGTCTTGTATAATACCTTCAATATCTTACGCAAGCTATTACCTTTAAATAAAAATAGCCGGCTTACAGGAAATTTGACTTCCTATAAGCCGGCCATTTTATGAAAGCGTTAACTAATAGTTTAAACTAGTCTCAATTGTTCCACCACCTAGGACATATTCATCTTGGTAGAAAACAGCAGCTTGTCCAGGGGTGATAGCTCTTTCTGGTTTGTCAAAGGAAACCCTGATTTTGTTTCCTTTAATTGGGTATAGGGTGGCTGGAACTTCAGGCGCAGTATACCTGATCTTGACCCTTACCCTAGTAGGTTCCCTTAGGGAGGGAACAGAAATAAAGTTGATCTCATCTACTATCATTTCCTTTGAAAAGACCTGATCATGGTCCCCTAAAACTACCAGATCCTTTTCTGGATCTATGGCTACAACATACATGGGTTTTCCTAAGGCTATGCCCAACCCCTTTCGCTGGCCAATGGTATAATGGATTATTCCCTTGTGGCGACCCAACACATTGCCTTGGGTGTCCACAAAGTTACCAGGTTTTATCTCCTTATTTAGGCGTTCCTCTATAAACCTTCCATAGTCATCGTCATCTACAAAGCATATCTCTTGACTGTCCGGTTTGTTAGCTACAGTAAGCCCTATTTTCTTAGCTATATCCCTTACCTGCTCCTTGGTATAACTGCCCAGAGGAAACAAGGTATGCTCAAGCTGGTGTTGAGTCATGGAATATAGGGCATAGGTTTGATCTTTGCCTACTGCACTAGATTTTTTTAATAGGTAACGCTGTCTTTGACTGTCATAAGAAGCAGCCGCATAGTGTCCGGTGGCAATATAAAAGGCATCCAGTTCCAAAGCCTTCTTTAGAAAATGATCAAACTTAATATAGCGATTGCAGGCTATACAAGGGTTAGGGGTTCTGCCCCTAACATATTCGTCTACGAAGTAATCTATAACCTTCTCTTCAAATACTTCCTTAAAGTTTATTACATAAAAGGGAATACCAAGCTGGTTCGCTACTCTGCGAGCATCATCCACCGCTGAAAGGGAGCAGCATCCACCTTCCCTTTCTTGAACCTGGCCAGGAAGATCAGGCCAAATCTGCATGGTTACTCCTATTACCTCGTATCCCTCTTCCTTCAATACATAGGCAGCAACAGAGCTATCCACTCCACCGCTCATGCCTAGCAAGACTCTTTTCTTATTCATGCACCCACCTTGGTCTTTTGTTTATCCTTATAGTCCTGGATAGCCTTTTGTATGGCTTCTTCTGCCAATACAGAACAATGCATCTTTAATGGTGGCAGTCCACCAAGAGCCTGAGTTACAGCCTGATTGGTTATTTTAAGTGCCTCATCTATAGTCTTGCCTTTGACCAATTCGGTAGCCATACTGCTAGTGGCAATAGCTGCACCGCACCCAAAGGTTTTAAATTTTACATCAACTATAATACCATTTTCTACTTTTATTGACACCCTCATGATATCACCGCATTTTGCGTTGCCTACCTCACCAACCCCATCAGGGCTTTCCATCTCTCCAACATTGCGGGGATTCATGAAATGATCCATAACTTTATCGCTATACATATTGATATCCTCCTTTTTCTTGAACAAATAAGGGCGACATTTCTCTCAACCTTTTTACAATTGGAGGCAATGTCTCTAAGACATAGTCTATATCCTCGTCTGTATTGTCATCCCCTAAGGTCATCCTAAGGGAGCCATGGGCAGTTTCATGAGATAGGCCAATGGCCAACAATACATGGGATGGATCCAGAGATCCAGAAGTACATGCAGAGCCACTAGAAGCTGCGATACCCTTCATATCCAAACTAAGTAGCAGAGATTCACCTTCTATATATCTAAAACTCATATTGACATTACCAGGGAGTCTGGAAGTTGGATGACCGTTTAGGGTAACATCTTCAATCCTTTCCATAATGCCCTCTATGAGCCTGTCTCTCAATCTCAATAGATGTTGATTATTCTTCTCCATATTTTCATAAGCAATCTCCACAGCCTTTCCTAGGCCAATAATGCCAGGAATATTTTCAGTACCAGCACGTCGGTTTCGCTCTTGAGTCCCACCATGCAGTAGTGGGGTTAACCGTGTACCCTTTCGTACATATAAGGCCCCTATCCCTTTTGGCCCATAAATCTTGTGACCCGATAGTGACAAAAGATCTATATTCATATCATTGACATCTATATCCACCTGACCTATGGCCTGGACAGCATCGGTATGAAAATACACACCCTTTTCCTTGGCTATTTTCCCGATTTCCTTGATAGGCTGAATAGTACCAATCTCATTGTTGGCAAACATTATGGAGATTAAGCTGGTATCTGGCCTTATGGCCTTCTCAACTTCTTTGGGATCAACTAAGCCATAGGAATCTACTGGAAGATAAGTAACCTCAAAGCCCCTCTTTTCTAAATACTCACAAGTGAATAATACAGCATGATGTTCTATGGCAGAGGTGATTATATGTTTACCCTTGTTTTGGTTTGCTAAAGCAACTCCCTTTATAGCCCAATTATCAGCTTCAGTCCCTCCACCGGTAAAAAATATCTCCTCAAACCTTGCATTTAAGGCCCTTGCTACCTTCTCCCTTGCCTTATCAATAGCCTTTTTAGCCTGTCTGCCGTAACTATGTATGCTGGATGGATTCCCATATTCTTCAACAAAGTAGGGCAGCATTTCATCTAAAACTTCTTTTTTTGTATTAGTCGTTGCCGCATGATCTAAATAGACGCTCTTCTTCATTTAAAAGAGACTCCTTTCACGAAAATCTAAACAATTGCCTTGTTTAACTATTGCATTGGACTGTATCCTTGTATTCCAGACCCACCTTGTATTTTCTATGGTTTATGAGTTTTTGCTCCTGGACCATATCTTGTAAGGTTATAGAGTCTATTACTTGGCTTATACTATCTCTAATTCTCTCCCATACAATCCTGGTAACACATGCATCTGCACCTGAACATTCAGCTGCATCATCTTCGCTGACACAGTCAGCCGGTGCAATATTGCCTTCCAAAGTCCTCAAAATCTGACCAATATAAATTTTGTCGGGAGATGCCCCTAACAGATAACCACCATGGGCTCCTCGGACACTCTTTACTAGTCCGGCCTTTCTCATGCTAGCGAATAGTTGCTCTAGGTATGCTTCGGAAATATTCTGCCTCCTTGCTATTTCATTCAGAGGAATAGGCCCGTGGGACTGATTCAAGGCTAAGTCAAACATGGCTCTAAGGCCGTATCTGCCTCTAGTAGACAGTTTCATAACTAACACCTCCCAATCCCGATTGATTTACTAGACTTTATCGACAAAGGNATAATACCATACCCGACCAATTTTGTCAACATTAATGTCTAGTAAATTACTAGACATTTTTCATCTTCCCCCTTAAGTATTTTTTCTATCTTTTTTCTCTAGTATTTGTTCTAATCCCTTCTTTATCCTAGCTTCTGTACCGGAGTTTTTTGGAAAATAATATCGTACACCTCTGAGTTCATCTGGCATATACTGCTGCACTGCCCTAGCCATGGGATAGTCATGGGAGTATTTATATCCCCTTCCATGGCCTAGCTCAGCTGATCCGGGATAATGGGTATCTCTTAGGTTTATAGGTACCTCCCCTATCTTTTTATTTCGTACATCTTCTATGGCCTTATCAATTCCCACACAAACAGCATTGGATTTTGGTGAACAAGCCACCATTAAAGCTGCTTGGGCCAATATAATCCTGCTCTCCGGCCATCCTACACGCTCAACGGCTTGAGATGCAGCCACTGCAAGTTGAAGAGCAGCTGGATTGGCTAGGCCTACATCCTCAGCAGCAGCTATCATAATCCTTCTAGCAATAAACTCTGGTTTCTCTCCACTTTCAATCAAGCGGGCTAGCCAGTGTAATACAGCATCAGGTTCCATATAGTTTCTCATACTCTTTATAAAGGCACTTGTGACATCATAATGATTATCACCGTCCTTATCGTATCTTATAGCCTTTTGCTGTACACATTCTTGAGCCACATCAAGGTTAATAACTATTGTCCCATCTTCACTAGCAGGAGTAGTCAAGGCAGCTAATTCTAAAGCATTTAGTACTGCCCTAGCATCCCCTTCACTCATGCGAATAATATGATCCACGGCTTCAGATTTAATCTCAATCTTTTGATTCCCCAAACCCTTTTCCTTATCATTAATACAGATGTATATGAGTGCCTTCAAATCTTCATCTCTTAAAGGTTCGAATTTAAAGATAGTGGACCTGGATAATAGGGCCTTATTCACCTCAAAATAGGGGTTCTCGGTGGTGGCACCTACAAGTATAAATGTCCCATTTTCTACGAAGGGTAGGAGCGCATCCTGCTGACCTTTATTTAACCTATGAATTTCATCAAAGAATAAAATAACCCTTCCTTTTGGATTAAGAAGATAGTTTTGAGCCTCATCAGCTATTTTTCTTATTTCCTTTACTCCAGCTGATACCGCATTTAGCTGTTTGAAAGAGTACTGGGTCTCTCCAGCTATTATTTTGGCAAGGGTGGTTTTGCCGGTACCCGGTGGCCCGTAGAATATAGCCGAGGTAAGCCTATCAGCCTTTATGGCCCTATAGAGTAGCTTCCCTCTGCCTACAATATGTTTCTGTCCAATAAACTCATCCAATGTTTCCGGTCTCATACGGGCTGCCAAAGGCATAGTCTCTATCATCTCTTATCTTTAGTGAGAGAGTGTGCTGCAAATACCGAACTCTCACTAAAGCTCACCACCTTTCTTCTTAAACTATTCTATATGTATAAGATGTTAACACATTCTTGATAGTTGACAAAATATAATAGATATGAAGGTATTTACCTTAAGACATCCCTTCCCCTTACTAGATCTCCAAAATTTTATTGCATATATTTCTACTCTTATTCATTGAGAATATCAACCT
>JGI24707J26582_10002864_pt1 | contig 12773 bp, 12 predicted proteins | sample BioPla1DNA1_FD_26582 | JGI IMG/M metagenome (IMG submission 26582) | reverse complement strand
AAACACCAACGGCAGTAGCAGAATTTCTAATTAGCAAAGCTACTAAAACATTAAAAACAATAAATGATTATGCTAACTCTTTAAAAAACATAGTTACATATAATATTAATAATCAATCTCATATAATAAACAACTTTTCAATTATACTTAAATCTGAATGGAAAAATATTATCAATTATGAAAAGACAAAACTTAATATATTAAGTGAGAATATTCCTATTACACTTAAACGTTTTATAAAAGAAGAAGAGCTTTATTTAAATAGAAGAATAGAAAATGCACACTCTTTAGCTTATAAAAATATAAAAGAAAATAGAAGAAAAATAGATTTTTTCCAAAAAGAGAATGAGATTAAAAATCCCTTAAACATATTAAAAAGAGGATTTTCACTAACAACAGTCAATGGAAAAGTTCTAAAAAGCATAAAAGACATCAATCCAAACGAAGTGATTACAACTCATTTACAAGATGGAACCATAGAAAGTAAAACGATATAAAATTTAAAATTATGGCAAAGAAAAACTTAACATACAGCGCAGCAATGGAAGAGATAGAAGAGATTCTATCTAAAATGGAAAATGAAGAAGTAGATATTGATAATTTGTCAATTCAAGTAAAGCGTGTTAATGAATTAATCATATACTGTAAAGATAAACTTACAAAAACAGAGGAAGAGGTTGATAAAATATTCAACGAATTAAATAAATAGTTTCTATTCTAAATCCCAAGGACCAAAAGCTAGTGGCAATAGGTCTTTAGGATTATCTATTTTAATGACACTCTTTTTTCCAGCTAAAATTATTGGAAAAGCACTTCCGCCTCTATGCTGACTTTCAACAATAACTTGTCTGCAAGCCCCACACGGTGCTGTAACAGTATCTACCAACTCACCATTTGTCATAGCTACAACTGCAAGTAATTTTATTTTCGCATTGGGGTATTGAGCACCTGCAGCATAAAGTGCCACACGCTCGGCACACATTCCAGATGGATATGCTGCATTTTCTTGATTACTACCAATAACTATTTTATCGTTATCCAACAACAAAGCACAACCAACACTAAAACCCGAATAAGGAGCATAAGCATCTTTGGCTGCTAAAATAGCATTATTAACAGCCAATTGTTCCTCTTTATTCAAGTGATTTATTGAAGGAAACTCACGATACTCAAACTGGTTAACAATTTTTTTCATAAAAATGAACTTTATTTTCTAGCTCTTCGTCTAAGTTCTAGCTTATCACCAACATCAGGCTCGCTACCTTTAAGCATACGGTTTAAATAATATAATCTATTAAGTTTTATGCCATACTGTTGTGATATTTGATGCATTGTATCACCCTCTTTAACAACATGCTTGGTATGTTTAGAGTGTGCTGTTCTACGCTTTGGTTCAAGATATAATATTTTATATTTAGATAATTTAGCTGCAGGAGACAAATCGTTATATTTGGGTAACTCCCAATCTTTTAACCCATACATCTCTGATATAAGTTTAAAAGTATCATCTGCCTCTAGCTTCACATATTTTACTCCATTATTATAGTGAGTTGGTCTAACGTCAAATGGATTAACGACTAAAGCACCAGAACCACCTCGACGCTGAGTTTCACGAGTTGCTTTTTTAGCTTTTTCTGTTATATCAGCATCATATTTATACAACTCATTATCTTCAATTACCTTAATAAGCAGGTTGGCATAATTTGGATTTGTTGCATAACCAGCTTTTTTTAATCCATGCGCCCACCCTTTATAATCTGTAGTTGCCAACTCAAAAAGTTCGGAGTATCTTCCACGAGTTGTCAAAAATTCTGTATGATCTTTAAATGATTCTGTTGAATTTCTATATTTTCTAAAACACTCATTACGAGCATCATCATGATGGTATATTCTCTCTCCTTCCCAATCTGCATGACATTTTATTCCAAAATGATTATTTGCTTCTCTAGCTAATCTACTATTTCCACTGGCAGACTCTAAAATACCCTGAGCAAGTTTTATAGAAGCTGGAATACCACTTTTTTTCATATCTGCAATTGCCCAATCTTTATAAGTTTCTATATATTTAGGCGTAGAAATGCGCTCTTGTGCAACTGATAGATTAAATGATAAAGTATAAAATAGTGCTAAAACTAAAAAAGCAGTATGTCTCATAAGTATATATTTTAAACAAAATTATTTTTCAAAAGACAAATATAAATATATTTACAATCAATAAACAATATCTACTGAAAACGAATGTTATTTTCAATTTTAAAACCTCGCAAAAAATCACCAATTTTCATTCGTCTTTTCCCTGCAAGCTGAAGTTCTTTTATAGATATAACTCCAAAAGATGTTCCAACATACAATATCTCTTTTCCATCGCTACATAATTCTCCTGGCTTAAGCACCTCGTCACTTTCAACAACTTCTGACAAAAATATTTTTAAAGAGACAGCTGATTTATCATCTTCTATAACCTCTGTCCAAGCAGCAGGATATGGACTCATCCCTCTTATTAAATTATGTATTTTAGATGCAGATGAGTTCCAATTAATTTTACAATCATCTTTAAATATTTTTGGAGCTGGAAGTAGCTCTCCATCATCCATTTGTGGAATTTCAACCACGTTACCATTGGCAATTTTTTTTACAGTTTTTACGACTAACTCTGCACCTATATTCATTAATTTATCGTGGATAACTCCTGCAGTATCATTATCACCAATTACCACCTTTTCAGCCATAATAATGTTACCAGTATCAATATCGTGATTAAGAAAAAAAGTTGTCACACCTGTCTCCTTTTCACCATTAATAACTGCCCAATTAATTGGTGCTGCACCTCTATATTGTGGTAATAATGAAGCATGTAGGTTAAAAGTTCCTTTAGGTGGCATATTCCATACCGATTCGGGCAACATTCTAAAAGCAACAACAATCTGTAAATCAGCGTTATAACTTCTTAACTCTTTTTGAAATTCTTCATCTCTTAATTTTACAGGTTGTAGCACAGGCAAGTAAAGTTCTTCAGCTAGCTTCTTCACCGCTGAAGATTGTAACTTTAACCCTCTCCCCGCTGGTCTATCAGGTGCAGTAATAACTGCAACCACATTTGCACCACTATCACACAATACTTTCAAACTATGTGCTGCAAAATCGGGGGTACCCATAAAAACTATACGTAAACGATTCATTTTATCTTAATTATTATCTTTCAGTAAACGAATGCTCTCTGGCTCAATTTGTATTATTCGTTCTTTATATAAACATCCAATAGCCTTTTTGAAATTTTTCTTGCTCATACCAAAGTATGATNCAATTACATCGGGAGAACTTTTGTCAGAAACGCCAATAAAGCCACCCTTTACTTTTAAAACTTGTAAAACTCTCTCAGATAAATCATCTAATTTGGCTATTCCCGGCTTTTCGAGTAATAAATCTATTTTATCATCTTCACGAATTTTTGAAATATACCCTTTAATTTTCTGACCAGTTGACAGTCGCCTAAAAACCTGATTATCATAAAGTAATCCTGAATGCAGATTATTTACAATTGCCTTATATCCTAAATCAGTTTTTTCAGAGATGATTAAATCCACCTCTTCACCCACCTCATAATCAGGTGATAAGTTATCTAAAAACCTATCATATTTTGCAGATGCTACAATCCTATTGGAATCATAATCTATATAAATATGAACTAAATATGATTTACCTTTCTCCATTTTTACCGTCTGTTCTCTAAACGGTACAAGTAAATCTTTCATTAATCCCCAATCTAAAAAAGCTCCAAACTTACTTACAGCAGCAACCTCTAGATAGGCAAATTCTCCAACTTCTGCATAAGGCACCTCTGTTGTAGCTATTATTCTATCTTCGGAGTCAAGATAGACGAACACCTCCACATCTTCATCCTCTTTCATGTCATCTGTCACATATCTGTTTGGCAATAATATATCACCTAATCCTCCTCCATCAAGAAAAAGTCCAATAGATACTTTTCTTAAAACTTTTAATTGACATGTTTTGCCTAATGCAGCCTCCATTACTTCTATTTTTTATAAATAAAGAAACCGGAAAGTAAATCTCTCCGGCTATAAATTTGAACTTTAAGACAACTATTTTGCCTTAATAGCTTCTACTATCTTAGCTTCTATCTCTTCAGCTAAATCAGGGTTATCTCTCAAGAGTTCCTTTACTGTTTCACGTCCCTGACCTAATCTTGTTTCACCATAACTAAACCAGCTACCGCTCTTTTTAACTATCTCTAAATCAACTCCAAGATCAATAATCTCACCAACTTTAGAAATTCCCTCACCATACATAATATCAAATTCAGCTCTTCTAAATGGTGGAGCTACCTTATTCTTTACAACTCTAACTCTTGTTTGGTTTCCTACAACCTCATCTCCTGTTTTAAGTTGTGAAACTCTACGAATATCAAGTCTTATTGAAGAGTAGAATTTCAAAGCATTACCACCAGTTGTAGTCTCTGGATTTCCAAACATAACACCAATTTTCTCACGTAATTGGTTAATGAAAATACAGCTTGTGTTGGTTTTACTAATAGATGCAGTAAGTTTTCTCAAAGCTTGTGACATAAGTCTTGCTTGCAATCCAAGTTTATTCTCACCCATCTCTCCCTCTATTTCAGATTTTGGAGTAAGAGCTGCAACCGAGTCAATAACCACAATATCAACTGCAGATGAACGTATCAACTGATCAGCAATCTCAAGAGCTTGCTCACCATTATCTGGTTGAGAAATTAACAACTCCTCTATATCTACACCTAATTTTTCAGCATAAAATCTATCAAAAGCATGTTCAGCATCAATAAATGCAGCAATACCACCCATTTTTTGCACTTCTGCGATAGCATGAATAGCTAAAGTAGTTTTTCCTGATGATTCAGGACCATAAATCTCAATAATTCGACCACGTGGGTAACCACCTACTCCTAAAGCTAAGTCTAAGGAAATTGAACCTGAAGGAATTACTGGAACATCTTCAATTACAGAGTCACCCATGCGCATTATTGCACCTTTTCCATAAGATTTTTCAATCTTATCCATAGTTAATTGAAGTGCTTTTAATTTTTCTTTATTTACTTTATTCTCTTTTGCTTCTGACATTTTATTCTATATTTGAATGTGAATTTTAATAGTGTGAAGATAACAAATTTGATTTAATCTAATTTGATTTTTAGCAAACTTACAAAAATATTATCCTAAAATCTGTTCTGAATGATTTTTAGTATTAACTTTTTTGTAAATCTTCTCAATTATCCCATTTTCATCAATTATAAAAGTAGTGCGTGCCACCCCCATATACTCACGACCAAACATTTTCTTCTGAACCCACACACCATAAGCTGACAAAGCTACTTTTTCAGTATCAGCCAATATATCGTAAGACAATTTATATTTACCAGCAAATTTTTCGTGCGACGCAACACTATCAGGGCTAATTCCTATTATTTTATATCCTTTCTTGACAAATCTTTCATAATTTTCATTCAAGTCACAAGCCTCAGCTGTGCAGCCAGGAGTGTTATCTTTTGGATAGAAAAATAGTACTACTTTACTACCTAAAAAGTTAGACAAAGTTATATTTTCTGAATTTTGATTTGGCAATGTAAAATCAGGGGCTTTATCTCCTTCAACAAGTTTGCTCATACTATACAGTTTTATAGTTATTCGTAATAATTATTTATTATGCTCTTACTTCATCAATAATAATAAAATTTTTAGAAATTTGTTTAATAAAAATCATATTAAAAATATTTAACTTTAATTTATTAAATAGTTTTATTAGTTCTATTTCATTAAATTTGAAATAATTTTTAAATGATTAATCGCTTAGATAATATACAAGACCTATCATTGTCAGTTGAATAACTACAAATAGACTCAGCTTTATATTATGAATGGATGTAATTCGAACAAAAGTGATAAATTTTACTATAATTATATAGAGGTTTTGACTGATATTAAATCGCACATAAAAAATAACAATAATGATAAATAAATACTTTTTTATTTTTATACTATTAATTATTTCAATAACAGCTAACTCACAAATAACAGCTTCATCTGCATTGAAACTTTTTAATGAAAAAAATTACGACGAAGCTAAAATAGAGTACGAAGAATTATTAAGCAGAAATAGCAGAGATTTAACTTCTAACTACTATTATGGCGTAATTTTATACGAATTAAAAATTGATGATAGTGAAGCTATAAAAAGATTAAGATTTTCATCACAACGTTCTCCATCAACAGATTATAACTATTATTTAGGAAAACTATATCAAAGAAGCTATGAAAATGAAATGGCAATAGATCATTTTCAGAGATTTATAAAATCTGCAAAACAGAGCGATGAAAGAGTTGAAGAATCTGAGCGAGCAATTGAAGATTGTCTTGCTTCTATCAATCTTATAAATAAGCATTTTTCTATACAAGTTATCAAAAAAGATACTGTAGATATCGAAAATATTCTTTCTTATTATAAATTATCTAAAGATGCAGGCCAACTTCTAAAAGCAGGTGACTTTTTCAAAATTGGAGTAAATCAAGAAAACGTAATTTTTAGAACAGAGAGAGGTTCTGAAGTGCTATTTCCAATACAAGAGAGCAACGGAAATTATGATTTATATAAAATTGTAAGATTACTTGATAAATGGACAGATGCTGAGAAACTAGAAGGCAATGTTAACAGTGAACACAATGATTTGTATCCATTTATGTTAATTGACGGAGTTACACTATATTTTTCATCAGACAGACCAGGTGGTATGGGCGGATTTGACGTTTATCAATCTTTTTATGACCCAGAAAGTGGTGAATTTTCTGAACCTGCGAATCTTGGGCCACCTTTTAACTCTCCAGAAGATGACTTTCTATTAGTACCTGATGTTTTTGAAGGCAAAGCGTGGTTTTCAACCACAAGAGGAGTTAAAGATGGAAAAGTTGTTGTTACTGAAATAATTTGGGATGAGAATGTTGTTCGTTCATTCACTGAAGATGTTAATCAGATAAAAATGATGGCTAGCTTGCCAATATCTGAGAATGCAAGGGTAAGAGCTAGCTCAACTCTATACTCTGCCAATGAAGAGATAGCTGTTGAAAAAGTTAAATCTTTTGAGTTTATAGTAAATGACACACTTTTATATACAAAATATGAAGATTTTAAAAGTAAAGAAGCTTTACTGGCATTTAAAGAGGGTCAAAAATTCGAAAATCAAAAAGATAGTTTAACATCTTTGATGAGACTGAAAAGGAATCAATATGCAAGAAGTTATGACCAACTGGAATTAAAAAACTTGATTGATGAAATTATTGCATTGGAGAAAAGAACTTATGGCTTAGATGACAACATAAATAATTACTACCATAATGCACGTGTAAAAGAGATAAACACAATAAATCAATTGTTAGCTCAAGGAGCATATCAAAAAACTGGTATAAAAAAGAAGTCGAAGAGAACGAGAACTGAAGAGATATTAGCAGAGCTAAACAAAGGCGATCTTACTTTTTATAGTGATGAAATATTCATTAAAAGAAAAGAGAAAGTTGAACCAATGTATCGTAAAATATTTTCTCCAGAACAGATAGATGAACTCTTAAGGCTAGACTCTCTATATGTTTGGGCAAATATTATAACCTTAGAATCTGCAAAGGTTTTAGAACAAACCAACAAGCCTACAGAAGAGAAAGCTAATATTAAAGATAAACTATTTAACAGCGAGGAACTTGAAGAGCAAGAAAATTTTAGAATTCAAGAATTAATTAAACAATCAAGAAATTATAAACAGGATGCACTAGAAATATATGATTATACTTTAAATCAAAAATTTAGTGTCTATTATCCTATGGCAAAAGAGTATGGTGCTACAACAAATGATGTTGGCAATCAAAATATGCTCTCTCAATCAAGAACCATTTTCAATGAAGCTGACGATAATCTAAAAGAGTTGGGTGGTTATAATCCTGAAAGAGAAGAGAGATTTTTAGCATTAAAAAGAATGAGTGTTGATATGCTTGAAAATTCATTTTTTCAATATCAAGATAAAGAGATAGATATGTCACAACAATCTAGATTTTTATCTAACAACACAGGAAATTCTAGACCCGTTGAGCAAAATGTAAATATTACAAATCAGCAAACTGCACCCAAAAAGCCAAAAACAGTTGAACAAACCAAACCAACTCAAAAGCCTATATATAAAGTGCAAATTGGTGTGTTTCAAAATGAGCCTAATGCAACAGCAGTTTCTAAAATTCCGAAAATATCTTATGAAGAGATGCCAAATAGGAACTTGAAAAAATATTTCTCAGGTAGTTGGAACACCTATGAAGAAGCTCAATCTTGTGTTGAAAGTATTAGAGCTGCAGGTTTTCCTGGTGCATTTGTAGTTGCTTTTGTTAATAACGTTTCCATACCGATTGGTGAAGCTAGAAAGTTACAATAATATAAGAAAAAGAGTATCTACAATTTAAATAATTAAGATACTCTTACCTCTTTTTACAATCAAAATATTTCAAAAATTCAATAATACTTATATCTTTGAGAATGTAATCATTAATATGAATTTTTATATTAAACAAAATGAGTACAGAAGATAAAAACAAAGAGGCAATTGATTCAAAAAAAGAGGAGATTAACTTTTTAATTCTTCATAATGACGACGTCAATAGTTTTGACCACGTTATTGAAAGTTTGCAAGAAATTTGTGGTCATACAATCGAGCAAGCAGAGCAGTGCACTTTGATAGCCCATTTTAATGGACAATGTGATATAAAATCAGGTTCGTCACGAGAATTACAAAGGCTTAAGAGGAAATTCTCAAGTAAATATTTAACAACCACTATTGAATAATTTAGAATGCTAACAATAATCTTACTTATTCTGACAGGAGTTCTTCTAATAATTTTAGAACTTCTTGTTATTCCTGGCATTACCATATCAGGTCTTTCAGGTTTGGGGCTTATGGCTGGTGGAGTTTATATCTCTTACTCAAAATTTGGTGTAGTTACAGGTAATTGGGTTTTATTTATAACTTTAATTATAACCGTATCACTGATTATATGGGCACTGCGTGGAAAAACTTGGAAAAGGTTCTCTTTAAATACTGAAATATCTGATAATGTGGAGACATTTTCTGAAGATGCCATAAAAATTGGTGATATAGGGAATACAATCACACGTTTAAACCCTATGGGTAAAGTTAGAGTCAACGACATTGAGGTAGAAGCTAGATGTCCTNACAACTTTGTTGACCCACAAGTTGAAATTGAAGTCACAAAGGTGACTAAGACATATATTTTTGTTAAACCTACTAAAAAATAAATTGTATGGGTATTGAAGCTCTTGGACTAACAGCAGTTATTATTGTCCTATTTATTCTTTTTCTTTATTATGTTCCTTTACTACTGTGGTTTTCTGCATTAGTAACAGGTGTACATATTTCTATTATTCAATTAGCATTAATGCGAGTTAGAAAAGTTCCACCTGCAGCCATTGTTCGCTCAATGATTGTAGCACATAAAGCTGGACTAAAAAGTATTAAGCGAGATGAATTAGAGGCCCATTTCCTTGCTGGTGGAAATGTGGAGAGAGTTGTTCACGCATTAGTTTCGGCATCAAAAGCAAATATCGATTTATCATTTCAGATGGGAACTGCAATCGACTTAGCAGGACGTAACGTTTTTGAAGCTGTGCAGATGTCTGTGAACCCTAAAGTTATTGACACTCCACCTGTTGCAGCTGTTGCAAAAGATGGTATTCAATTAATTACTAAGGCTCGTGTGACAGTTCGTGCAAACATCAAGCAGTTAGTTGGTGGTGCAGGTGAAGAGACTGTTTTAGCAAGAGTTGGCGAGGGTATTGTTTCATCAATTGGTTCGGCAGCATCTCATAAAGCGGTTTTAGAGAATCCAGATTCTATCTCTAAAGTAGTTTTATCTAAAGGATTAGATGCAGGTACAGCTTTTGAAATCTTGTCCATTGATATTGCAGATATAGATATTGGTAAGAACATTGGTGCAGAACTACAAATGGATCAAGCGCTAGCTGATAAAAATATTGCACAAGCAAAAGCAGAAGAGCGTAGAGCTATGGCGGTTGCAGAAGAGCAAGAGATGAAAGCTAAAGCACAAGAAGCTAGAGCAAAAGTAATTGAAGCAGAAGCTCAAGTACCATTAGCACTTGCAGATGCATTCAAAAGCGGTAATCTTGGTGTTATGGACTATGTGAAATACAGAAATGTGGAAGCAGATACTGCAATGCGTGAATCCATTGCTAAACCACAACAAAAAGCAGCCACACCAGATAAAAATAAAAAAGATAAAAAATAATATATAAAAAGAGAGATATTTATAAATAATTTTCGGATGCCCACGTAGGGGCTTCCCTACGTGGACGTCCGAAAATTATATAATTAAAATTCATTTTTCAAGAAAATTAATTCTTCTCTTTTAAAAGATCACGAATCTCTGTAAGTAAAACCTCTTCTTTAGATGGTTTAGGTGGAGCAGCTGGTGCTTCTTCTTCTTTCTTTTTAAGAGAGTTTAATCCTTTAATCATTAAAAATATTGCAAAGGCAACAATCAAAAAGTCAAAAACAACTTGTACAAAATTTCCATAACTTAAGGTTACAGCAGGTGTATCACCTACAGCTTCTTTTAGGACTACAGCTAAATCTTTAAAATCAACACCACCAACCAAAAGACCTATTGGAGGCATTATGATATCATTCACTAAAGATGTGACTATTTTTCCAAAAGCACCACCAATAATGATACCCACTGCCATATCAACAACGTTACCACGCATGGCAAATTCTTTAAACTCTTTAAAAAACTTCATAATTTATAGATTTAAATTTTTAACTTTGATAAATATATAATTCTTCGAAAGTAATGATTTATTTTAAAAACTAAAACACATATATAAATGAGAAAAATCTATTTAATATCAATTTTAACAATGATGATAGCTTCAGCTTGCTCTAATTCGAATAAAAATACTAGCCAAAACTCATATAATAACAGAGATATAGAGGTTAAATCTGACATAATGACCCCCGAAGTTCTATGGTCTTTTGGACAACTGGGTAATGTTGCTTTATCACCAAATGGGAAAACATTAGTATATACAGTTAGCTATGCAAATATTGAAGAGAATAGAAGTTACTCTGATATATATGTTATTCCGACAAAAGGTGGCTCACCGATACAAATCACTAAAACTAATTATAACGAATCACAAGTGGGATGGCGACCAGACGGTAAAAAAATCACATTTTTAGCAAAAAATGATGATTTTACTCAACTATGGGAGATGAATATTGACGGAACTCATAGAAAACAGATATCAAATATTGAAGGTGGAATTTCTGGATATAAATATTCTCCGGATATGACAAAAGTTCTATTCTACAAAGGTGTAAAACTAGATGAAACACCAAACGATATTCACCCCGACCTACCAAAAGCAAACGCTAGAATAGAGACCGATTTAATGTATAGACATTGGGACAATTGGCATAATTATGAATATAATCATATTTTCATTGCTGATTATAATGAGAATAAACCTTTTGTAGCAGCAATTGATATTATGGAGAATGAAAAATTCCATAGTCCAATGCAACCTTTTGGAGGAATCGAACAAATTACTTGGACACCTGATAGCAAAGGAGTTATCTATACTTCAAAAAAACTATCGAGAAAAGAGGCAGCATTTTCTACAAACTCTGATTTGTATTTCTATGATATTGATGATAAAACAACCATAAACCTTACAGAAGGGATGATGGGATATGATATGAATCCCCTCTTTTCTGAAGATGGCAAAATGTTAGCTTTTGAAAGTATGGAACGCGATGGCTACGAAGCTGACAAAGTGCGCCTGATGGTTATGGATTGGGAACAGAAAAAAATCGTTAACTATTCAGAAAATTTTGACCACAATGTTGGTAATATTGTTTGGGATAAAAACAGCAGAAACATCTGGTTTAGTTCAAGTGTTGAAGGCACGGAACAGATTTATCTTATTAGTTTAGAAAATGGTGATATAAATAAAATTACATCGGGAAGACACAACCTTGCTGTTACACATCACACAGGCGAAGAGCTTATTGCAACACATACCTCTTTTAATAATCCACGCGAGATTTATAAAATAGAACTGCAAAGTGGTGAAACATCCAATCTTTCACACATAAATCAACCATTGCTTGACCAACTAACAATGGGAAATGTTGAGGAACGTTGGATAACCACAACAGATAATAAGCAGATGTTGGTATGGGTAATTTATCCTCCTCATTTTGATAAAAACAAGAAATATCCTACCCTACTCTATTGTCAAGGTGGACCACAAAGTACGTTAGATCAATTTTGGTCCACAAGATGGAATTTTCAGATGATGGCAGCCAATGACTACATTATTGTTGCTCCCAACAGACGTGGATTACCCGGATTTGGAACAGAATGGAATGAGCAAATTAGTGGTGATTATGGCGGTCAAAATATGAAGGATTATCTTTCTGCCATTGATGCAATTTCTAAAGAGCCATTTGTTGATAAAGATAAATTAGGCGCTGTAGGTGCAAGTTATGGCGGTTTTTCTGTCAATTGGCTTGCAGGAAACCACGAAAAACGTTTTAAAGCATTTATTTCGCATTGCGGTATTTTCAATCTTGATATGATGTACACCACTACCGAAGAGATGTTCTTTGTTGATTGGGATTTGAAAGGTCCATATTGGGAAAAGCCAAATAA
>JGI24707J26582_10002853_pt1 | contig 12794 bp, 8 predicted proteins | sample BioPla1DNA1_FD_26582 | JGI IMG/M metagenome (IMG submission 26582) | reverse complement strand
TATTACTCGTATGGACTAATCAGCTTATCACGAGTATAACATATTTTTACAGATTCGCAATGTGTTTATTTTAGGGTGGTTTATGTATTAGAATGAATGCATATCAATATTTATTATTTTAAATTTCATTTTTACTATATGAAGCAACTATGGATATTCTGTGAATTAAATTCTTTTTAGTTGACTTATGGCCAGAAAAGTTTAAAATTGATTTAGAGAGAATACAATGGAGGTAGTAGACAAGTGAATAAAACAAAGAAAATAATTAAATACCCAAAACAAGAGGTAAAAGAAAAGAAAAATATCAACCCTAAAATATGGATGGTTACATCCATCGTCTTGCTTATTGCTCTAGTTGGTTCCTTGCTATTTGACCAACTTTATAAAAGGACAATTATTACCATTGATGGTGACAAATATTATATGGAAGATCTCACATATTATATCTATGGAATTGAATCAGCTCACGATTATTATAGCCAAATGTTTGGTGCACAATATTGGGACATGGTAATTGACCAGAGTACAGGAAGCACAACAAGAGACATGGCTATGGATGAGGCAATGAACTCTGCCTTATATACTGAAATTCTATATCGGGAAGCTATTGCAGATGGTTATACTTTAACCGATGAAGATAAAGAAAAAGTTGAAACAAATGTTGCCTCCTTATTGGACGAGCAGTTAACAGAAAATGTAATCGAGAAAAATGGCTTTACCAAAGAATATCTTACCGATGTTCTTAGTAAAACAACTCTGGTATCCCGCTATCGCCAAGATATCATTGATTCCCTAGATATTGACGACGAGGCTATCAAAGCAGAGATTGATTATGATGAATATCGTCAATATGATGTTGAATACGTTTTCATTTCTACAGAAACACAAGACGAAGACAACAAAACAGTTGCCATGAATGATACAGAAAAAGAAGCAGTCCATAATAAGATCAATTCTCTTTATGAAACCGCTTTGGAAACAGAAGATTGGTCAGAACTAATTCCAGAAGAGGAAAAAGAGCTGATATATCGAGAAAGAAGTTTCTTAGAACGTGATACCGTTTTCTCTGAGGAGCTTGAAACAATTATAATGGCCATGGATAACGATTCCATAAGTGAGATTCTTGAAGACGAGAGTGGCTATTACTTCGTACGTATGATTAATAACAATTCTTCTGAAAGCTATGATAATGCTGTTCAAAATGCAATTACAAACGCAGAAGAAGAAGGTTTTAATGAAGTATATAATGAAATCTCCGATCAATACGAAAAAGAAGTGAACAAGAAAGCTTTAAAAAGATACCGTATGGGTAATATCACATTATAATTTCAAATGGCTGAATAAAATTTTCCTTTCTAGTAATAATAAAGGTAAAGCAATAGATAATTGCAAAACTTTACAGTGCTATGTTTTTAATACAACAGATATAAATTCTCTCCGCAGCTGTGTTCTAAAAGCTTTGACCTAGAACATGTATCTGCTGCACGAAAATTTCATACTGTTATTAGGTTTCGCAATTACCTATAGTAAAGAAAGGAGAAATTTAATGGCTAAAAATAGGAATAACAACTTTAAAGGCAAAGCTTCAAAGAATTCTAACCGAAATAGTAGTAAAAACACATCAAGGAACTCAGTAAAAGATACCCATGCAGAAGTTCCAGATAATTCTCCAAACCGCAGTGGTCCAGGAGGAGAATAGTCGTATTCATTGACTGAATTAATAAGAACCTATTGGGACAACGGTCTTTTCCGTTGAAGCAATAGGTTCTTTTGTTCAAATAAGTGAATTTATAATCTTAACATTTTCCTAACTAGGAATTTCCTAGATACATGCTATAATCTACATTATAATTATATGCAAAAAATAAGGAGATAATAGTAATATTATGAAAATAATAATCGTTGGCTGTGGAAAAGTAGGATCAGCTCTTGCTGAGCAGCTTGATCGGGAAGGTCATGATATTATCATCATTGATACCAAACCCTCAGCTATTAATACAATTACAGACACCTTAGATGTAATCGGTTTTGTAGGAAATGGGGCTAGCTATCATGTTCTTTTGGAAGCAGGAATTGATACCGCAGATTTATTAATTGCTGTAACCAACTCCGATGAGCTAAATCTGCTTTGTTGTCTATTTGCAAAAAAGGCTGGTAATTGCCATACCGTAGCCAGAGTACGAAATCCCCAATATAACGAAGAAATCAATTTTATTCGTGAAGAAATGGGGCTTTCCATGACAATCAATCCAGAACTAGAAGCTGCAATTGATATATATAGGTTAATAAGGCTCCCTTCAGCAATCAAGATCGATACCTTTGCAAATGGTAGAGTTGAATTACTTAAGTTCCAGATACCAGAGGATTCAATTCTTGACAATATGAGGATTATGGATATGGGAAAGCAACTAAAAGGTAAGGTATTAATATGTGCTGTTGAACGAGAAGATCAGGTGTTTATTCCTACTGGTAGCTTCATCTTAAAAGCACTTGATAAGATATCCTTTATCGCTTCACCCAAAACCGCTACTGCATTTTTTCATCGTATCGGTATNAACTCTCACCATATNAAAGATGTTATAATCGTGGGCGGTGGAACCCTAGCCATTTACCTAACTAGCTTATTACTGTCCAATGGTGTTAAGGTTAAGATAATCGAGCAAAATCTTGAACGCTGTAATGATTTAAGTGAACAGTTCCCAGAAGCCCTTATAATTAATGCCAATGCATCCGATAATAACATTCTTACAGAAGAAGGAATACAAAACACAGATGCCTTTGCTTCNCTTACAAATCTTGATGAAGAGAATATAATACTTTCCCTTTATGCTAATAAGGTATCTAAGGCAAANATNTTTACAAAGGTAACACGTCTTGCTTATGACAATATCATTGAGGAAATGCCCCTTGGAGTTATCATTAACCCCAAAATAACTACTGCGGACCGTATTATACAGCATGTTCGTGCCATGGAGAATTCAAAAGGTAGTAATGTAGAGACACTCTATAAAATTGTTGGTAACAAGGTAGAGGCTTTGGAGTTTCGAGTTAGAGGCAATGCTTCATATATAGGTGTTCCCTTGGAAAAATTAGATCTAAAACCAAATCTACTGGTATCCTGTATCAATCGTCGCGGAAAGATTATTATTCCAAATGGTAAAGATACCATTCAGCTAGGGGACACCGTGATTATTGTAACTACCAATACCGGACTAAATGACCTTAGTGATATTCTTTTATAGCATGTAAGAATTTTCTATAATAAAAGCAAATATTAGGGCACATTCCTAGTGACAGGAAGCTATTGAAATGTAAAACAATTACCTTTCAACCGTATGCCTACAGACCTAAGTTTACAGTTTACAAAGAAAGGCATGATATATAGATGAATAAATTTATTATATTACATATCATTGGTTGGATTTTAAATTTTGAAGCAGCCTTTATGATCCTTCCTCTGGTTGTGTCACTGATTTATAGAGAGCAAAGTGGTTTTGCTTTTCTTATCTCCATTGGGCTATGCTTATTATTTGGCATCCCACTGAGCTTAAAGAAACCGAAGAGCACTCATTTCTTTGCAAAGGAAGGTTTCATTACAGTGGCTTTGGGATGGATTATACTAAGCCTTTTCGGAGCTTTGCCCTTCTTTATTAGTGGTGAAATTCCTTCCTACCTAGATGCTTTATTTGAAACTGTGTCTGGATTTACTACGACTGGTTCCACAATTTTAAGTGACGTGGAAGCCCTATCTAATTGTATGTTATTCTGGAGAAGCTTTAGCCTTTGGATCGGCGGAATGGGTGTTCTTGTTTTCATCCTTGCCATCCTTCCATTGGCTGGCGGAGAAAATATCCATTTCATGCGTGCGGAGAGTCCAGGTCCGTCTGTAGAAAAACTTGTGCCTAGAATTAAGACCTCATCAAAGATGTTATATACGATTTATTTGGGTATGACATTGATTATGTTCATTCTTCTCCTGCTAGGAAAGATGCCATTATTTGATACCATAACCCTTACTTTAGCTAGTGCAGGAACCGGTGGTTTTTCTATTAAGAATTCTGGACTAGCCGATTATTCCTATTATCAGCAGAGCGTAATTACAATTTTTATGTTTTTATTTGGCATCAATTTTAACTTTTATTATCTAATAATACTTCGCAAATTTAAATCTGCATTTAAAATGGAAGAAGTACGATGGTATTTTATTATCTTTATTACAGCTATTATCTTGATTTCCTTTAATATTGGAGGAATCAAAGGTTTTTTCTCTTCGCTACACCAAGCCGCCTTTCATGTGTCATCGATTATTACCACAACTGGCTATACAACTTTAGATTTTAATTATTGGCCAACATTTTCTAAATCTGTCCTTATTTTACTAATGTTTATCGGAGCTTGCGCAGGTAGTACAAGTGGTGGTATTAAGGTTTCTCGTATCGTCATAGCATTCAAATCCATAGGCAAAGAACTTTCTTATTTACTTCATAGACGAAGTGTTAAGATATTGAAATTTGAAGGAAAGAAGATACAAGATGAAACAATGCGTTCAATCAATACCTATTTTGTTGCCTATGCTTTTATCTTTGCAACTACCTTCTTAATTGTAAGCCTAGATAACTATGATTTTACTTCAACATCCACAGCAATAATAGCCACTATTAATAACATCGGACCAGGATTAGACGCTGTCGGACCTTATGGTAACTATGGAGGTTTCTCTGATCTTTCTAAGTTGGTTCTAATTTTCAACATGTTTATAGGTCGATTGGAGATTTTCCCTCTCCTTCTCTTATTCTCCCCAAACACTTGGAGGAAATAGTTGAAAGCACAAGTCAATAATTTGATAAATAACCAAAACAGTTATGATATGATTTCCATAAAGGTTCATACCATAACTGTTTTAATTATCTTTTTCAAGAATTTTATTAAGATTAATATAAGCTACTTACTGTCATTCCTATGTATTCGTTTCATACAAAAGATAATAATCAAAATATCTGATTAATATGTTTGCCTCTAGTAGCATGTAGGTTCCACAATTCCATCTGGAGAATAGGGAATTAGAAAAGTTCTTATACCTGCTGCATAAGGTGCAATATCATATTGTTGATAATAAAACACTGCCCCTTCCTCAGTTAAATAAAAGTTCTTAGGTTTGAAATTTTTGCTTACCAGTTGTGTATAATCATCGAAATATAAATCATCCCCGGCTGCAATATCTTCAGCAATCTTTCTATTAATATTGTCAATTATGTATTCCTGATAATCTTGTTCGCCATGATATAAATCCTTTATCTCTATCTTTCTACTTCTCTGCAAGTTCCATGTATCAGAAGTACGGATGGTACTTCCATGGGCACCTCCGGTATATTCATACCTATCAATGTATAAGCTTAAAGCACAATTTTGATTATAGGTTATAGTATAATCTTCATATACTTCAAACTCACGAATTGGGAAGTTGTTGGCAACGGAATATTCATACTCCGCCATAGCCTGCTGATATAGTCTATTGACCGTCTTTTTCTCATACATATAAGCCTTAGTCCGATACAATGAATTTAGCTTATCCGCCAATGTCTGAAAAGTATCGGATAAGAACTGCGGATACTTTATTGTGTAAGACATTACTTTATGCCCTTTATAGTACAAATCTTGCTGTGCTACCTGCTCTTTTACTATAAATGAATACCCCTCCATATAAGCTATCACCCTCCTAAAGTCATCTTTATGGCAATATATGCTTGGCTACTTCTTGATATTCATAAAATAAAATTAGGCCATTATAATTCTACGGCGCCTTTTATAAGACAATGACGTTTATCACGTTTAAGTCTTTGAAAAGAGCATGTGATTATTATCCAACGTAGACACGTTTCCACTCAGTTGTCGCTCATAGCGGTACATAAGGCCGTAGCAGATACTTGTATCTGCTACNNCCTNATGTACCAATGGCGACAAATGGTCTACTTATGGATTAATAATCACACGCTCAACTTTTTAGATATTGTTGTGATAAACATTCATATTCTCTAAGGGCGCCGTATAGTTTACTTCCATGGTTTTATATCTCATTATCTAACTGGACAAATGCCGGTCTCGCATTCCTTATCTATGATCTCTCTTTCATCGGAATCATCATACTTTGCAAGTAAATCCAAATCAATTGGTTTTACATTTCTCATGCGCTCCTCATAATCTTCCTTAGTTGTTGATTCAAAAGGAAGTAGAGGATAAGTCTCTTCCATTAAAGGAAGGAAGGTAATACCNACGACCTTATCAAAATTCTCATAAACCCAGTTAGCAACGTCATCCCATTCATGTTCTCGCACATGTACAGTGATTGATGTATTATGATCAGACCAATTCTCCATAGAGAGTTTGTATAGCTCTAACTGCTCAATGGCACCAATATCATATTTGGTTTTTCCTTTCGGCGCTTTCACAGGGAACTCAATCACCTTAATAGTACAGTTATCATCGGTCTGGCCAATTTCATTATAAATAGGATAACTTCCTTGTTCTGCTATCATTTGATAAAGAGGATCCGTTACTGAGATACGTATTCTTCGTATATAGTAATGGGAATGTGCATAGTGGATTCCAGGGCTTACGCTAGGAAGATTAGATAAACTACCCTCTGGTTTAATCGTAGTCATTAGCGACGGAACTTGAATACCAAGTTCTTTGCAGTAACGTTCACCCTCAGTATGAATTACCTCTCTCATTTCCTTAAGTAACTCTCCCAATTCCTCATAGCTCATGCCAGTCTTATTAACCATATCCATCATACCTGTTAAGGATACACCTACGATACGATCCTCATGCATTACTTTATTCCATGCTGGGAGCTCTACTTCAACTAAGGTCATCCGGATGGCATTACGTATGGAAAGTTTTAAGATTTCCGCAAGACCTTCCTTATTCAAATAATTTCCTTCCACAAATGCCATCATATTATTTGTTGTTAAGTTACAGCACTGCTTTGATTGTAGGAGGATTTCACCACAAGGATTACATCCGCGGAAAGTTTTCTTTCTACGGGTCGCTTCTGCAGCATTAATAAAGCCGGGCTCTCCATTTATTTTAATTGAGTTAATGATTTCTTTAATACGTTCCAAAGATGGACGATGAGTATAAAGAACAGAGTTATTACTCATTTTACGATGAGAAATTTCTGGATCTTCTATCCACTTGCCATCGACTACCTTATATATATTTCTCTTAGCATTGATTACTTCTTCATCATCTTCATCGCAGATAATCATCATTGCGCTACGTCTTACACCACCAGATACCACATTTTCACTAATGATGGTTGCCACATCTAGGATATCTATGGATTGCAGTTTTCCATCCTCTCTACGCAAGAATACCTTATTAATCTTTTCAAACATTCGTTGTATGGATTTATGTCCAGATGCTCTTCCGCCGAATCGTTTCAAGCGTTCTCCTTCTGGTCTGACATAGCTGTAGTCAATTATAATCTTTTTAATGCCTTCATATTGATCCGTAGCTGCTATCTTAAAATAGGCTTGAAGCGCTTCGCACCAACCCTCTTTACTATCTCCTACTTTTAAAGTAATCACTGAAGGATCCTCAGGATCAATTAATTCCTTGGTATGTTCCATATCTTGCTTCGATGTAATTAGACGTTCATATCCATCATAGACAGACTCCATGGTAAAGTGACGAACCGGTGATAGATTTCCTATCTCCTTACGATTAATTCTTATACCTACACCGCTACCTACCATTAACAAATAGAATACATCCACCAAGTCCTGAAGACTATCAATATTAGTAAATGCACAGTTATAATTGGATAAGGGATACTGCTTTACTACTTCTGTTCCGCCCATATATAAAGTTCTTCCGGAAGTAAATGTCCTTAAGTAGAATAGATTATCAAATAGAAATTGGGCTTCTTTTTGTACCTCCTCCCAATCAATTGGTATACCGGATTTCTTCTTAAATTCTATTTCTAACCCAATATTATACTCTGTTGTACGAAGCACTGTTTCAAACCAGGTTTCTCTTCGTTTCTTTTCTTCCAGATATCTGGAATAGGTTCTAAGATATACAAACTCCCCAATCAGACTAAGTGGAGTATCCGCTTCTTTATACTTATTTAAAAATTCTTTTGTTAATAATTGTTTCATACCATTCCTCCGTTTTATCTTCTTAAGTGCTATGAAATCTTTTCATATATGTTAGCATTACATATTAACAAATTTCATATTATGTACCACATTTAATAATACACTATATATTGTATTTTATATTATATATAGACACAATATATATGTCAATTCTAAAATTAAGGAATTTTTAGTACAGATTTCATCATTGCACTTGCTAGTGACTAGAAACTTATCTCTTTCATAACAATACTAATCTCTACCTAAGCTCGTTCTTACGGCTAGTACAAGGATTATAACACTTAACAGATTAAAATAATCCAGAAAATAATTCCGGTTATTATTCGATGCAATTATTATCCCATCAATTATTTTGTATATTATGTATAGCTTACTTCTCTTTCCTTCTAAAATTCTAATCAATAATCCTATTAAAATATATTGTTTTGTAACTTAATGTGCTGTCGATGCATATATAAATAATGAATAATATGTAAAGGGGTGTCTATTTTTGAAGAAATTTATAGCCATTGTAAGCTGTTTATTAATACCACTCCTAGGTTTTGCTTCAATAACAACAGCTGCCAGCACAGAGGAATATAACATTCCCGAATCTTATCAAGCCTATGATATACCAGGCAGTAATGAAAAAGGCATGTATTCTGTGACCTTGAATTCAAGCGGAGCAACGGATCCCAATGGGCTCTACACTTTCGTCGTTGAAATCGATACCAAACCAGGAGAAATATATACCAAAGTAACTTCATGGCAAAGCAACTTCCCAGTATATGCAGTAATCGTAAAAAGTAATAATATTTATAACATGTACCAATATCATAGTAGCATACGGGGAGACACAGATTTGAATGCTCCTGATATTCCGGAAGGCGGCCCTGGAAATGTCAGCGAAGTTACTATCATTTATAATCCGGAAGAATTCCCCGATGTACCGGAAGCAATTCCAGCACCAAAACCAGAACCTTGGGAACTGGTAAGAAACTTTCTATATCGTAACTTAAGCATACTTGCGATACCATTAGTTGTTGCTTTCTTCCTTTTGGGTAACCTAATTGGGAGACTAAGACCAAGACCTGCTCGTACAAGCAACGATACAGTGGAATCGAATACGACTAGCTCATTGAATATGGACAATCTACCGTCGCCCACTTCAACAAACTATGGAAACAACGATGAAACACAGTTAAGGACACCATCACCTTATTCTAGATATCCAAGAAATCGTCACTATGATAATACCAATCAATAGCACTTAATATAAGAACATGGAAGCATAGTAGATTGAATAGAAGCTACTGTTGATGACTAAAAGGCTACTGCATTACCTATGAAGTAAAATATAGTAGGTATTTCAGTGGCCTTAGCTTAGCTTATGATTAGAAATTGTTAGTAATTATTTACATTTTCCTATATTTTTAATTTTATATTTGCTATAATAAGGTTATTATTACAAGGACATCTATCTACAGTACCATAATTTGAGACGGAATTATGTTTGCAATTACCTAGGGAGTGAATAAAAAATGGAAAGGAGTAATCACAATTGAAAACCATCGATTTCAAAAAATTACGATCGGAAATGACATTGGAGGAAAAGGCTAGTTTATGCTCTGGAGCAGATTTCTGGCACACGAAAGCAGTAGAGCGTCTTGGAATACCAGGGGTTTGTGTCAGTGACGGCCCTCATGGCCTTCGTAAACAGGAGACCGATGCTGATCATATCGGTCTTGGGGAAAGCGTAAAAGCGGTATGTTTCCCAGCATCATCTGCACTCTCCTGTTCATTTGACAGAGAGTTATTACATAAACTTGGAATTACTTTAGGCGAAGAATGCCAAGCGGAGGATATTTCTACGATTTTGGGCCCTGCTGTCAATGTGAAGCGTTCCCCTCTCTGCGGAAGGAACTTCGAGTATTTTTCAGAAGATCCCTATTTGACAGGAGAATTAGCTTCAAGTTATGTCAACGGGGTACAGAGTCAAAACATTGGCACTAGCGTAAAGCATTTTGCAGCTAACAATCAAGAAACAAGGCGGCTTAGTATCAGCGCTGAGGTCGATGAACGCACCCTACGTGAAATCTATCTGGCTGCCTTTGAGACCATTGTCAAGANGTCCCAACCATGGACAATTATGTGTTCCTATAATTTAATCAATGGAATCTATTCCTGTGAAAACGATTGGCTCCTTAATAAGGTTCTTCGGGATGAATGGGGATTTAAAGGACTTGTTGTTACAGACTGGGGAGCTATGAATGATCGTGTAAAAGCTCTTAATGCAGGTCTTGACCTTGAGATGCCATCCTCCAATGGAGTAACAGATAAAGAAATCGTATCTGCAGTCAAGGAAGGTAAGATATCCATGGAAACCTTAGATCAGACTGTGGACAGAATATTAGAACTAGTTCAGAAATATATAGCAGGGAAGGTTGAAGATGCACACTATGACAAGGAGGAACATCATCAACTAGCTAGAAAAATGGCAGAAGAAAGTGCTGTTTTACTAAAGAATGAAGATATCCTGCCACTAAAGGAAAAAGATAAGGTAGCATTCATCGGCGAGTTCGCAGAACGCCCCCGCTATCAAGGTGGCGGTTCTAGTCATATTAATAGCTTTAAGGTTACGAGCGCCTTGGACACTTCAAAAGGATTAGATATAATTTATGCCAAGGGATACGATAGCCTTAAGGATGAATATGATGAAGAACTCATTCAAGAAGCCGTCCATTGCGCGAAAGAAGCCAGCGTTGCTGTAATATTTGCTGGCCTTCCAGATCTATATGAAAGCGAAGGCTATGATCGGACCCATCTAGATCTACCATCCTACCAGAATATATTGATAGAAGAGGTCGTTAAAGTACAGCCTAATACCGTAGTTGTTCTACATAATGGTTCCCCTATATTAATGCCTTGGGCTGATAAGGTAAAAGGAATCTTAGAAGTCTACCTAGGAGGCCAAGCGGTAGGAGAGGCAACAGTTAATCTCTTATACGGAAAAGTCAATCCAAGTGGTAAATTAGCAGAAACTTTCCCCTTAAGGCTACAGGATAATCCGTCCTACTATAACTTTCCTGGAACTAATCGGACAGTAACTTATCAGGAAGGGATTTTTATCGGATATCGCTACTACGATGCAAAGGAAATGGATGTATTATATCCCTTTGGATTCGGTCTAAGCTACACAAAATATGCATATAGCAATCTAAGAATGCAAGTGCTGCGTACAGAAGCCGATGGTGAAAACATACTTGCAGAAGGCGAGTATAAGGCTAATTCTAAAACCATTCATATGGATGATACGGAGAAGCTCCGAGTGACTGTAACAATAAAGAATATCGGCAATTACTCTGGTAAAGAAATCGTACAATTATATGTTCGTCAAAGAGATGCATCCGTTATAAGACCACCAAAAGAATTAAAAGGATTTGAAAAAGTTGCTTTGGAACCCGGCGAAGAAAAAGATGTAACATTCCTCTTGGATAATCGTTCCTTTGCCTATTACTCTACTGAGCGAAATGACTGGTATGTAGAGAGTGGTCAATACGATATTCTTATAGCCAAATCCTCAAGAGAAATTGAATTAACTGGTGAGGTTATTATGAAAAAATCAACACCAGAAGAATTTCTATTTGATGATAGAACAACCCTGGGCGATGTAATTTCCCGGATGAAAGATCCTTCTATTCTATTTAAAATGTTCAAAGGTTCTTTTGAATTTACTGCTGCCGAGGAAAGCAATACTACGGATGAGAAAATGATGATGGAAATGATAAAATCAATGCCACTCCATTCTTTACGTTCCTTCTCGCCTACTCCATTAAGTAATGAAGATCTTGAGAATTTGAAGCAATTGATACTTTCACAAATAGATTAAGATAAATTAAAACAAGTGAATTGACAAACTAATTTGTTTGCAATTCACTTGTTTTAGCTTGACTTATTCGATTAGTCCATGTATTGCTCCACATTATCTGGTGTAATAATAATATGTGGCTTACGAATATATTTTCCATCAATCAGCTCTATATTTTCTGGAAGCGGTTCCCCAAAAGCGAGGGAGTAAGCCAGCTCCACGATTCCTTCCGCTTGCCCTTTAGCATCATTGTAAACTGTACCAATCATATCCCCATTCTTCACTGCCTCAAGTCCAACTTTGGTTCCGTCAATCCCAACAACAATTGGATAATCGACAATCTCTTCTTTCTTAATGGCATCAATCGCTCCAAGGGCCATATCATCATTATTGGCAATAACAATTTCAATTTCCTTACCGACATCATTTTTAAGCCATTGTGACATCTTTGTCTCTGCTTGCGCACGAGTCCAATTCGCTATCTCATCCCCTACTTTTTCTACAGCAATTCCCGATTCTATAATCGTATTGATGACACATTCCGTACGTATCAATGCATCTTGGTGACCTGGTTCCCCTTCCAGTATTACATATTGCAAGATACCATCCTTGTTTTTATCGACTTTGTCAAAGTTCTTTTCGCAATAGTCAACGACTATTTGCCCCTGCATAATTCCAGATTCTAAAGCAACCGCTCCAACATAGAATAATTTGTTCCAGCGCTGAAGATCCTTCTCCACGAGTTCACGGTTGAAAAAAATAATCGGTATATCTGCATTGATTGC